>JAEEGF011287638.1_pt1 | contig 15119 bp, 13 predicted proteins | sample 9134171 | NCBI WGS metagenome assembly JAEEGF01 (sample SAMN16246542, study PRJNA631951) | gut metagenome | biome: gut microbiome; feature: rumen; material: AP-attached | host: Bos | place: Iran: Karaj | collected 2018-10 | reverse complement strand
GTAATCATACTATTTATTTTTTACGGAAATTCACAGTTGAGTTTGCCTGAGCCGCCGGCATCACAATCATATCGTTGATGCAAACGTGTGCAGGACGGGTTACGATGTAGAGGATGAAGTCGGCAATGTCCTCGGCGTAGAGCGGAGTTAGTCCGTCGTAGGTATGGTCGGCGCGTTCCTTGTCGCCATGGAAGCGAACTGTTGAGAATTCGGTGTTGACCATTCCCGGCGAAACCTGCGAAACCTTCACGCCATACGGAAGCATATCGATGCGCATACCTTTTGTCAGTGCGTCAACGGCATGTTTTGTAGCGCAATAGACATTCCCGTTCGCATAAACTTCCTTGCCTGCGATTGAATCTATGTTGACGATGTGACCAGATTTGCGTTCAATCATCATCGGAGAAACCTTACGTGTAAGGTAAAGCAAACCTTTCACATTGGTATCAATCATCTTTTCCCAGTCCTCGATGTCGCCGCTCTGGATTGGGTCGAGTCCCGATGCAAGACCAGCATTGTTAACCAAAACATCGATGTTTTTCCACTCTGCAGGAAGAGAATCGATTGCGTCGCACACCTGCTTATTGTCGCGAACGTCGAAATTGAGCGTATAAACCTTCGAGTCGGTTGCACTTTCGATTTCTTTTTTCAATTCCACAAGTCTCTCGTTGCGACGGCCAGTAATTATTACATTATAACCGTTTTTAGCTAATATTTCGGCAGTTGCCTTTCCAATTCCGGCGGTTGCGCCAGATACCAATGCTATCTTTTTCATTGCAAAATCGTTTTTAGAAATTGAGATGTAAAGATAGATAAAATTTTTGTCGGTACTACCACTTTTAACTGCTAACTTTTAATTTATTAGTCGTTGCTCGCAACGACTCTACATCTCCTCCACCTCAAATATCTCGAACCTGCTCTTTTCCTTCCAATATTTTTCTATCGCAATGCGGCGAATTTCGCTCCAATAGACATCCGATTCCAAACCGTGCTTCTGTATCAACGCCATAACATCGGAGGCAATTTCACGCTTCACTTCATCTTTAACCTTGAAAAGCAGCTTGCGACCATTGTAATTCACAACTACCGACGGAGAAACATCCTTATCTGCCGAAATTGTTATCGCACCATAGCCCACAGTTGTCCCCGCTCCTATCTGCAAGCCGTCGTTGAGGCAACTTATTGGAGGTTCGGAACCAGCATTCGACACAATTGTAACCTCATCGAGACCAACGTGCAAATATTCCAAAATGCGAAGCCCCATCTTTGCACCAATTATGGAATAAATCCCCAAATGCGAGTGCATTTCCGAAGTCAGAAGCACCAATTTGTACTCGGTGTAGCCGTATTTATGTATCATTTGCTCAGCGATTGGCGCAACATCTGCCGACAGCAACGACTTACTTCGTGGCATTTCGGTAATTATTACGCCTTTTTCTGTCTCGGTGGAATTCAGTACTCGCGTTGCTATTACATCGAAATATGAATCTGGCTTAGGCGTAAGCACCGAAATGTTTTGATTTGCCGTCTCACTGAACAATTCAGGATAAAGGATATAGAATGGTAACAAATCGTCGTAAAAACGGACTGATGCAAATGTCTGACCCTGATAATATTTAGCGAAAGTTTGTGCGTATGGAGTATTGATTTCGGGCAAAAATGACAGAAAATCGTCGGGATAGAACACTCTGCCTGCATCCAAAACCTTCAGTTTCAGCCCCGAAGCAAGAACTTTCTCGTATGCCGACTTGTCCATTTGGTAATTGTAGCCACACGGCTGACCATCCTTTGTACTCGAAGCCCAAAGCACATAACTGATTTTAGATACAAGTTCGGGATGCTTGTCAACAAGGTCGGCAAGGTTCGTCAATGGTCCCATAGCAACATATATCACTGGCTTGCGACTGTTTATAATGGCCGTAAAAACGGCATCGGCACGAGGTTTTATGGTAAAATCCACCCTATTTTTCCAAAAATCTATGGCTGGCGAACAATTTTTCTTAAAATTCTTCGCATTCAAGCCCTTTCCAAGCAATATTCCCTCGTGGTGAAGTTCGCCAAGCAGCGAAGCCAAACATTGCGAAGAGGTTTCCGCATCGAGCACAGCACCGACCGACTGCACAGCATCGATGTTGAAATCGCGCGATGCCATAAAATATGTCAATGCACGGAAATCGTCCATTCCGCAGTCGGTGTCAATCACCACGTTGTACTTTGCCCGTTGATGCGCCGAAGCATCATCGACAGGAGCAAATAGGAACAGCAATATTATCAAGCAAATAATCATGCTATAAATTTGGGCGTAAAGGTAAATAATATTTGGGATTTTCGAAGTACGATTTATGATTTCTCTAGCGTGATATCAAAAACTATAAATCGCTATTGCTTTTAAGCGAACGAAGCATTACCTTTGCACACAAATTTTTGCGGGAGATGGCAGTCGAAATAAAAAAAGAATTTTTAGACGAACTTACCGAAGTCATACAAAATCGTGACTCGGCAAGAGCTGCGGAGATGATACAGGATATGCACCCTGCCGACATCGCCGAATACTTCGAGGAAATCGACCTCGACGACTGCACTTTTTTGTTCATGCTGCTCGATGCCGAGACCAAAGCCGATGTGCTTGTTGAACTCGAGGACGACGAGCGTGAAAAACTTCTCGAAACCATCCCAAGCGATGTCATTGGTGAACAGCTCATCGACAAGATGGAATCGGACGATGCCGCCGACATTCTTGGTGACTTGGACGACGATGTGCAGGAGGAAATTCTTTCGCACGTCAAGGACGTCGACCAGGCTGGCGACATTGTTGACCTGTTGAGCTACGACGAAGATACCGCCGGTGGTATCATGGCTAAGGAGCTTGTATCGATAAACGAGAACCTTACCGTGAAGCAGGCTCTCGGCGAAATGCGTGACCAAGCCGAATTGATTGATGAAATATACTACCTTTATGTAGTTGACGACAACAACATTTTCAAAGGTACGGTTTCGTTGAAATCTTTGCTTTTCAGTTCTACCAACCAGAAAATCGTAAATCTGCTCGAAGAGGACACAGTTTCGGTTAAGACTGACGACAAAGCCGAAGAGGTTGCAAAAATCATGGAAAAGTACGACTTGGTGGCAATTCCCGTTGTCGATAGCATTGGTCGTCTGATGGGACGAATCACCATCGACGATGTTGTAGATGTCATCCGCGAAAATGCCGAAGAGGACTACCAGTTGAGCGCAGGTATTACCAAAGATGTCAACTTCTCGGACAGCGTATTCAAGCAGACGAAATCGCGTATACCGTGGTTGTTGATAGGAATGCTCGGCGGTGTTTTGTCATCACAGATCATCGGTGTCTTCGACGAGGAAATGGCATCGTACACCTCGCTTGCAATGTTCCTTCCGCTTATCGCTGCTATGGGCGGAAATGCTGGTGTTCAGTCGTCGGCTATCGTTGTACAAGGTCTCGCAAGTGGCGACCTCGACATACACTCAACAGGCAAAAAGCTTTTCAAGGAATTCCGCATCGGCGCTTGCAACGGACTGATATGCGGAGGATTGATTTTCGCATACAACTTCTTCTTCTCCGACAGCTTTGCCCTTACCTTGTCGGTTAGCGTGGCTTTACTTTCGGTAATCGTGTTCGCAACCGTACTTGGCACACTTATTCCACTGTTGCTCAACAAGATGAAAGTTGACCCCGCCATCGCTACAGGACCATTTATCACCACCTTCAATGATATTATGGGACTTATAATCTACTTGCTCATTGCAAAGCAGATGTTCGCAATATTCTAGGCTGACGCCTGTTTCAATGCCGTCGGCGTTTCTATGTTTCAAGTGTGAGTATAACCTTGAAACAAGAAACTTGAAACAAGAAACCATGAAACAAGAAACTAGAAATCTTGAAACAAGAAACCTTCTTCACTCAAACATTTTCAGCATTCCGATTGCATCGGCATTGCCCTGCGCCGCCGACTTGCGCCACAATTCCATAGCCTTTTCGAAATTGCGCTCCACGCCATGACCATTGTAATAACAAATCCCTAAATCGAACTGGGCATACATATTTCCTTGTTCGGCAGCCGATTTCCACCAACGTGCAGCCTCATCGTAATTCTTTTCCACAGCCTCGCCCTCGTAATAGCAGGCTCCCATCCTATTTTGCGCCTCGACATTACCACTTTCGGCACACTTGCGCCACATTTCCACAGCGGTATTTACGTTTCGCTCTACCCCCTGACCATAATAATAACAATTTGCCAAAGCATACTGAGCCGAAACATTTCCTTCATCGGCAGCTTTTTTGTAAAAGACAATGGCTTTCTTATAATTCTGCTCATTGTACAATTGCTCAGCCCTGCCAAAATCGGAATCATCCGTTTGCGCAAATACACCCGACGCCAGCAACACAAAAACTGCCGTCAATACCATTTTTACAAAACTACTCGCCTTCATAAATTCCACGCAAAATTTTCTGTTCGTTTTCCCAATTCAAAACCTTAGCAGCCGCAATGCAATTATTGTGATATTCAATTAATTTGTCGGAATTTTCCAACAATCCTGAAACCAAATTTGCAAGACTTTCAGCATCGTGTTCTGCAAAAATCTCACCAACTGCATATTCATCGACTACAGCTCGCATCTCGGGAAGATTGGAGCAAACGACTGGCGTTCCAGCCTGAATGTAGTCGAAAACCTTGTTGGGAAGGGCATACTTATAATTCAAGCTTGTGCCCTGCTCCACCGAAAAGCCGATTTTTGCCCGCGAAGTTAACTTGTGCAATTCATCGAAACGCAAATTGCCTGTAAAAACAACCCTGTCCGAGAAGTTCAAATTGGCAGCCAACTTCTTGAGTTCCGCATCCATATAGCCCTTGCCAGCAATGTACAACTTGTATTCGGGAAAATGCTTCATCATTTCAATCAGCAACTCGATTCCGCGCCCCATATTGAGTGCACCTTGATACAGAAGGATGTTTTCTCTACCTTCGTACGATTGCATTTCTTTGGTTATAGGCAAATTACGCACGACTTTCATATCAAGACCATACTTTTCATTGTAGTAATCGGCAATCGAACGGCATACCGTATAGGTTGCCGCAGGACGATGTATGCAATGCCGTTCTATCCATAACCACACTTTTTTCTTGAAACCTGCATCCTGAAGTTCGGGGACTTCGGTAAAAAGTTCGTGGGTATCGTAGTAAAGTTTTTTTCGTTTCAGCTTCGAAGCCATCGCATTGGCGAGCAAAGTATCGAGGTCGTTGGCGAGAAGTGCATCGCAACCATGGAACAGCAGGTAGAAAAAAAGCCTCATGTTGAAGCAGGCATAAAACAGCATCCCTTTGTTGAACAGCAGACGGAAACGCTTCACTCTGTACCTTCGCGGATCAAGTTCGGCCGACGACTTTAGCCTACGGCAAAGCACGACAACATCGAACCCATTGTCGCACAATGTGTTGCACACACGGTTGACGCGCTGGTCGTTTGTCATGTCGTTGGTTACCGATACAAAAATACGTTTCATACCTTTAAGAAAAACTTGTCAAAGGTACGAATTATTTTGCAAAAGCAGAAACACCCTAGTTTTTAGGTTTTTCTTTCAGTATGTAATATCTTGTGATTTTGGGATTTCCCAATATGTCGGACGGATAAATAACCATTTCCTTTGCCAACGGGAACTTATGGCAACGACCTTGCGCAACATCGATTCCTTGGCTTTCGAACGACAACTGTACAAGCTGGGAGCAGTACAATTTTGTCGTATCCGTCATAAGATAGTCGTTGTCGAAGAGAATTTTCTTCTTCCACCATCGTATAGCTTCCTGCGCCACCTTTTCGAGCACTTCGGGAGTAGTGTCGTAGCGAGCGAAACATCCGGCACAAGCCCTGTCGGGAGCAAAGAACAAGTCGAGGTCGTCCATCTTCAGATACTGGATACCACCCGTTTCGTTTTCTTCGCCGGGAACGGCATGCACAATCTTCCACTTGCCCTCGTACTTTACCAGCATTCCCGAATGCGAATATATGCCGTTCTTGTCGGCAATCTCCACAACATAGCTCGAAACACTGGTTCCTCCACGGAAAGCAATATCGCCTTCCTGAAGTTTGGATTCGTCAATAAAAAATTCTGCACCGGATTGACATCCGATGCAGAAAATTAATAGTACTAAAATGAATATAAGTGATTTATTCATTATTTAACAAACCACTTGTCACCGATCTTCTTCAAGTCATGCGACTTTTCTTCTTCTTCACCATTTCCGTAAGTGATCTTTACGTCAATAGTTGCATCTTCGCCGTTGATAGCTTCGTTGCTGATAGCAAATTCCTTCATGCCACCCTTTTCTTCCATAGCTGCCTGGATCTTGCTTGCAGTCATATCAAGCATAGCATCAACTGATTCCTTTTCTTCCTTTGACATTTCCTTGTTGTAGTCATAAGTGCTCTGAACTGCGCCCTTGAAATCACCCTTCTTCAACAATTCATAGTAAGCCTGAGTTGCTTCAGTAGGAGTTGCAGCACCCTTCTTTGCGCATGATGACATTCCGAAAGCCATAGCAATAACTGCCAATACAATAACTAATTTCTTCATATTATTACGTTTTTAAAATGTTTAATAATTTATCGCAAAGATAACATATTGAAACGAACACACAAAACATTTTCATGATTTTTTTTCATCTCAAAAATTGCCATTTTTATTGTGAAAAAATAGCAGAACACATCGGATTGTGGATAAAAAATATATCGGGAAACAATCGCAATCGTTTTCATTATTACCTTTGCAGTAAAATTTTCGCAATGACACTTGAAAACGACTACAACTTAAAGAAACTCAACACTTTCGGCATAGAAGCCAAATGCAAGACCTTCTTCGAATACAGCACCGACGAGGAATTGTTCGACTTCATCAGACTTCACAAAAACGACAGCGACTTCAAGTTTTTTGTACTCGGAGGAGGTAGCAACGTTTTGTTTACCAAAGACTTCGACGGCACAATAATACATCCCGCAACCAAAGGCAGAAAAATCGTTTACGAAACAGCAGACAACATTTTCGTCGAGGCACAGGCTGGCGAAATATGGGACGAGTTTGTGGAATGGTGCATTACGAAAAAGGCCTACGGACTCGAAAATCTGTCGTACATTCCCGGAACTGTAGGCGCAAGTGCCGTTCAGAACATCGGTGCATACGGAGCCGAGGCTCGCCAATTCATACATCGCGTGAAATTCTTGCACCTCGACTCTGGCGACATACAATACATGAGCAACGAGGCCTGCTGCTTCGGCTACCGCGAAAGCATTTTCAAGCACCTGCTGAAAGGAAAGGCAATAATTCTGTCGGCAGTTTACAAGCTCAGCAAACACCCGGCCATCAACCGCTCGTATGCCGATGTCGAAAAATATCTGACCGACAACAAGATAACTAATCCATCGCCAGCCGACATACGCTCCGCAATAATCGACATTCGCCGCAAAAAACTTCCAGAAGTCTCGGAAACTGGCAGCGCAGGAAGTTTCTTCAAGAATCCCGTAGTTGATTCCGATACATTCAAGGCATTGCAAGAAAAATTCCCCGAAATAAAATATTTCACTGCTGGTGCAAACTTCAAGCTGGCTGCCGGCTGGCTCATCGACCAATGCGGACTGAAAGGCTTCCAACACAAGGGCGCAGCCGTTCATAAGAATCAGGCACTCATACTCATAAACGCTGGAAACGCCACAGGAAACGACGTGGTGGAGCTTTCCAAAATCGTGCAGGACAAAGTCTTCGAGAAATTCGGCACAAAACTTGAACCTGAAGCAATAATAATTTAACGTTACAACAATGAAAAAGGTAATCATAGCTCTCTTACTCATACTGCTTGTTGCAGGTGCATTCGTCGCATACAAGGCATACAACTATGCTTACGCACCTAATGTTACAGCCGAAAACAACACCTATATATATATTCCGACTGGCACCGACTACAACGGATTGCTGGAAATCTTGAAATCTTCGGGCAATGTAACCGACATGGACTCGTTCGAAAAGGTTGCCGACTTCAAGAAACTCGACCAGAAAGTTCTTCCCGGCAAGTACAAGCTCGAAAACGGAATGTCGAACAACGAACTCGTGAACATGCTCCGCAGCGGACGGCAGACTCCAGTGAAAGTCACTTTCATAAGCCTGCGCACTCTCGACATTCTTGCAGGAAAGGCTGCCGTGAACATCGAAGCCGACTCCGCCGACATTGCCGCACTGCTCAAGGACGAGGAAACCGCCAAGAAATACGGATTCAACAAGCAGACCTTCTGCTCGATGTTCATTCCAAACACCTACGAGTTCTGGTGGAACACTTCTGCCGAGGAATTTGTGCAGCGCATGGCCGACGAATACAAAAAATTCTGGAACGACGACCGCAAGGCAAAGGCAAACGAACTGGGACTTTCACAGTCGCAAGTGTCCACTCTGGCATCGATAGTGGAAAGCGAAACCCAGAAAAACGATGAAAAAGCCCGCATTGCAGGCGTTTACATCAACCGTCTGAAAAAGGACTGGCTTCTGCAGGCAGACCCTACGGTTGTGTTTGCTGCCGGCGACTTCACAATCAAACGAATCCTAAACAAGCACCTAGAAATCAATTCGCCATACAATACCTATAAATATAAAGGGCTACCTCCCGGACCGATTTGCATTCCTTCGACAACATCGATTGATGCAGTGCTGAATTACGAACATCACAACTACATGTATTTCTGCGCCAAAGAGGATTTCTCTGGTTATCACAATTTTGCAACAACAAATGCACAGCACGAAGCCAATGCCCGCCGCTACCACGACGCACTACGTAAAGCTGGGATAAGATAATTATGAGAAACATTTTCCTCGCAATTATCGTCCTGACAATCACAGCATTGTCGTTATCCTGCCAGAAGGACAAAAGCATCGACTACCGACTGGAAATGCGGGACCTTGTAGTGAAAATAAGCGAGAAGGCAAAATCGCAAAATCCTGCATTTCAGATAATTGCGCAAAATGGCGTAGAATTAATAAGTACCGACGAAACTCCCGACGGTCAACTCGCCAGCGAGTACATTTCGGCAATCGACGGACAAGGACAGGAAGATTTGTTTTTCGGCTATGCAAAAGACGACAAGGCAACACCGCACAAAACAACCGAATATCTGAAATCGTACTTGTCGCGACTTACACAAAACGGAAAAGTTGTTCTCGCAACCGACTACTGCTCGTCTGCCGAAAACATTGCATCGTCGCAGAAGCAAAACCAATCGGCAGGCTTCGTTTCGTTTCAAGCCACAAGCCGTAATCTGGATATAATTCCCAAAACGCCTATCAAAAACGAGAACTCCGACGACATAACAAATCTTGGACAAGTCAAAAATTTCCTATACCTAATCAATCCCGAAAACTTCCCCACAAAGCATGATTTCATTGAAGCCGTCTGCGCCACAAACTACGACTTGATAATCATGGACTTATTCTTAAACGAAGAAGAATTTTCCGCAGATGAAATCGAACAGCTTCACAACAAGGCAAACGGAGGGAAACGCATGGTGATAGCCTACATGTCGATTGGCGAAGCCGAAGACTATCGCTACTACTGGCAAACTGAATGGAAACGTGGAAATCCGTCGTGGCTCGACAAGGAAAACCCGAAATGGAAAGGCAACTACAAGGTAAAATACTGGAATGCGGAATGGCAAGCGATTATTTTCGATTACCTCACACGAATAACCAATGCTGGCTTCGACGGAGTTTACCTTGATATTATTGATGCGTTTGAATACTACGAAGGCTAAAAGGCTAGAAGGCGGAAAGGCGAAAGGAAGACCAGTCTAGCGGAAGACCAGTAGGCCTGTCGGCAAGACTGTTAGCCTGTTAGCCTGCAAGCCTGTTCGTCCCCCCCTACATCTTCATCACCCACAACGAGTCGTTGCCAGTCTGCTCCTTGAGAGCCTGAAGTTCGGCGCATGCATCAGCAGTAGTAGCAAAGCCCTTTACGCTGACCTTGTACAAACCCTTGTTCAATGGCAATATCTGTGGAGAAAGACCTCTTGATGACAAATCCTTGTAAACATTTTCGGCATTGCTGTAGTTTGCGAAGCAACCAGCAATGATATGAACCTTGTATTCGGAAGCATTAACAGCCTCAACAACAGGAGTTTCAACGTTTGCAACAACAGGTTCTTCTGCGGCAACTTCTTCGGTTGTTATCTCTTCTTCAGCAAGAACTTCATCCGAAGCCAAATCCTGCGATTCTGTTTCTTCTGCAACAACATCCTGAGCCTCAGCAAAATCGGCAGTTTGTTCGTCAGCAATTACCTCTTCGGTTGCTTCTACCACCTGCTCATTGTTTGCGCTAACACCAAAACCAGCAAGCATTGTATTATCGTCGCCATTGCCGAACAACCTGTCGAACCAGCCCATATACAGCGACATGCAGACAAGTCCTGCAATTACAGCCACAGCCGACAGCGACCATGCGATAGCCCTACCCTTGCGGTTCTTCTTTCCGTTCTTGTCGGGGATACCTTTTATTATTGCACTTTCAATGCGTGGCTTCGATACTGACGGCAACATAGGAAAATTGAATGTTGCTAAACCAAAAGCCTCATCGAGCAAATTAGCGGAATTAGGCACAAACACAAGGCTTCCTGTCCTACGCGAAAAGGAACCTAAGTCATCAAATGTCAATGTTTTGCCGTCTGATAATTTTTCATTCAATTCATCCACAAACGACTTTACAATCTGCTCGGCATCAGCCCACGAAACATTTTCCGTATGCGAAATATAATTCAGCAAAAGTCCGTCGCTCAACGATAGGTTCTCATTAAAGGCAACCTTACGGCTTGGCGGATAAAATTCCTGCTTCGAGAAATCCACATCTGCAGGAAAACGATTCGTAACAAAACCTCCAAATCCAGGAATTATCACGCAGTCGTTATCACAAACCAACTGATATATAGTATTGTACAAATTCATAATTTCAAAATCAAATCCGATACAAAATTAATAATTTTTGGATAAAAAACATAATATTTTTTCAAAATTCACAATAATACGTTCAAATATAAGACGTTGCACGCAACGTCTCTACAGAATTCTAATTTCTGAATCTCTAAATTCAGATATTCAAAACAACATATCTCATCCGATTGTACAGACGCAAAATTTTGCGTCTATCAATCCCTAAAACTTCAAATGCTTAACCGACGAACCGCCCCTCTTGATAATTCTCAACGAATCTATACCTATTTTTAAATGGTCGTGGACGAACTGCTCGGTAACCTTCTTGTCGCTTGCCTCGGTTTTCACACCCGACGACACCATAGGCTGGTCGCTCACAAGCAACAAGGCTCCGCACGGAATCTCGTTTGCAAAGCCAACAATGAAAATCGTTGCCGTCTCCATATCAACAGCCATTGCACGCGTTTTTATAAGGTATTTCTTGAAACGCTCGTCGTACTCCCACACGCGGCGGTTGGTGGTGAAAACCGTTCCCGTCCAGTAGTCGTGACCATTGTCGCGGATAGAGGTAGAAACCGCACGCTGCAGCATAAACGCCGGCAACGCAGGCACCTCGGGCGGCAGGTAATCGTTCGACGTACCTTCGCTACGGATGGCGGCAATCGGCAGAATCAAATCGCCGAGCTTGTTCTTTGCCTTCAAACCACCGCATTTGCCAAGAAACAGCACAGCCTTTGGCGAAACTGCACTCAGCAAATCCATGATTATCGCAGCATTGGGACTTCCCATACCGAAATTTATTATTGTAATGCCGTCAACAGTGGCACTCGGCATATTGCGGTCGAGACCATCTACCGGAACATTGTTCCACTCGGCAAACAAATCAACATACAGCTGGAAGTTCGTGAGAAGTATATACTCACCGAAACTTTCCAACGTTTTCCCCGTATATCTTGGTAGCCAATCGCTTACTATTTCTTCTTTCGTTTTCATATTCAAAAACTTTTTACAAAGATACAATAATATTTTAGATTGACGACACAATTGACGATTTTTTGAACAAAAACGCCACGCACAACGTTTCTATATTGTTATGTCGCGGCACGCCACGACACAACAGCAGAAACAGCGTTAGCATTAAACGCCGCAGGCATTTAAACGGCGAAGCCATTGAAACGTGCGAAGCACATAGAAACCCAGAAACGGCGAAGCCATAGAAACAGCGAAGCGAGAAACAGCGCAGCGAGAAACAGCGCAGCGAGAAACGGCGAAGCCATTGAAACGTGCGAAGCACACAGAACGGCGAAGCCCTCAACGAAGTTAACCTTTAGCTCAGCGTAAGCTAAACCCAGAAACGGCGAAGCCATAGAAACAGCGCAGCGAGAAACGGCGCAGCCATTGAAACGTGCGAAGCACATAGAACGGCGAAGCCATAGAAACGGCTTTAGCCACACAAACAGCGAAGCCCCTCTCCCTCAACTCATTAACACCCTCGGTTTAAAATTTATTCACGCAAAAACTTTTTAATTCAAAAATTTGTTAGACCTTTGCGCCTTGAAATTTTAAAAGGCATACATAATGAGAATAAAGAATTTCACAATTTTCACTGCAATTCTTGCAATTATTGCATTAGCAACCCCTCAAAACTCATATTCACAGGTATATCAATTAGAAAACCCAGGCTTCGAAGATTGGCCAGGAAGCGAAACTAGTGAACCTACAGGATGGAACTCTTATCCATCAGCAAATTGTACTTTGGCTTTAGGATGTAGCATGGCAAAACACACCAGACATAAACGTTCTACAGATGTTAGACCAGGTTCTACTGGACAGTATTCATGCAGAATATATGCAACCACCACAAGCCTTATAATTACAACTGTCACTGCTAACGGAGCTCTTACCAGCGGACAAATGCAACTTGTTAGTACAAGTTCATCCAACGATAGCGGCAACGGCAATAGAACATTGCAAAGTAACAATGATTTCAACCATCGTCTCAATGCAAAACCAGACTCAATAGTATTCTGGGCCAAAGTTCACAACGCAAGCAACACCGACGAGGCATGCTGTCACCTTTACATACACGACAACTACGACCTTCAGGACCCATTGGAAGGAAACGCAGACCAAAATGAATACCTAAGACATATAGTAGGAAAAGTTCCGTCTTATAACTTCACCAATACCTCTGGTGGTGTAGCTGTCGACAACAGCGGATGGCGTCGTCACTCTTCCCCTATCTATTATGATGGCTGCCAATCGAACGACCCACAATATGTACTTATAACATTCTCCACAAACTTCAGGGCCATGGCTGGCAGCAATAACGACGAACTCTACATCGACGATATCGAGTTCATCTACAATGCAAACCTTTCGTCAATAAAAGTTAACGGAACAAACATTCCGAACTTCAACCAAAATACTACAGATTATTACGTAGATGTACCTTGCGGTGCCACAAACTACATTTCGGCAACTACCGCTTCGCCTCGTGCATCGTACTCTACATCGCTTTCTGCTGACGGACAGACTGCATATATCAATGTTACCCACGGCGACAAGTCGAAAACATACACTATTCATTATCACGGCGTAAAGACTAATCCGATAAGCGACCACATCTGCAAGGGTGACTCGTACAGCCAAAACGGATTCACCTTGCCTACACAGGACGTTGCCGGTGTATTCTCATACAGTAACACTTTCCAGTTGGCAAGCGGATGCGACTCAGTTGTTCAACTTAGCCTTACTGTAAATCCTACATACAACACAAACGTTGACCTTACAATATGTTCAAGCGCTACCTACAACTTCTACGGACAGATATTAAACCAGCCTGGAACATACTATACGACACTCACAAGTCAGCACGGCTGCGATAGTGCAATTACTCTCAACCTTGATGTTGACAGCTATTACCAGGTCAACCTCAACGAACATATCTGCGATGGAGAAATGTCAACAACTCCTGGATTCGAGGGCAGACTCGATGCAGGAATCGACACACTGCGACTTGTAGCGACAAATAGTTGCGACAGCATTGTTATCCTCCGCCTTGAAGTCGGCAGAATCGATAACGTAGCACTCGTCGACAGCGTCGAAGTCGATACCGATTACTCCAACTACGGATTCGACCTTGCTGCAATACACGACGACGGCGAATATACCTTCACCAACACTCTGGTTAACAACGAAGGCTGCGACTCAATCGTAACACTCACCCTCAAGGTATTGCCCAAGCCAGTAATCCCCGAACCAGAAGTTGTGGAAGTTCCCGACGAAATCACTTTCGATGTTTTCCCGTCGCCAGCATCGGGACAGGTAACCGTGAGAGCCAACTACGACATCGGCAAAACTATAAGTACTTACGAATACATGATCTACGACGAACTCGGCAACTTAACCGACAAGGGCTTAATCAATAGCCAAGACACCATTCTCGACATTTCGAAGTACAACAGCGGATACTATTATATAAAGATACTCTACGGCAACTCTGCGAAAGAAATTAAGAAACGCAAGGCCATAAAGTTTGTGGTTGCAAACTAAGAAGAAAAGACTTGCAGGCTAAAAGGCCTAAAGCCCTATCATATTCAAAAAGCGCAGAAACAGATTCTGCGCTTTTTTTGCATCTTGACAACCTTGAACCTTGAACTTAAAACAAACAGAAACTTTGTACAATCGTGCCACGGCGCGATTCTTTAAGAAACGGCGAAGCGAGAAACGGCGCAGCCATTCAAACGTGCGAAGCACATAGAAACGCGAAGCGAAAAAACGGCGAAGCCCTCAACGAAGTTAACATTTAGCTCGGCACAAGCCAACCTTTAGCTCAACGAAGTTAAAAGGCTTTTGCCACTCAAACACTATGCTTGGAATATCTGTATCAATACTGCAAAACGGTTGACTAGCTGCGTACCTAACGGCACGCCTGCTCCGGTCGGATTTTATCCTACCGAAGCATTGTCCCTAACGGGACAGGAGACAGATAATGCCATTGAAACGGCGTAGCCATTCAAACAGCGAAGCGAGAAACGCCGAAGGCATTAAAACGGCGTAGCCATTCAAACAGCGAAGCGAAAAACACCGAAGGCATTGAAACGGCGTAGCCATTCAAACAGCGAAGCGAAAAACGCCGAAGGCA
>JAEEGF012442703.1_pt1 | contig 15120 bp, 10 predicted proteins | sample 9134171 | NCBI WGS metagenome assembly JAEEGF01 (sample SAMN16246542, study PRJNA631951) | gut metagenome | biome: gut microbiome; feature: rumen; material: AP-attached | host: Bos | place: Iran: Karaj | collected 2018-10 | reverse complement strand
CATGCAGTAAGCATTAACATCGGCAAGGCCATGCGTATTATGCAGTTTTTTATCTCTTTAAAGCCTTTCAAAAAGTTCCCTCTTTCTCCTGATCATTTCCTCTATATTGTCCATATACAGCTTGACATCCTTGACGTTGTCACATCTTTCGATTCGTCCGCCCTCTCCGAATACTCTCTTTGTCACGGTTCCGGCACCGAGAGCTACAATGGACTGGACTTCTTCATTTATAAGGATGTTATAAATACCGGCTTTTCCCTCTTTTGCATATCCGGTATTTTCAAAGTTTCCGCTTATATTCTTTTGTCTGTACAGATAATATGGCTCAAGCCCCAGAGTCTTAGCTCCCATGCGGGCTATTTCCATCATTTCTCCGGTATTGCTCATTGAATATTGCAAAGAGACCTTAAGCTCTCCCTTCAGCTCTTTTTCCCTAATGGTCTCAAAGAGCCTTGATCCCCTTTTTATGGCAAGGGAATGAACCGTCAGATCATCAGGAGCAAGCTTTACTATCTCATCGATGGTATGCTGAACATCCTTCTCAGTCTCACCGGGAAGTCCCAGGATAATATCCATATTGATATTATCGAAGCCCTCTTCTCTGGCCATCTTAAATGAGTCGATGAGCTGTGCTACGGTATGCTGCCTGCCTATGAGTCTTAAGGTATCATCACTCATGGTCTGGGGATTTACAGAAATCCTTGTCACTCCCATCTCTTTCATGGCAATGAGCTTGTCCCTTGTTATTGAATCGGGTCTTCCAGATTCTACCGTGAACTCTTTTACATGGGACATATCCAGTTTGTCCCTCAGGTAGCCTATAAGTCTTCTTATCTGATCAGGTAAAAGAGTTGTCGGCGTACCTCCGCCTATATAGACAGTATCAAGGGTCTTATCCGCAAAAGCATCTGCCACATAATCTATCTCTTTCTCAAGGCAGGTGATGTAATCGTCTACAATTCCCTTAAATGCGCCTATAGGGTAGGATGTAAATGAGCAGTAGAGACATGTAGTCGGACAAAAGGGAATTCCGATATAAAGACTGTATCCGTTCTCATAATCTATATCCGAGAGAATTCTCTTTTCCCTTCTGGCGATATCAATGGCAAGATCTGTCTTCTCCTCGCTTACAAGGTACGTTTCTCTCATATAGTCATGGATTTCTTTATCGCTCATCCCCTCATCAATGAGGTTCATGGCAATCCTTGTGGGTCTGATGCCTGTCAGATCGCCCCAGGGCAGCAGCTTTCCTGTTTTGGCAGAAAGGTCTTTGTAAATACTTCTCTTCAGCTCATTTTTATCTCTGTTTACATCAATAAAGGATATCTCATCATCAGGTGAAATATCCGTTTCCTTTTCAGGTACGCTGCCCTTCTCACCTACAATCACCCTTACATCCTCATCGGGATAAAAGGCCTTGTAAAGTGAATGTATATCATATTGAAATTTATCTTCTTTAATATAAACTACTTGCATCCTTGCATCTCAAATAATAAATGGATTGTACAGCTTCTCATGTCCGATCGTGGTTATGTCACCATGTCCGGGATAAACTATTGTATCCTCAGGCAGAACAAAAAGCCTTTCCTTGACACTACGTATGAGCTCTGATGTTGAACTTGTCGGAAAATCCGTTCTCCCTACAGACTCTTCAAAAAGAGTATCACCGGCTATGAGGATATCGTCTTTTTCAAAATAATAGCAGCATCCTCCGGAAGTGTGTCCCGGAGTCGCAATAAGTCTGCACTTTAGACCTGCTGCTTCTATTTCTGCATTATCTTCATATAGTATGTCCGGAGTAACAGAGAATCTCAGGCCGTAATCATTGGACAGATTAAGGTACATATCCTTACACATAGCCTGTTCCTTGATGTAACACCCGATTTGGGCTCCTGTAAGTTCCCTGAGCTGTTCAGCTCCTCCTATATGATCGAAGTGACCATGGGTTAAAAGAATCAGATCAACAACAAAATCTTTCTCAGTGAGGGCTTCATAAATCTTAGCGCCCTTATCGGCAGGATCAAAAAAGATACAATGTCTTTTGCCGTTATCGTCTGTGATAGTATCGTCAAAGACAAAGTAGCAGTTTGTCCCCACCATTCCAAGGGTAAACATTCCAACCTGAGTTTGTTTATCTGCCATCAGCCCGTAGTCCTTTCGATATCAATTACGCTGTCGATCTGTCTGATCTTGTCTACAATCTCACGAAGCTGGTCTCTTGATGAAACCTGGAAAGATGTCTCCATGGTTGCCAATCCCTGTTTGCTGGTTCTGGTATTCATGGAAATGATATCTATGCCCTTTTCGGTGAGAGCCCTTGAAACATCAGCAAGAAGTCCGCTTCTGTTATTGGCGAATATCTTGATGGTAGCAGCATATTTACCGCCTGACTCTGAGCTCTCTGCCTGCCATTTGGCTTCGATAAGTCTTGTTCTGTCTTCTTCCTGCATCTTGATGACATTGACGCAGTCTCTTCTGTGAATGGATACTCCTCTTCCTCTTGTGACAAATCCGCAGATATCATCACCGGGCACAGGATTACAGCACTTGGAGAATCTTACTGCCACATCGTGAACACCTTTTACGATGATGGCGTTGTCTGTTCCCGAAACCTGAGGTGTCACATTGGATTCAGCAACTGCTGCAAGCACTTCTTCATCGGTAATGTTGCGCTTGTGCTCTGTCTCTGAAAGCTCGAGTATCTTGTTTATTATCTGGCCTTCCTTGAGTCCGCCGTGACCTACTGCAGCAAGCACGGCATCCCATTCGTGGAAGCCATATTTCCTGGTAACAATAGCCTGAAATTCAGGCTTGGCAATAATGAAATAATCAAGTCCCTTACTCTTACAGTACTCTATAAGAAGTTCCTTGCCCTTGCTGATGTTCTCTTCCTTGAGTTCATGTCTGAACCACTGATTGATCTTGTTCTTGGTGGACGTGGACTTGGCAATTGAAAGCCAGTCACGGCTCGGTCCCTTGGAATTCTGGCTGGTTACAACCTCGATTCTGTCGCCGTTTTGTATCTTGTAATCAATAGGAACAAGTTTGCCGTTGACCTTGGCACCAATCATCTTGTTACCTACAGCACTGTGAATGCTGTAAGCAAAATCAATAGGTGTTGATCCCGCCGGGAGGTTCTTGACTTCACCGGTAGGTGTAAAGCAGTAAACATCCTCAGAGAACAGGTTAAGGTCACTCTTAAGAAGGCTCATGAATTCCTGGTTGTCAGAAAGATCCTGTTGCCATTCCAGAATCTGACGAAGCCATATGAGCTTCTCTTCCTCACCGTTTTCAGCCTTCTTGCCGTCGGAAGCCTCTTTATACTTCCAGTGAGCAGCGATACCATACTCAGCAGCCCTATGCATGTCATAGGTTCTGATCTGGATTTCAAACGGCTGTCCGGTGGGCCCAATAAGTGTCGTATGAAGCGACTGATACATATTGGGCTTGGGCATTGCTATGTAATCTTTAAATCTGCCGGGAATGGGCTTGTACATCTCATGGATGACGCCCAGAGCAGCATAACAGTCTTTTACCGTATCGACGATAATCCTGATGGCGAAGAGATCGTATATCTGATCCAGAGTCTTGTTCTGGTTGCGCATCTTCTTGTAAATACTGAAGAAATGCTTAACCCTTCCGTTTACTTCGCCCTTTATGCCTGCGTCTGAAATGCTCTTTCGAACATTCTCGCAGATCTCTTCAACATACCTCTCACGCTCGCTCTTTCTTACAGCTACCTTCTCTGCCAGATCCTTGTATACGTCAGGCTTAAGGTATTTAAGAGAAAGATCGTCCAGTTCTACCTTGATCCTGCTGATACCAAGTCTTCCGGCGATTGGTGAATAGATGTCCAGTGTTTCCTGGGCAATCCTCTGCTGTTTCTCAGGAGGCATATGCGTAAGAGTACGCATGTTATGCAGACGGTCAGCAAGCTTGATCAGAATGACTCTGATATCCTTGGCCATTGCAAGAAACATCTTACGCAGGTTCTGAGCCTGCATATCAGCCTGTTCAGGTGTCTTGCTGCCTGCATCTGTTGAAAGCTGCAGAGCTGTCAGTTTGGTAACTCCGTCTACAAGAAGTGCTACGTCACTTCCAAAGCTCTCTTCTATTTCTTCTTTGGTGCAAATAGTATCTTCAACGACATCATGAAGAAGCCCTGCTGCTATGGTCTCTTTGTCCATTTCCAAATCAGCAAGGATGATACCTACGCAAAGCGGGTGAATAATGTACGGTTCACCTGATTTACGCAGCTGTCCCTCATGTGCGTCACGCGCCTGTTTATAGGCCTTCTCGATCAGCGTGATATCATCCGACGGATGATATCTGCGCACTCTCTGAATCAGTTCATCATAGAGTTTATCGGGGGTCTGAAACTCGGGCGTGGCTTCGATTTTTCCGTCATCGAACTTTTGCGCCATTAAAAGTTACTTCCCTTCGTAGCTAAGTGCTGAATCTAATCTGTATTTGCTGAGTCTCTCGCGACCCTTAAGTCCCTTGAGCTCCATAAGTACTAAAATACCGGCCACTTCTCCGCCAAGCATCTCAACGAGCTTGATCATAGCTTCGATTGTTCCGCCTGTAGCCATAAGATCGTCTACAAGAAGGACCTTCTGTCCCGGTTTGATGGCATCCTTGTGAAGTTCAAGAGTAGCTGAGCCATACTCAAGATCGTATGTTACCTCAACTGTCTCGCAAGGGAGCTTGCCCTTCTTACGAACGGGAACAAGAGCCTTGCCTCTGTTGTAAGCTATAGGTGCACTGAAGATGAATCCTCTTGACTCAGCTCCGAGTACAACATCAAAGTCGAGGTCGCTTACAAGCTCCTGCATCTTGTCGATTGCAAGCTTGAATCCATCTGCATCCTGAAGCACAGATGTGATATCTCTGAACATGATACCTTTCTCCGGGAAATCCGGTATAGTACGTACATAATCTTGAAGTTCTTTCATTTTATAACCCTCTCTGCACATTATATTTAATTGTCTGTGCGTTTTATCAATAATACGACATTTTATTATATCACAATTATGAGCAAGTAGCATATACACAATAAAAAAGATGGCGAAGTTCGCCATCTTAAGAGCTGGAAAAGGGACTTGAACCCTCGACCTACTGATTACGAATCAGTTGCGCTACCGACTGCGCTATTCCAGCATGGTTGGTTCAGTGCTGTTGTTTAATTCAAAAGGGCACATCACTCATTATAATGTGCCCTTTGTCAGTTTTCAAGCAAAAATAGATGCCTTATTTCTTTTTGGGTGCAGGTCTTCTTGCACTTGATGTGGCAGGTTTATCTGCCTTCTCTTTGGCAGAAGTCTTCTTGGCGGCCGTTTTCTTTGCCGGTGCTTTCTTGGCCGGAGTCTTCTTGTCAGCAGCCTTTCCGCTCACACTCTTTATTGCTTCCTCTGAGACTATTGAGAAGATTCTCTCTTCCTCTATCTTCTCGTATTTCTCTTCTATTGCCTTTTCCTGCTCAAGAAGTTCTTTCTCATATTTGAGCTTGAGTTCCTGAAGAATTCTCTCCTCTTCCTCACTCTGTTTCTGCTTGAGAGCAGCAATTCTCTCTTCTTTCTCTTTTTCCTTCTTTATCTCTTCCTCTTCCTTGATGGCACGGATCTTCTTTTCCTGTTCCGTATAAGGAGTGTAGCTGAAGATTGAAAGTGATGCGGGAGCCATGGATACGGAGATAGAGTAAAGTCGTCCGTCAATCTCTTTTCTCCTTGCTTCCTTGCGGCCCTCATTAAGGATTCCGCTTCCGCCGTAGCTTACATCATCCGAATTGTAAACCTCTGTATATCTGCCGTCCGCCGGAACACCGATTTCAAAGGTTCTCTCAATACCCGCCATATTTGCAACAACTACCTGCATTTCATCGTCATTCTCTGTCTTTCTGACAAAAGCAAGCATACACTCGTCTGCAGCCAGAACATTGATCCATTCAAAGCCGCTGTCACTGTCATCAAGTACATGGAAAGCAGGCTTTTTATCATAAAGCTCATTGAGCTTTTTGATCATGTTCTCAACAAACACAGCCTGGTCAACAGTAAGCGCATCCGGCTCCATATAAACGTGCTTTCTTCCGGGATGTACCATCATATAGCTCAGTGCCAGTCGAAGATTGGCCATCTTCTGCGCCGAATCTCCCGGCATCAGATAGTAAAGTCCCTCGAGGCCCTTCTCCATATCTTCATGGGTGAAAGCAAGTATAAATCTCTCTGTATAGCTGTAGATAAGACTAAACGTAAGCTCATCGTGGTGGCCTGATCTAAAGAGCGGATCGTTCTGCATATATGACAGGAAATCTCTTGACCATCCGTTATTCCACTTGTAATCAAAGCCAAGGCCGCCGTTTTCAACAGTATCTGTTACATGTGGCCAGCAGGCTGTCTCTTTTGTTATAAGAATTGTACCCGGATTGTCTTTGTGTATTACGGTTGTGAACTGCTTAAGGAACTCCAGTGCCTCAAGATTCTCGTTTCCGCCATATATGTTAGGAAGCCACTCTCCGGGCTTTCTGTCATAGTCGAGGTAAAGGATCCTGGAAATATCGGATGTTCTGATTCCGTCAATGTGGAAATTCTCAATCCAGTAAAGCGCATTGGAAATAAGGAAATTCGTTACCTCCTTGCGTCCATAGTCAAATATCATGTCTCCCGACTTGGGATGAACACCTATCCTCGGATCGGCATACTCATAAAGAGTTCTTCCGTCAAAATCGCTCAGGCCGCATGAAGCCTTCGGGAAGAAGGTCGGAACCCAGTCAAGGATAACCCTGATCCCGGCGCCATGACATGCATCCACGAATTTCATGAAATCATCAGTATCGCCGTAAGCATCATCCAGGGCAAAGAAATCAAGGATATGATAAAAATGTCCGGGAACATGCTTCATTACAGGCATGAGTTCAATGGTATCAAATCCGTGATTGGTAACATATTCGAGAACGTCTGTTGTGATCTCATCCATAGTACTCTTGCCTTCATGTCTTCCGGCAAAAGACTCCAGACAGATCTCAGCGATTGAAAGCGGGCTCTGAGCTACGTCAAACTTTGTTCTTGCTTTCATCCACTTGTCATCTGTCCACTTGATAGCTTTAAGAGGTGTAATAACAGATATAATACCATTCTCACCTCTGGACTTGATTGCATACGGATCCGGACGTTTTAGGATAAGGCCGCTTCTGGTCTTAATTTCAAACTGATATCCGTCATTTTCCTGAGCTCCGGGAATGAATATCTCAAACACGCCTATGGGATCCAGTCTGTGCATCTGACATATACGGCCGTCCCAATTGTTAAAGTCACCGATAACACTGACTCTGGCAGCAGTAGGTGCCCAAACCGCAAAGTTAGTACCGCTTATTCCGTTTCTTGTCATAGGGTGAGCGCCAAGCTTCTCATATATACGGAAATGAATTCCGCTTCCAAGCTTGATAAAGTCCTCCCTGTCCATAAGAGGTCCAAAAGCATAAGGATCAAAGACTTTGCTCTCAACACCCTCAGCATCGGTAATTATAAAATAGTATTTGAGCTTATCAACATACGGAACTATGACAGCAAAAAAACCGGCTTCATCAGCAAGTTCCATCTCATAGCTCTTTTTGCTGTTCTCAATATATACCTTGATGGATTGCGCATCCGGGTAAAATGCCTGAACAAGGTAACTGTTGCCCACCTTGTGTGCCCCCAGTATTCTGTGTGGGTTGTCACCATCGGAGTAAATAATCTCTTCTATTTCCGGCCAATTCATCATTTTGTAAAGTTTATTATTCACGACACTGCCTCCCTTATGGATTTGTAATTAAATCATACCATTAATTTCATGTATAAATAACCCACTTAAGAGTTTTGGTTCGAACCATGTGGACTTAGGCGGCATAAGCTTACCGGCATCCGCAACGTCAAAAAGTTCTGATATTGATGTAGGATACATAGAAAATGCCAGACACATGTCATCGTCAGCTCTTCTTTCAAGCTCGGAAAGTCCTCGGATTCCTCCGACAAAATCTATTCTCTTGTCGGTTCTGGGATCCCCGATTCCGAGAACAGGTGAAAGAAGTTCATTCTGAAGCACGGATACATCAAGCCCCTCAACAGCATCATCCTTGCAGATGTCCTTGTGGGCCTTAAGGCGGTACCACTTCTTGTCCAGATACATTCCAAATTCGCCCTTGCAGGAAGGATGCACCGCTTCACTTTCTTCGTTCACATCAAATTTTTCAGCAACCTTAGCCATGAACTCTTCACGGCTAAGGCCATTCAGATCCTTAACCACTCTGTTATAATCCATTATCATGAGCTGTGAATCAGGGAAAAGAACTGACAGGAAGTAGTCAGACTGCTGCTTGCCTTTGAGCTTTCCGGCGTTTTCTTCTCTCATCTTAAGGCCGACCTTCACAGCTGATGCACATCTGTGATGTCCGTCAGCTATATAAATCTCGTTTATTGATGTAAATATCCTGCAGATCATGTTGTTTTCTTCTTCATCAGCCATAACCCAGACTCTGTGAGTAACACCGTCATCAGAAGTAAAGTCATATACAGGCTCATCAATAGCCTTGACCTTGTCAATTATCTGACTTATAAGCTGATTTTCTCTGTAACACAGAAAAATCGGTCCTGTCTGGGCTTTACAGGTATAGACATGGTTAATTCTGTCCTGTTCCTTCTCTTCTCTGGTATTCTCATGTTTCTTTATAACATTGTTCAGATAATCATCTATAGAAGCGACAGCAACAATTCCCGTCTGGCTTCTTCCGTTCATGGTGAGTTCATATATGTAGTAGCATTTCTCCTCATCCTGAATGAAATCACCTTTTTCTATCCTGGCCCAAAGCTCTTTTCCCGCCTTCTCATAGACTTCCGGAGCATACATATCATGCCCCTCTTCAAAAAAAGTCTCAGGCCTGTCGATCGCAAGGAAAGAATCAGGGTTCTTCTCAACTATTTCTCTCGCCTCTTTGGTGTTATATACATCATAGGGAAGAGCTGCAATTGCAGACACCTTCTCAGTATTTGGTCTGTATGCCTTAAAGGGCTTAATATCTGCCATTTTTATGTCCTCCGAATAAAATTTAAGGAGAGATCCTGATAAATCAAAATCTCTCCTGTTATCATACCACTTAAAATGCGTTTTAGACGTCTTTTCTTACTACTCTTACTCTGATTACGCCGTCAACCTTTGAAAGCTTTTTAACTATTTCGTCTGTAACCGTATCTTCAAGGTCAATAAGTGTATAAGCATAATCTCCCTTAGACTTGTTGGTCATATCTGAAATATTCATGCCTGCAGCGCCAAGAACAGTTGTGAACTGGCTGATCATGTTAGCTACGTTCTTGTGGAAGATAGCAACACGTGGCTTGTTGCAGATTCCCATATCGCAATTAGGGAAGTTAACTGAGTTGTTAATGTTACCGTTCTCAAGATAATCCTTGAGCTCAAGAACTGCCTTTACAGCACAGTTGTCTTCAGACTCTTCTGTTGATGCTCCAAGGTGAGGGATAACAATACATCCGTCATGACCTGCAATTACAGGGTTCGGGAAGTCTGTTACATACTTTCTGATCTTGCCTGCATTGATTCCGGAAAGTACATCTGCCTCATTGCAGAGGATATCTCTTGCGAGGTTGATGAGGATGACACCCTTCTTCATCTTCGCAATTGCATCTTTGTTTATCATGCCCTTTGTTGAATCAAGAGCAGGAACATGTATTGTGATAATATCGCACTTTGAGTAGATATCATCTACATTTGTAACATGCTTAACATCTGAAGAAAGTCTCCATGCTGCATCGATTGAAAGATAAGGATCATATCCGTAAACTTCCATGCCGAGCTGTCTTGCAGCATTAGCTACGCGGACACCGATTGCTCCAAGTCCGATGATACCGAGCTTTTTGCCAAAGATTTCGGTTCCGGCGAATTTCTTCTTGGACTTCTCTGTAAGCTTGGCGATCTCAGGATCTCCGGCATTGGCCTTAACCCACTCTGTTCCGCCGATAATATCACGGCTGGCAATGAGCATAGCAGCAAGAACCATCTCTTTTACGCCGTTAGCGTTGGCTCCGGGAGTATTGAATACGACAATACCCTGTTCTGCGCACTTGTCACAAGGAATATTGTTAACTCCGGCACCCGCTCTTGCAATTGCAAGAAGATTGTCAGAAAAATCCATTTCAAGCATGTTGGCACTTCTTACGAGGATTCCGTCCGCATCGTCAACATTGTCTACTGCACTGTAATTATCATTGAAATTATTAAGACCGATCTTAGCGATTGGATTTAAGCACTTATATTTGAACATCTCTTCCTCCTTATGCGTTTTCTTTCTCAAACTTATCCATGAACTCTACGAGCTTCTTAACACCTTCGATAGGCATTGCGTTGTAGATACTTGCTCTCATTCCGCCAACTGTTCTGTGACCCTTGAGGCTTACGAATCCTGCCTTTGTAGCCTCAGCGATAAACTTGGCATTGAGTTCGTCTGAATCTGTTACGAAAGGAACATTCATAAGAGAACGATCTTCCTTTCTTACTGTTCCCTTGAACATCTTGCTCTGGTCAAGATAATCATAGAGAACCGCAGCCTTCTCCTCATTTCTCTTCTTCATCTCTGCAAGGCCACCCTGTTCCTTAAGCCATTTGAATACAAGACCGCACATATAGATACTCCAGCAGTTAGGAGTGTTGTATAAAGATCCGTTGTCAGCCTGAGTCTTCCACTTAAGCATTGTAGGTGTGTAAGAAGGTACATCATCTGTTATAAGATCCTCTCTGATGATGCCGATAACAAGTCCTGCAGGTCCTACATTCTTCTGAACACCGCCGTAGATAACGCCGTACTTGGAAACGTCTACAGGCTCAGACAAGAAGCATGATGAAACATCAGATACAAGGATCTTGCCCTTTGTGTTGGGAAGGGTCTTGAACTTTGTTCCGTAGATTGTGTTGTTCTCGCAAATGTATACATAGTCGAGGTCATCTGCAATATCAAGATCAGAACAATCAGGAATATATGAGAAGGTCTTATCTGCACTTGATGCAAGTTCTACCGCCTCTCCATACTTCTGAGCTTCCTGGTAAGCTTTCTTAGCCCACTGTCCTGTGATGATATATCCGGCCTTCTTGTTCTTCATAAGGTTAAGGGGAACAGCTGCGAACTGCTGGCTTGCTCCGCCCTGTAAAAAGAGAACTTTGTAATTGTCAGGAATGTTCATAAGATCTCTTATGTCCTGCTCGGCAGTCTGAATGACGTTGTCGAAGGTCTTGGATCTGTGGCTCATCTCGTTGATGGACATTCCACATCCGTTGTAATCAAGCATTTCTGCTGCAGCCTGTTTTAACACTTCTTCCGGAAGTACTGCCGGACCAGCTGAAAAATTATAAACTCGTGACAATTTAAATCTCCTCCTAATCAAAAAATCTTTTTGCGTTTTGCAACTATAAATTTCATTGTAAACGCAAAAAGATTTTTGTCAATAATGTCATTCCATAATGTATGTTATTTTATTATTTAGAGGTGATTTTTTAAGTCACGATACATTTCCAAAAGTAGCGGAGTCTCTTTTGCAATAATGTCAATTTCTCCGTTTTTACCTGCACTTTCAAGGTTTTTGGCAAGATCAGAAATCTCTATCGCACCCACTGTTCTGGCAGAACTTTTCAGAGAATGAACCAAAGTTGTGTAGGTATCATAGGCTTCATTTTTCCATGAATTTTCAATTTTTTCAGACTTGGAATCTATCGAATCTTTAAAAACAGAAAGCACTTCAAGATAATCTTCAATTCCTCCGCAAAGATAAATTCCAAGATCGGTATTCAGCTGCTCAAGTTCCAAAAGTTTTTCCGGAAGAACATACTGATTGTCCATATGAAGTATGGCTTCTTCAGAAGAATTTTCACGGAAGTCCGCCTCTTTTTGAGTACCTTCTCTCATCTCATATCCGGTATCTTCATCGATCATTTCAAGCATTATATCCGCAAATTTAGGATCAAACTGAGCACCTTTTCCCTTTTCTATTTCGCCTCTGACCCTTTCCTGTGGCATAGGTTCACGGTAGCTGCGGTTACTGGTCATGGCATCATACGCATCGGCAACTGCAATGATCCTAGCTTCTTCAGGGATTTCGTTACCTCTTAGTCCGTCAGGATATCCTCTGCCATCCACTCTCTCATGATGCCATCTTGCACCAAAAGCGAGCTGCGGCATTTCCTTAATCCTTTTAAGAATATTGTTTCCGGTTACCGGATGCTTTTTGATCTCAGCAAACTCTTCATCTGTAAGGCGGGAAGTCTTATTGATGATCCAGTCCGGGACACCGATCTTTCCGACATCGTGCAAAAGCCCCATCATATAGATCTCATCCTGCTGACTGTCATCATATCCGTATCTCTTGGCAATTTCTTTTGAATATGCAGCAACTCTGCCGGAATGGCCATTGGTATAGGCATCCTTTGCATCAATTGCCTCAGCAAGAGTCTGAACCACATGGAGCGTTAACCTGATATTCTCCTGGGTCTTTTTCTCAACTTCCTTTGCCAGCTCTTTTTTAAGACGTTCAAATTCGATGGTCTTAGTAACACGCATAGAAAGGATGTCCGGAACCACAGGCTTTCTTATAAAATCAACAGCTCCGAGATGGAGTCCGTCTGCCTCAGTCTTAAGATCCTCATCGCCCGTCAAAAAGATTACCGGTATTTCCCCCTCCGGCTTTTCCCTGAATGCCTTTAAAGTCTCAAACCCGTCCATCTCATCCATATAGACATCCAAAAGAACCAGGTCGGGAAGCGGAACCATTCCCTCGACATAATTAAGAAGCTCTTTTCCGGACGAGAGTTTTGTGACCTTCATGTCTTTCTTAGTAAGAATGGAAGAAATATGCTCAAGGCTTTCTACATCATCATCTACAACAACTACCCAAAACATAAAAGTTTCCTCCTATCCAAAGATCTCCTCAACTGCCTTCATGAGTGAAGGACGCCCTTCAGATTTGGACACAATTCCATCGGGTCTCACATCTCCTGATCCCTCACAGTCGGTATCATCCATGCCGGTCCTGTAAACAACGGGTATATCCTTTGTATCCGGATTTGAGCGGATAGCTGCAAGTACCGCAGGCCCATCCATCTCAGGCATCGCATAGTCAAGAAGTATAAGATCCGGTCTGTCAGAAGAAATCTTGTCAAGCGCCTCTTTTCCCGATGCAGCCTTCATTACTTCATATCCGCCCTTTTCAAGCCACCTTCCGGTCATGGCCAGCATATCTTCATCATCATCAATAAGTAAAATGCGTTTCATAGTTTTCCTCCTTCAGTGACTTTTTTATAAAAGACTCTTAAGCACGGAGAACAGTTCATCCGGCTCTATCGGTTTTGCAAGATGCGCATTCATTCCCGCATCAAACGACCTTCTTATGTCCTCAGCCAGTGCATTGGCAGTAAGTGCAACGATAGGAATGCTTCCCGCATCAGGCCTGGAAAGCCCTCTTATTGCCTTTGTCGCATCAAGTCCGTTCATCTTCGGCATCCTGATATCCATAAGGATTGCATCATAAGTTCCCGGCTCGCTTTCCTCAAAAAGCTTCAGCGCCTCCTCTCCATCATGCGCAACATCCACATCGATATCATTTAGCCTGAGGAGCTGCTCCATGATCCTTATGTTTAGTTCGTGGTCCTCCGCAAGCATGACCTTCTTGCCTGTAAGTGCGGATGCCTTGCTGGATTTCTTTTGATCTTTCTTGTGCTCCGTGAGTATCTTCGAAAGCTCCTCTTTAATATTTCCCGCAAACATAGGCTTTGCCAAAAAGCCGTTTACACCCGCAGAGAAAGCTTCCTCCATAACTTCATACCAGTTGTACGTTGTGAGAATCACAGCCACTTCATCCTTACTATAAAGCTCTCTGATGCGTCTCGTCAGCTCAATGCCGTCCATCTCCGGCATCTTCCAGTCAACAAGCATCAGATTAAACGCAGGCTGATGTCCCGGAATATTCTTGCATATATCAAGTGCTTCCCGGCCGCTTAACACATACTCCGACTCAATTCCCACTCTGTGAAGTATCATCTTCGCATGCTCGCAGGCTGTCACGTCATCATCAACAATAAGAGCACGTATGCTGGCCGGATCAAAAGAATCCTTGACATTTTCGCTATTGCTACATATTCCCAGCGGAATTATAACCGTAAATGTTGAGCCTTTTCCTTTTTCAGAAACAGCACTTATAGTACCCCCCATCATCTCTACAATATTCTTGGTTATGGCAAGTCCAAGCCCCGTTCTGCCGGGAACACCTTCGCCTTCCACTGCAAATGGCTCAAACAGATGTGGCATGAATTCTTTGTCGATGCCCAATCCTGTATCGATGATTTCCATGCAGATCTGTGCTTTTCCATCTCCGCGCTTTTCCTCTTTTACGACAAAAGAGATTTTTCCGCCCGCAGGAGTGAAATTGATGGCATTTTCAATAATGTTGAAAAGCACCTGTTTTATCTTTAAGTCGTCTCCAATATAGCGTTCATCGACAGGCCCGTTCACACTGCAATCAAAGCTGATTTCCTTATCGTTGCATTTTGATTCCGTTATGGTATTTATCTGCTCAAGCATATTTCCGAAGGAAAACTCTTCGTTTTTGAGCTTCATGTTGCCGGACTCTATAAGGCTCATCTCTAAAATATCGTTGATAAGCGAAATTGTATGCCTTACACTGACACCAATGTGAGAGATTATATCTCTGGTTTCCTCATCGAGGTCTTTTTTCTGCAGCGCGATATTGTAAAGCCCCACTATATCATTAAGAGGTGTCCTTATCTCATGACTGACATTCGATAAAAACAGAGTCTTGGCAAGATTGGCCTTCTCCGCTTCCTTAAGAGCTCTTGCAAGAAAAAGCTGTCTCTCCTCTTCAACTACTTTAAGTGCGACTCTGCTGCTCTCATCCTTTACCTCGTAGTCCTTTAAAACCCTGCCGAGAATATCTTTCAGCGCTCTGTAATCACGCAGCAGCTCCGGAATATTCGCCTCCACCAAAGCCACATCTCCTGCCTTGGCGCTGAGTTCTATTTCCTTGTCCTTGTCAGAAAGCTTGCAGGCTCCGATTGCAGCCGACGTGCTCTTAA
>JAEEGF010877079.1_pt1 | contig 15120 bp, 13 predicted proteins | sample 9134171 | NCBI WGS metagenome assembly JAEEGF01 (sample SAMN16246542, study PRJNA631951) | gut metagenome | biome: gut microbiome; feature: rumen; material: AP-attached | host: Bos | place: Iran: Karaj | collected 2018-10 | reverse complement strand
TATTCTCCATCTTGGAAGATATTCTAAAGTGGAAAAAGAGATGGATGCGGAAGCCTCCAAACTCCTTAAGGTGTTCGACCTGGACGGGGAGAGGGATATACTGGCTGCAAACCTGCCCTACGGAAAGCAGAGGAAACTGGAGATAGCAAGGGCCATGGCAACAAATCCAAAGCTCCTTCTTCTGGATGAGCCGGCGGCCGGAATGAACCCAAATGAGACAAAAGAGCTGATGGACACAATAGCACTGGTCCGCAGGGAGTTTGACATGACGATCCTGCTCATTGAGCATGACATGAAGCTGGTTTCCGGAATCTGCGAGAGACTGACGGTCTTGAATTTCGGAAGAGTGCTGTGCCAGGGTGAAACTAAAGAAGTTCTGTCCAATCCCGAGGTTATCACTGCATATCTTGGCGAATAAAAGGCTTGTCCCTATCAAAATCAACGAGGTAAAAATATGTCTATTTTGGAAGTAAAAGACTTAAGTGTATATTACGGCGTGATCCAGGCCCTCAAAGGGATCTCTTTTCACGTTGACAGGGGAGAGATCGTGGCTCTGATCGGTGCCAACGGGGCAGGCAAGACCACAACTCTTCACACCCTTTCGGGTCTCATAAGCGCTGACAGAGGTTCAATCAATTACAAGGGGCACGAGCTGACCAAACTACCAAGTCACAAGATCGTCACCTTCGGAATGGCCCAGGTGCCTGAGGGAAGGCGCGTTTTTGCTGAGATGACGGTGCTCCAAAATCTTAAGATGGGAGCCTATACCAGAAGTGACAAGGCGGAGTTCGAGGCAACGCTTCAGAGAGTCTACAAAAGATTCCCGAGACTTGAAGAGAGAAAGAGCCAGCTTGCCGGAACTCTTTCAGGCGGCGAGCAGCAGATGCTGGCTATGGGAAGAGCACTGATGTCCCATCCCGATCTGATCCTTATGGATGAGCCGTCAATGGGACTTTCGCCGATATTTGTCAACGAGATTTTCAGTATCATTGAGGATGTTAACAAGGATGGCGTGACGGTCCTTCTTGTGGAACAGAACGCCAGAAAAGCTCTTTCCATTGCAAACAGAGCCTACGTTCTTGAAACGGGTACGATAGCCAAAGAGGGTGACGCCAAAGAGCTCTTGAACGATGAGGCGATCAGAAAAGCTTATCTGGGTGAGTAAAAGAACACTTGGTGATATGGAGGCATATAATGAAGCGAAACATAGTTATAACAATAGCAAGGCAGTACGGAAGCGGTGGAAGGACTGTGGGTGAGATGCTGGCCAACGACCTTGGTATCCACTATTATGACCACGAGCTCATTAAGCTGGCTTCTGAGGACAGCGGTATCAACGAAAGTCTCTTTCTTGAGACCGATGAGAAGATGAGAAACAACGCCTTTTTCAGGATTCCTGTCAAGGTGTATAACGGCGAGATAATAGGGCCAAGCAGCAAGGACTTTACTTCGGAGGACAATCTCTTTGCATTCCAGGCAAAGTCGATAAAGAGACTGGCTGAGACCACAAGCTGTGTAATTGTTGGAAGAGCTGCAGATTTTGTGCTCAAAGACTATGACAATGTCCTGAGCGTTTTTGTCCATGCTCCGCACGATTTCCTGGTGGAGCAGGCCGCCAAAGTCAAGAGCCTTCCTATTGATGAACTTGAGAAGTTCATGGCAAAAGAGGACAAATACAGGGCAGCTTACTATGAACACCACACCGGCCAGAAGTGGACCGACGCCATGAACTACGACCTGTGCATCGACTCCAGTAAGCTGGGCTTTGAAAAGTGCGTGGAAGCCATAAAGGCTCACGCGAGAGTGAGGTTTGGCGAGGACATTTTTGACTGAGTCCAAACGCTGCATAAGTCGCAAGTTTACGAATCCGGGAGGAATCATGGCAGATAAGTTTATTCTTATAGACGGCAGCTCGATGCTGGTGACCAATTACTACGGCAACCTGCCGAAGGCTCTTTTATTTGAAAAAGATCCTGAGAAGAAGATAAAGCTCTACAGCCAGATCATGCACAATGACAAGGGACAGTACACCAACGCCATGTACAGCATGATGCGCGCGATCCTGAAAATCATGGCGGAGCAGAAACCAACTCATATGATGTTTGCCTTTGACAGGACGAGGGACACCTTCAGAAGGGAGAAGTACCCCGATTACAAGGGCAACCGCGGGGATACACCCGAGCCGTTAAAAGAGCAGTTTACAAACATGGAGAACATGTTAAAGACCATGGGATTTGTTGTCATGTCCGATGACAGGTACGAGGCGGATGACATTGTGGGAAGTATAGTTAATAAATTTGAAAAAGAGATTCCTTCCTTCATAATAACCAAGGACCACGATTATCTGCAGCTTGTCAGTGACTACACCAGGGTGTGGCTTGTTCAGACCAAACAGGAGACCGCAGACGAACTTCAGAATAAATACGGCGCGGAATTCGGATGGAACAAGAATCTTTCATCCCTTCCCGATAAGGCTTTTGAAGTGACTCCTGACCTTTGCCTTAAGGAGTACGGCGTCCGCCCCGAGCAGATACCTGACCTTAAGGGGATACAGGGTGATCCTTCCGACAACATACCGGGCGTAAAGGGAGTCAGCAGTGCTGCAATCCCGCTCCTTAAGGAGTACGGCACGGTTGAGGAAGTTTACAGGGCAATTGATGAAGCCGGTGATGACAAGGGGCAGAAAGCACTTGCAGGCAAGTGGAAGGATGACCTGGGGATTTCCAGAAGCCCGATGAAGGCATTGGTCACTTACAGGGATATGGCTCTTATGTCAAAAGAACTTGCGAAGATCTACAGGGATTATCCTGTGCCGGACAGTCTTGATGATTTCAGGATCTCTTTTGACAGGGAAAAAGCTCTCGAAGAGTTTAACAGATACGGTTTTAAGTCTCTTATTGAAAAACTTTGATACTGCCGATTTCTGTGGTATACTTTTACATTGTTACAAATTGTTTTGGCGGAAAGTTTTTTGAATGACTAATTACTATCGAACAATACTGATAAATCTTCATAGGATCATCTATTATGTGATCAAGGCCAGAATCTGGATGAGACATCCTGAGAGGCACAGCGAAAAAGAGTGCTATGCGGTGTGCACAGAGATGGTGGGGAAGATGAACAGGTCATCCGGATATCGCACGATAGCTTTTGGAGAAGAGAACCTCCCAAAAGAGGGGGGATATGTTCTTTTCCCCAATCATCAGGGCAAGTACGATGTGCCCGGGATATTTGCGACTCACAAAAAGCCCTGTTCCTTTGTAATGGATGAGAAGAAATCGCACATCATCCTTGTGAATGAGTTCTTGCTCCTCTGCAGGGGTAAGCGCCTTAAGATGGATGACCTTCGGCAGACTATGAGGGTATTTCAGGAAATGGCACGTGAGATAAGAGATATGGGAAGGAAGTTTATTCTTTTCCCTGAGGGCGGCTACAAGGAGAACAACAGGAACATTGTTGAGCCCTTTAAGGCCGGCAGCTTTAAACTGGCGCAGATGGCCGGATGTCCTATAGTGCCTGTTGCGCTTGTGGATTCTTACAAAGTCTACAACAGCCCTCACAAGGGACCGGTTACTACATACATATACTATCTTGAGCCGATTCATTACGAAGAATTTGCCGGGATGAAGACCAAGGAGATCGCTGCCCTTGTAGAAGGCAGGATCAAAGAAAAGATCAAAGAACATCTTGAAAAAACATCAAAATGACAGATAAAGGGGACGAGTCAGACGATTCGTCCCCTTGTTTGTTGCATAAGACCGGCAAGCGAATGTACGCTCGCATACAGATTCAGATGCAGGTCATTACTGCTTTTACTATGAACTGTTCGCCAGACTTTGAAAAGCTGGCGACACCTCCGTATTTTTCTGCTATAGCTTTTATCTGAGCGGTTCCGACGCCGCTCTGGACAGGTTTTGTGCTGACCGGCAGACCGTCTTCCTTGAAATTTACCTCTTCCGCACATGGATTTTTGGTCATGAATTTCAGCTTTTTCCCGTCATAGGTAAGATCGACCTGAATAGCTCTTTTTCCTTCTGCCACGTCTTCCTGAGCTTCCACTGCGTTCTCCAGGGCATTTGCCACAAGACTTGTCAGGTCGGTTTCCTCCATGGGGAAGCACTCCGGAACAACTGCCCTGACTCTCATTTTGAAGCCCAGCTTACTGCACCTTGAGGCGTAGATAGACAGGAGCTCATTGACGATAACGTTGTCGCAAAAGCTCATTGATGTCACATCTTCGAGCATTGCATCCAGCTCTTTCAGGTATTTTTGTGCGCTTTCATACTCCCCGTTCTGGATAAATCCTGCCAGCACTCTGTTATAGTGCCTGACATCATGCTTGTATTTTATTATGGTCTTTTCATTGCTCTCATAGATCTCAAGGAGTTTTTGCAGGCGCTGGGTGCGCTCCTTCTGGTAGTAGGAGACCTTTTCATCCGAGATCTCTTTGTCAATCTGATTGGTAGTAAGTTCATATTCGATGACGGCTGCAGCTATCATGACCACGATGTAGATAACAGTGAACCACTCCACCATGTTGCGGCCGTAAGGCTGAAGGTAGTTGAGCATCCTGGTCTGGAAGCAGGCAAAGCTAAGAAGGAGCCCTGCGAAGGCCGCGATACCTCCGTATATGATGCCGGCAAGATAGTTGGTTATGAAGGGCATTATCAGAATGAAGAGCCAGAAGGCGTCCATTCCTATGGTCCAGTCGGTCTCTGTTATAAAGTGGAAAAAGAGTATCAGGCTGAGCTCATATGACAGGAGTATGGTGGTGCTGATATGGCTTTTGAACAGTTTAAGGTGGAGCATTCCGAGAAGAAAGAGAATGGTGATGGTAATATTCGTGACCACGCCGTGCATATAACCCGGTACGCTTGGGAAGATGGTCAGAACTGAGTAAATGATAAAGCCGACCATCAGAACCATGGTGGTATGGCATTTCTGCTCCTTGACCGATTCCTCGTGTTCAAAGTCCCTTAGCTGTTTTAAGTTGTAGCGAAGCCTGCCCTGCAGGAATTCAAAAGATAATTTTGGCTTGTTCATGATTACAAGTTTAACGATTTTTCGGGAATTAATCAAACATCTGAGGGTGAGGGCATATTATGACCACAAGATATAGCATACCGTGAACAAAATGTAGTATAATCGTTTTGGAGGATTCCGTATGGCATTTGATATTTCCAAACTCACAAGTGCAGTAAATAAATACTTGAATTCCATCTCCGATGTGAGCGAAGTGGCAAGAAAGGCTTCTGAGGAGATAGAGCAAAAGAGCAGGTTTAAGACGGAACTGTCCGATGCCATCAGGCAGAACATTGAGAGCAGAATGCGGGATGGTGAAGTAGTTCCCGATATTTCCGAAAGTGTTAAGGATCAGGTCCGGACAGCAGTATCATCGATTGATGCAACTATTGAGCAGATAAACGGGGCCTTTGAGAGTATACAGGGCGCAGGAAAGGTTTCTGAGGTATCAGCTTCCGGCAGCGAAGATGCTGACGGGACAGATCTTGCAAATGCTGCAGATCTGATACTCTCCGCAGCGGGATCTTCTGCCGATGCTACAGGACTGAGGAAGGCGTTGAATGAGGTCCTGAACGTATCAGGTGCTTCGAAAGCCGGCAACTATGATGCTTATAAGGGGCTTCTTAGTACCGAGGCACTGCAGGAGCTCTCAAGGTCACAGTATTTTTCAGCTAATCTCATTCAGAGCTCTCTCTTCGAAGAACAAAACGGCGATAATTCCGGATCGTCCGGTAGCACTTCTTTTACCACAAGCCTGGCAAATGCTCTGCAGTCCGGTGCGACAACGCAGTCGCCCTTTGAAGACATTTCGCTGTCCGACCTCAATACCGCATCTTTGACGGCGTCAGGAGATGCCAGCGGCAATGCCTCGACTGATCTTGCCAAGGCTCTTATAAAGGCTTATGCAAACAGCGCGTCCAATTCGGCAGTAACCAGTATTTTCGGAGACTTTACACTATGAACAGACTTTTAGCGGTGTATGCCGCCGTCATCTTTATTGCGGGGGTGGTGGTGTTCACCATCGGTGAACTTAATAAGGATAACGAGGAGGAGGCAGAGACCTACAGGTGGATGAGGATCTTTGCGATAATCGCGGTGATCATGGCAGCTGCCTGTGCTATTGCGGCCGCCAATGTAGTATGAATTAAAACGGATGGTTTTACAGACCAGGCCAAAAGAACAATAAAAAAAGCTTCGCACATCGAAAGTGCGAAGCTTTATTTTTGAAAAAGAATTAAAGATCAAAGCTTCCGGTAACGTCGTTGTTAACAACATAGTAAGCTTTGCCTTCTTCGGGCTTAACATAGATATCAAGATTCTTGATGTCCTTGCCGCCGTATGCCTTCTTGGCCTGAGCGATAAGCTGCTCATCGTTTACAGCAAGCTCGCCGAACTGAAGCTCAATCTTAGTATTAACCTTTGCTGCCATTCCTAGTCCTCCCTTAAGAAATTAAAAATATACATGTAAGACATGCGTTAGTAAACTATTGCATTTTATTATATTCATTTTTATAAATATTGCAACCTGTAAAGTGTTTTTTTCGCAGAGGGTTAGTCATCTGTGATATTATGAGATAAGGACAATGGAAAAATGTTTGGGCAAATGAATCATAAAAGCAGAGGTGTTTTATGCAATCAGATAAAAAGGCAAATGTGACGCTGACAGTTCTGGGATGCAGAGGTTCGCTTCCCGTGTCGGGAAAAGCTTTTCAGAAATACGGCGGTGCCACGAGCAGCTATCTTTATATGACGGATACTCAGGCGATAATTCTTGATGTAGGGACCGGGATTCTCAATCTTCCTGATCTGGGGGACCGCAACGTTACACTCCTTATCACTCATTCACATATAGACCACATACTGGGGCTCCCTGTTTTTCTTGGAGCTATGGGGACAAAAGAGATATCCATCTACGGGGCGAGTAACTGCGGAATGTCCATAAGGCAGAAGCTTGATACCTATATGAGAAAGCCGCTGTGGCCTGTCGGGATAGATGTTTTCCCTGCAAAGATCACCTTCAGGGAAGTGACGGAGGACGGCAGCTCTTTTGACATAGGCGATGTGAGAGTGACTGCTGTACCTGCCAACCATCCCGGAGGTTCAACTCTGTTCAAGCTGTCCTGCGAAGGCACCGATTTTGTCTATGCCACGGACTTTGAACACGAAGAGCTGCCGGATGACAGAAAGCCTGAGATGGATGAGGATGCTCCTCTGGGAAAAGACATACTTCGCTATTACACTGAGCCTATGGACTGCCTTATTTCTTTTGCCAAGGGCGCAGACCTGTGTCTGTTCGACGGGCAGTACACACCGGGCGAATATGAGAAGTGCAGAAGCTTTGGGCACTCCACCTATGAGAAGGCAATTGAACTTGGGCAGAAGGCTGGAGTCGGGAAAGTGGTCATTGTCCACCACGCTCCGAACCATACGGACGAATTTCTTGATGGTATTGAAGAACAGCTTCCTTCTGACGGAACTGTTGTCATGGCAAAAGAAAGCGACGTGTTTGATATTCTGTGAGAAATGCTCTGCTAATTATTGTGATGCGGACTTGCCAAAACCGGCAGGAAGCATTATATGATATAGTGAACAGAAATCTTAAATGATTAGACAAAGAGGTGACATATATATGGAAACATTAGCTATATTCGGAGGAAAGCCCGTCAGGGATAAAAAGATTTTTTACGGCCGCCAGTGGATCGATGATGATGATGTTCAGGCAGTGGCAGGGACACTGAAGGGCGACTACATAACCTGCGGCCCCAGTGTTGCGGCTCTTGCAGACAAGATCTGTGAGGTTACACAGGCAAAATATGCGGTGACGGTGTGCAACGGAACAGCGGCCCTTCATTGCGCCTGTATAGCTGCAGGGCTCGGACCCGGGGATGAAGTGATCACAACTCCGCTTACCTTTGCTGCTTCAGCCAACTGTGCGGTGTACGTTGGAGCGACACCCGTATTTGCAGATGTGAATCCTGAGACCTACAACATCGATCCGGATTCGATCGAGGCGCACATTACCGACAGGACCAGGGCTGTGGTAGCCGTGGATTTCACAGGGCAGGCGGTTGAACATGAGAGGATAAGGCAGATTTGCGACAAACATGGTCTCATCCTGATAATTGACGCAGCCCACGCCATCGGGACCAGGTACAAGGGACAGCCGGAAGGGTCTATCGGAGACATGACCTGTTTTTCCTTCCACCCGGTCAAGACCATAACATCCGGGGAGGGCGGCGCCATCACCACTAATGACCCGGAGCTCTACAGAAAGCTCTTTCTCGCTTCCCAGCACGGCATCACTCACGATGAGTCCGAGTTTGTGGAGAAGAACCCTGAGGGCCCCTGGTACTATGAGATGCAGACTCTTGGCTTTAACTACAGGATGACCGACTTCCAGGCTGCGCTCCTTACAAGCCAGCTTAAGAAGCTCTCGAAATTCTCTGACAGAAGGAAAGAGATAGTCAAAAGATATAACGAGGCCTTTGGTGATGTTCCCGAGCTCATACTGCAGAAGGAGATCCCTGAGTCTGATACCACAAGGCATTTGTACATCATAAGACTAAATAAGGACAAACTCTCATGCACGAGGCGTGAGTTCTTCGATGCTTTGAGCGCTGAGAACGTGCAGTGCCAGGTTCACTATGTGCCTGTATACTATTTCCCGTTCTATCAGGAGAGGGGCTACAAGAAGGGACTTTGCCCTGTTGCCGAGGAGATTTACGAAGGCATCATGAGCATACCTCTCTATCCCCTCATGACTGATGAGGATGTGGAGTCCGTGATTGAGGCTGTGAAGAAGGTTGTGGCATATTACAGGAAATGATTTCGATGAGTCGATGGAGATATCTCCATCGACTTTTTGCGTAATTTCGTAAACAAATTAAATAAGTATTAAATAAGTACTCCCTCTTTAAATTAACCACAAGATGATGTAGAATAGACTCGATAAATAATACATTTTGTGGTTATATTTTGAGGGAGTATTTGTATGAAAAGATTATTGGCAAGTTTATTATGTGCGACTCTCATCCTGAGCCCCGTTGGAAACGCATCAACGGTTTATGCCACGGAAGCAGCTGAGGTGGTACAGCAGGTGCAGGAAACCGAAGAAGGGCAGCAGGAAGAGACTGTTGGGGCGGAAGATACTGCAGTCGGTGCTTCTGATGAGCAGGATGCAAAAGAAAATGTGACTGAGGCAGAGAATTCCGGGGCAGAAGAAGCCGGGGAAGGCAGTTCTGAGGATGCCGGCGAACAGAAAGACGAAGCTGCATCCGGAGACGAAGCTTCAACTGAAGGTACACCTTCGGAAGAGGAGACTGCGACAGAAGATACTGAGGAAGCAGGCGAAGAATCAGCCGATGTTGATGAGCTTCCTGCAGATGATGCTGTAGAGAGCGAAGTTATCAAGGAGTCAGCTGAGGCAAAAGAAGCTGAGATAGAAGAAGCAGATAATCTTCTGGGAAGAGATTCGAGTGCTTATTTTACAGTTGATGAAGATGGAACCCTTGTTCTCAAGGAGGGTGCGACATTGCCTGTAAAGGCAGTTGTTCCTGCTGAGGCCAAAAAAATTCCTTCCGGAATTTTTGATAATGACAAGGTAAATAGCATTAACACTAAGATCACGTTTGAGGAAGACAGTGTCCTGGAGGAAATTGCGGATGGAGCATTCCGCAACAGTAAGATAGAAGAAATTACAATTCCCGAAGGAGTTACGCGAATAGGGCCTTATACATTCAGTGGGGCCGCTCTTAAAACTGTAGATTTCAAAGGTGATAAGGTTACCTATATAGGCAATAACGCTTTTTCTAACACTAATATTATTAAAATTACTGCTCCGAACGTAACAGAAGTTGGCGATTATGCATTTTCAAGCTGCTCATCACTTAAGAGAGTAAGCATGGAGGCACTTACAACTATAGGTGTTTCAGCTTTTTCCGGTTGTACTTCATTGGATGATGTGCCAATACCTTCATCATTAAGAAGCATCGGAACCAGTGCTTTTGCAGGATGTGCACTGAATGAGCTTGACCTTTCAGTGTGCACTGAGCTTACACTTGGAGATAACTGTTTCCAGAATAATGACAAATTGGAGTCAGTTACACTTCCAAACAATCTTGAGATTATTCCCAAAAAGGCTTTTTTTGGAGATGTTAAGCTTAGAGATGTTTATTTTGGCACGAAGAGCAGCGCAAATAGGATTCGAGAGATAAATATCAGCGCTTTTGAGAACTGCAGTAGCCTTAAGAGCCTTGTATTTTACAATGTGTATGACTATAAATCCAAAGCATTTGAGGGATGCGGGGGAATCACTTCAATAACTATATGGAACACAGATACTGACAGCGATGCGTTTTCAATCGCTGAGGATGCTTTTCCCAATAAATCAAAAGTAGTGATGAAAGGATATGACGGAAAAGTAGAGGAATATGCAAATAAGCGAGGATACACCTACGAAACTTTGTATCCTAAGCATAAGGTTACAGCTGATTGTTCACCCAGCAACTCTGCTGCGATCAATTTATCAAAGACAGAGGCAACCAAGGGGACTAAGATAAGAGTGACAGTTACCCCTGTGGGTGATTACCAGCTAAGTGATATCACAATCTCTGAGACAATCACTATTCCGAGTGATGAGATTATTCTTATAGAGAATACAACAGAGCACCAGGTTTTCGAGTTTACAATGCCTGACGGCGATGAAAAAATTAAGGTGACTATGGTTGAGGGGGCAGTGGTTAAGAAACCCCTGTCACCAAAGTTTGAAGCAATCAATGGATATACTCCTGATCCTGTCGGTGATATAAGCACGTTTGATGTTCCCGGAAGGGAGTCCAGACTGGTTATAAGAGATAAAAACGGAAAGACTAAAAGCTGGTACTGGAATTTCACATCTTCAAACTCTAAGGTAGTATCTATTTCCACCTCAGGCGTGGTTAGAAGTACCGGAGTAGGAAGTGCTAAGCTGACGGCAACTCTTAAGACTGACAGTTCAAAGAAAGTAGAGGTTGATGTAAAAGTACTGAATCCTGCAGACATTGTGAGGATTGAGCTTGATATACCGACATCGATCCCGAGAGGAAAAATTGTTACACCTGTCATAGTAGATGGTGAAGAAATACCTGTTATTCAATTTGAAAAAGCTGCTCTTGTAAGCGGAGCCAAAGATTTCAATGTGGGAATCAAGGCTTATTCCGATGGCCTCGTTGCAAGTCTCATTACTACATCCAAGTGGACCTCCACTGACAGCAAGGTTGCGACCATTACATCCGGCAGCAGTACAACCAACACTAATACCGTCAAGGTTGTCAAAAATGCAGTGGGTGAGACACTTATTACTGTTTCTGTTCTGAATAAAGGTGATAAGACTCCGCGAGAGAATAATAAAAAGAGCTTCATCATCAGGGTTGTTGATGCTACTCCAAGACTTCAAAACAGCACACTGACAGTTGATTCCAGATCCAAGGATGGAACTCAACTCAAAGTTGTCACTGTTTACGGTTATGAAATAAAAAACAATCAACTGATATTGACTACAAAGAAGACAGATTCCAAGGGCATAGTAACATATCCAAGAAATGTAAGTGAGCTGGATGTAGAATATGATGACACTGAGGATGCATATTACATCTGCAGCAGTAACCCTCAGGAGCCTTTTGAGAAAACCTATGACGGCAAACTCTTCCTTGAAGGCACACTCGAGGGAGGTGAAGGACAGGAAGAGACCTTCCACATTCCGATCACCAAACTCACTGTGACAAATAAGGCGCTTAATCCTACACTGAAGACTACAGGTAAGATCAATCTGTTTTACAATACAACTGCTGAAGCTGACCTTACTGGAATGGTCACAGTTACACAGTCCCTCAAGGATCTGGAAGTTAAAAAGGTGGAACTTATTTCCGAAGCCAATCACAAGAAAGCCGGATCAGAGGCAAATGACAGTTTTGCAGCCAACTTTAATATTGTAAAGAAGAACAATACAACTTTTGAGATAACAAGAACTGACTCTGAAATGGTTAAAGTCGGTGGCAAGAATGTGACAAAGGGATATCTGAAGATCACTTACAAGGGATATGCTGCACCGGTTGAAAAGAGCTTTACAGTTCCTACATGTGATACAGCTCCCGATTATGTTCTTGATAAGACATCTGCAACCGCCAGTCGTTACTCATCAGATCAGGAATTTGAGCTTCACCTTGTTGATAAGAAGACAAAGAAAATTGTTCAGGACCTCAGCACATTAGACAGAACTGAAGCTTATGGAAATATCGTGGGACTTGGCTTTACAACCAATACTACCGCAGGCGTGTTCAAAGAGATTGAGGACAGTGATGTAGTAAAAGCTCAGGAAACCGATACCATAACTCTTAAGGTCGATGGAACACCCAGCAAAGCCAAGGCGTATATCTATGTGAGAATGAGTACCTGGAGCAGGGAGCTCACATATACATTTACCCTGAATACATCAAATGCTCTGCCAACTGTCAAGTTCAGTGCAACAACTGTTACACTCAATAACACATATTCCAAGCAGGCCGCTGTAATTACTGTTACGGAGAACCAGCCTGAAGCAAAGATGGCAGGAATTGGACCCATCCAATATACAGGAAAGAAGAATGCTGATGCAGCGGCAGCTTTGATAGATTCAATGAAAGTTGATACTGAGGGAGAAAACCTTTCAGTGAAATTCAGTCTGGGAGGTACGCGGTTACCTAAGGGAACATATGCGTTTAAAGTGACTCCTAAAGTTACATACGATGGTGATGAGCATGTTGCAACCAAAGTGCAGACCATAAAGATTGTTGTTGCAGAGACCAATCCTACTATTAAGTTCAACAGCAGCACATTTAAATTCAATGCAAGTATCCTGGATCGCAATAATCCAAGTAATGAGGAAGTAACCAGAACCTTCAAGCTTGGTAATCTTCCTACTGGAGTAACCGGTGAGGTAGATGACAGTGAGGTGAAGTTTAATGCTGTTGGAACTTCGCCCGACTTTAAAACTGTAGTGGCCAATATTGATTTTGCAGATACTGAAGCGTCTGCAACGATACTCAACAATACTACAACAATCAGTAATGCAGGAAAGACACTCAAGTATAAGGTGCATAACCTCAAGGTTGCTACTGATAGCGGAGACTCGGCTGTAATACCGGATTTCAATATTGCGATACAGCTCGATAAGAAGGCTGCGGCAGTTAAGGTCAAGGGAACAGGATCTATCAATCCTCTTGATACATCCTCCAGAGTAACATACACAGCTACTCTTTCTAATATCTCCAGCGAGATTGATGGTATAAAGATCTGGGAGAAGGACGGTAACAAGTGGTACGGCGGAAACAAAGAAAAAGACAGATACTCTGAGCACTTTACTATTGTCAAGGATGACGAAAAAGACACAGTCGCTTATCTTTACATGAAGCCGGATAAACAGCTTGAAAATGGTAAGAAGTACAATCTTACACTTGTATACACACTTAAGGCTGTTCCCGGAGATCCGGATGCTCCCGATAAGAGAAAGACCTATCAGACAAGTGTTACGGTAACTCCTAAGCAGGTACTGCCTAAGGTAACTACAGATGTGAAAGAAGCAACAATCTATGCCGGACAGTCTGACAGGAGCTTTAAGGTAACTGTTACTCAGAAGAAGTCAAAGGATATGATGGAATACGTCATGACCGGTGTGGCTTTTGCAGACGGAACAAGCAATGCAATAAAGAATGCATTCAGAATTACGGGATTTGATTCTGAGACCGGAGTTGTGACAGTTACTTTGGTTAATCCATCAGCGATAGTTCAGAACAATACTTACACATTGAACTTTGTTACATCCTACAAGAATCAGGCAGCCAAGTCCACAGGTAACAAGTTCTCAGTGAAAGTAACAGTTAAGAAGTAAACTCAATAAGTACTATAAGCAGAGAGGGTCGGCATCTAAATGCCGGCCCTCATTTTTGTTGAACAAGTCCAAGCCTTTCTGCACTTTCGCTGCGAAAGAAAAGTTGCTCCCGGTGCCGGAGGAGAATCTTCACTTAAGCTTGAAAATAAGTGAAGTGGAACCTGTTTAAATATGGCTGTCGACTGCTATAAGATGATATACTGTATATTAGATTATGTTATACAGCACAATTATCTGGTGATTGCAGAAGTGACAAAGCAAGAACGTCTATGGACAGCTGAAATACTATTTATAACAGGAGCATGGCTATGGGAAAAAAGATCAAAAAAATGGTATTGAAAAGAGAACTAAAAAGGCTTCTTAACTTGATGAAAAAGCATGTGGGACTCGTATTGCTGATACTTGCTCCGTTTATTGTGCTTATCCTTCTGCTTGTGCTTCACCATCTTAAGAAGAAGGCGAAAAAGAAGATAAAAAAGGCAGTAAAGGCTAAGATAAGAAAACATATTGATGACAGATATCATCATGGTGAGGAGGAAGAAGATGGCAACGGCGAAGACATCGACAACGAAGACAACGACAGCGAAGACGACAACAGCGAAGACGACAACAGCGAAGACGACAGCAAAGACGACAGCAGCGAAGACATCAGCTAAGAAAACAACCTCAAATAAGGCATCTTCTGCTGCTAAAAAGACAGCTGCGAAAAAGACTGGCAGCTCAGCTGCAAAGAATTCAGCTTCAAAGAAAACAGCTTCATCCGGAACCTTAATTAAAGTTACAGCCGCTGAGAAGAAGTTTCTTGAATTATACCGGGCGGCAGATTCTGATACAAGGAAGGCTGCGGCAGCTCTTTTGAAAGGTGAGAAGTCTCAGCTTGGCGGAGTACTTGATGCCATCCTGGAGAATAAGACCATAATGAATACAGTGACAAGTCTGTTCAAGTAGTCAGAATGGAGGGCTTTTTAAATGAAAAGGTTATTGGCAGCATTTTTGTGTGGGACAGTTTTGGTGTCATCAGTGAGCCCTGTGCCGACAGTATATGCGGCTCAGGAAGCAGGTGAAGATTTCGGTCTGTCTGCAGCAGATGAGAGTGAGAATGTTGTAGCAGATGATGTGGAAGCTCCGGCTGCAGATGAAGACATGGAATCCGGAGAAATACTTTCTGACTCAGATGATGGGAACCCCGACCGGAA
>JAEEGF011276466.1_pt1 | contig 15121 bp, 8 predicted proteins | sample 9134171 | NCBI WGS metagenome assembly JAEEGF01 (sample SAMN16246542, study PRJNA631951) | gut metagenome | biome: gut microbiome; feature: rumen; material: AP-attached | host: Bos | place: Iran: Karaj | collected 2018-10 | reverse complement strand
CTTTTTATCTTCTTTTTCTTTGTAAGTTACAATTTGTAAGAATTGTGTGTGTATTTTCTTACAGATTGTAACCAAAATAGGGGTTTATACTAATATCTTTACAATGAGATTTCTCCGTCGAATACGAATTCGGCAGGACCAGTCATGTAGACGTGATTATCGCTCTCACGCCACTCGATGATGAGTGTGCCGCCATCCATCACGATCTGTGATGTGCGACCAGCGCGGCCAGTGAGTGCTGCAGCTACGGCTGTGGCACAAGCGCCTGTGCCGCAAGCCTGAGTGATGCCGCTGCCTCGTTCCCAAACGCGGGTACGGATGGAAACCTCCCCCTGCCCCTCCAAAGGGAGAGGAGTTGCAAATTCGATATTGCAGCGCTGGGGAAATGCTGGGTGATGCTCAAGCACTCGACCTGTTTCGCCCACCTGGTCTACATTATCTGTAAATATCACGTAGTGAGGATTGCCCATCGACACAAATGTACCTTTGCCTGTGGCGCGATGGCTCAGGAATTGGCTTTCGTCCTCTAGCTTCGGCTCACCCATATCTACCGTCACCGTGTCCACCTTATTATTAATTAGGTGTAGCGAGAGTATTTTCACGCCCGAGAGCGTCAATAGTCGGATGCTGGTGCTGGTGGTCAGTCCACGCTCATACAGATACTTGCCTATGCATCGGCTCGCATTGCCGCACATCATTGCTTCAGAACCATCGGCATTGAAGATGCGCATCGTAAAGTCGGCCTCTGGCACGGTCGATTTGCCAATCAGTACTAGTCCGTCTGATCCTATGCCCTTGTAGCGATCGCTCCAGGCTATAGAGGCTGCCTGAGGGTCAGGAATATCATACTGTGTGGTGTCCACATAGATGTAGTCATTGCCACACCCGTGCATCTTGGTGAATCTAATTTTCTGTGCCATATCTCATTGTTTTTGCCTGCAAAGGTAGGCAATAACCCTCAAAATTCAAAAACCCTCCCGCTATTTTAAAGGTAGAATCCTCCGCCAACTTTCATTTGTTAACTTCCAAGTCCCAAATCAGTTGCCTCTACTTACATATTACGATGAAAAAGTGCGATTTAGTAACAAAATGTAATTTTCACAGAGCGCTTTCGCCGTCTCCCATGCCATTTGGCAATTTCTGTTTAAAGCTTTGAAACCTATGTTCCAGAGTCTGCAACAGTCGTTTCAAACCTTGCAACTTATATTCTAAACCCTGCAACAACAATTCCCGATACAAAGATACAAAAAAAGATCTTATTTGCCACAAAAATACTGATAATTTCCAAGTGAACCAAAATATTTCTTGAAATTTTCAATAAAGATTCAGATTATATTGCAGAAAAAGCTTAACTTTGCACGAAAAATTGAAAGTTATGGCAACAAGGAAGAGTTCGACACGAAAAATGACAGACAAACTTTACATTTTCTTTGACACAGAGACAACGGGCGTTCCCCGTGACTATAAAGCACCAACTACCGACACCAACAACTGGCCAAGGATGGTGCAATTAGGTTGGATCCTGATGGACGGCGAGGGCAACAAGCTCTCGCAAAAGGACTATATCATACGTCCCGACGGCTATATCATTCCTGATGATGCTGTCCGCATACACGGCATCACCACACAACGGGCTATGGAGGAAGGTCGCGACCTGGCTGCTGTCGTCGACGAGTTCATGACCGATTTCGATCAGGCGACATTCATCGTGGGACACAATATCGACTTCGACAAGAAAATTCTTGGAGCAGAACTTATCCGTCTGCACCGTCTAGACGTGATGAACTCCAAACGCACATACTGCACCATGCAGGCTGGTACGGACTTCTGCCGTATTCCTGGAAAGTATGGCTACAAATGGCCCAAGCTACAGGAACTCTACATCAAACTCTTCGGCCACGACTTCGACGGTGCCCACAACGCCATGAGCGACATCGAAGCCACCCAAGAATGCTTCTGGGAACTACGCCGCCGGAGCCTGATATAAGATATATGCTGCAGATTTATCAATCTCAGAAAGAATTTGTAACTTTGCGGCATTGAAGACTATAAATATGAATAGTAAGCGCTACGACAGCAAATAGCGATAATGGCGGTGTTGACAGAAAAGACGATGGAGAAACTGCGGATACTCGCAGAGTCGGCGAAGTACGATGTGTCGTGCTCGTCGAGCGGCACTGTGCGCAAAGGTAAGCAAGGTATGGTGGGCTCGACGGTGGGCGGCGTGGGCATCTGCCACTCGTTTGCCGATGATGGGCGTTGCATCTCGCTGCTGAAGGTGATGCTGACGAACTACTGCATGTACGACTGCGCCTACTGCATCAATCGTCGCTCCAATGACATCAAGCGGGCAACGCTCTCGGTCAGCGAACTGGAGGAAATCACGATGGAGTTCTATCGCAGAAACTACATCGAGGGGCTGTTCCTGTCGAGCGGTGTCGTGCGCAATCCTGACTACACGATGGAGCGCTTGACTGCCATCGCCCGCGACCTCAGAACGGTCCATCGCTTCAACGGCTATATCCACCTGAAGAGCATTCCTGGTTGTTCGCAGGAACTGCTCAACGAGGCAGGCCGATATGCCGACCGCATGAGCGTGAACATCGAGATTCCCAAGGAAGAGTCGCTGAAACTCCTCGCCCCCGAAAAGGACCACAAGAGCGTGTTCCAGCCGATGAAACTCATCCAGCAGGGTGTGCTGGAAAACAAAGAAGACCGCAAAAAATACCGCTATGCACCACGCTTCGTGCCTGCGGGCCAATCCACGCAGATGATTGTTGGCGCCACGAAGGAGACAGACAAGGACATCCTCACGATGTCGTCGATGCTCTACGGTCAACCCACCATGCGTCGCGTCTATTACTCAGGCTATGTCAGCGTGAACACCTACGACCCACGTCTGCCTATTCTCAAACAGCCGCCCTTGGTGCGCGAGAACCGCCTCTATCAGGCCGACTGGCTGTTGCGGTTTTATCATTTCAATGTAGATGAGATTGTCGATGATGCACACACGAACCTCGACTTGGAGGTAGATCCCAAACTGGCTTGGGCACTCAGGCATCCTGAGTACTTTCCTGTGGATATCAATACAGCTGATTACGAGCAGTTGTTGCGTGTACCTGGACTGGGCACAAAGTCGGCCTATCTGATTGTCAACTCGCGTCGATTCAATCGCCTTACCAGTTACGACCTGAAGAAGATGGGTGTGGTGATGAAGAAGGCAAAATACTTTATAACCTGCAACGAGCTCACTTCGCAGTTTTCGCAGCCCATTATGGGCATTAATGAACTGCGACCGGATCGATTGCGCCCCTTACTGATTAGTAAAGCTCAGAAGAAGCAGGCTGCAGAAGAACTACAACTGAAATTGGACTTTGGAGAATGACGGTATATTTGTTTGACGGAACGATGGACGGTCTGCTGACTGCAGTGTTCGACGCATTCGCGCTGAAGGAGCAGCCAGAAAGGCTACGGGTAGGAGAGTGTAGCTCGGAAATGCAGTTGCTTGCTGAGGGCGACGCACTGCCGTTGTTTTGCGAGCGGACCTATCATGTAACGACAGACGAAGAAAAAGCCCGACGGGTATGGACGGGACTGGAGAAAAAGTTGACGCGCGAGGCCCTGCGGTTGATATCGATTAGTTGGCTGTCGGAACTGCGAGAGCTGAATACACCGTTGTTCCTATATATATGTAAGATTTTTAATCAAGGCGATATTTCACGCAACTTCGCCGACCCCGAGGTCCTTACTGTGACGAACATCGCCCGTCGCGTACTGCACGAACAACTGCGGATGAAGCAGTTCATCCGTTTCCAGAAAGCAAAGGACGGAACCTATCTAGGCGTTGTCTCACCCGACCACAATGTGTTGCCCATCATCATCGACCACTTCCAGGATCGCTTCAACGACCAGCCGTGGTTGATATATGATGCGAAGAGGCATTACGGGTACTATTACGATGGGAAAAACGTCGTCCGCGTCACTTTCGAGGACGAGGCCACTGTTCCATTCGACCTGAGAAACGGCAAGCTCAATGCCGACGTGCTGAGCGATAACGACCAGTTGTTCCAGGACCTCTGGCGCACGTACTTCAAGGCCATCTGCATTCGCGAGCGCATAAACCCCCGCAAGCAGTTGCAGGACATGCCGCGACGCTATTGGAAATACATGACAGAGAAAAATGAGAAATAAAAATCCCTGAAGCCAACAAGGTTTCAGGGAAAAATATAGGGTTTGTGTTGTTATTATCGCTGAAGATAGGCAGCGACCTTTGCAGCAGTCTGTTTACCGCTAGCCATAGCGCGAACAACGAGGGAGGCGCCGTTGGCAGCGTCGCCACATACAAACACGTTCTCAGCATACTGAGGATGCTCAGGCTTCAGGAATCCCATTGCCAGCAGTACCAGCTCAGCCTTAATGATTTCGGGCTTGCCCTTTTCTACCATAATGGGTCGTCCACCTTCTGGGTTTGGTTTCCAGTCTATCTCCTGGACTTTTACGCCAGTCAGCTTGCCATCCTTACCCAAGAACTCCAGGGTGTTGATGTTCCAACGGCGTGTGCAACCCTCCTCATGACTAGATGTTGTCTTGAGTGTGCGAGGCCAGTTGGGCCATGGGTTCTGAGGATCCTCTGGACCCTCAACAGGCTTAGGCATAATCTCAATCTGAGTAACACTCTTACATCCCTGACGATGGGCAGTTCCGATACAGTCGGAACCAGTATCACCACCACCGATTACGAGCACATCCTTGCCCTTGGCTGTTACGCGCTCATCCTTTGAGAACTCCATACCTGCCAGCACGCGATTCTGCTGCGACAGCATTTCGAGGGCGAAGTGTACGCCCTTGAGTTCGCGGCCTGGGGCCTTAAGATCTCTTGCGGTAGGAGTACCAGTAGATATCACTACAGCATCAAACTGCTTGGCAAATGCATCGTTCACCTCTACAGCCTCTCCATACTTGAACTCGATGCCCTCCTGCTCCAGCAGGGCGATACGACGATCAATAACGGCCTTATTGAGTTTGAAGTTGGGGATGCCATATCGAAGCAATCCGCCAGCGGCTTCATTCTTCTCGAATACAGTTACCTGATATCCCTTCAGGTTAAGATCGTTAGCTGCAGCAAGGCCGGCAGGACCAGCACCAATTACGGCCACCTTCTTTCCGTTGCGCTGGATGTTTGTATGAGGAGTGATAAATCCCTCCTGGAAAGCCATCTCCGTGATAGCACACTCATCCTCGCGATTAGTAGTTGGTTCGTGGTTAAAACTGTTTAGTACACAGGCCTTTTCGCAGAGCGCGGGACAGATGCGACCTGTGAACTCGGGGAAGGGGTTGGTACTATTCAGAAGGCGATATGCTAGTTCCCAATCGCCTTTGTACAGGGCATCGTTCCATTCTGGTGCTTTGTTGCCCAGCGGACAGGCCCAATGGCAGAAGGGTACGCCACAGTCCATGCAGCGGCTTGCCTGCAGTTTGCGTTCGCGAGTGTTGAGCGTCTGCTCTACCTCGCCAAAGTCGTGGATTCTATCGTGAATCGGACGGTAACCCGCCTCTTGGCGGTGTATCTCTAAAAATGCTTTTGGATTTCCCATCTTAATACATTAAACATTAAAGATTAAACATTAAATGATTAATAGTCGCGCTGGATGTCGGCAATCTTCTCGTGCAGGCGCGCCATCTTCTCCTCCTCGAGCACGCGTTTGTACTCGATGGGCACAACTTGGATAAAGTCCTCGATGTAGCGGTGCCAGTCGTCGAGCATGCGACCTGCGAGGGCTGAACCCGTGTGCAGATAGTGCTGACGGATGAGCTCCAGCAACTCCTTGCGCGATACAGAATCCTCAACTAGCGAGAGCTCCACCATATCCATGTTGCAGAAGTAATCGAAGGTGTGATCGGGGTCGTAAACATATGCCACACCACCACTCATACCAGCGGCGAAGTTGCGGCCCGTCTTACCAAGCACTACCACGCGACCGCCAGTCATGTACTCGCAGCAGTGGTCGCCAGCACCTTCAATTACAGCGATGGCGCCTGAGTTACGCACTCCGAAGCGCTCGCCTACCTTACCATTTATATAGAGTTCGCCTGATGTAGCACCATATAGTCCGGTGTTACCTGCGATAATGTTATCCTCGGCCTTAAAGTCGTCGCTGCGACGTGCGGGAGGCAGAATAGAGATGCGACCACCAGAAAGACCCTTACCAAAGTAGTCGTTGGTCTCACCCTCGAGGCGCAGGTCCAGTCCACGAACGGCAAATGCGCCAAAACTCTGACCAGCCGAGCCCTTGAACTTAATCTTGATAGTACCGTCGGGCAATCCTTCCTCGCCGTACTTCTGGGCAATCGCACCACTCAGCATGGTACCTACGGCACGATCGGTATTCTTGATAGCATAGTCGAGTGTTATCTCCTCCTGACTGTCGATGGCCTTCTGTGCAGCCTTGATTATCTCCTCGTCCTTCACGCCGCTAACCTTTGTAAATGCGCCGCGATCCCAGTAGAGAGCCTTGTCTGTCTCAGGCTTGTGCAGCAGACGGGCAAAGTCGATGGTCTTCTGCTTATCAGTAGCGTTGGTAGTGTCAACCTCAATGAGTTCAGTATGACCAATAATCTCCTTAAGGCTGTGAACACCAATCTCACTGAGATATTCGCGAACCTGCTCAGCCAGGAAAGTAAAGAAGTTTACTACGTACTCTGCGCGTCCCTGGAAGTGCTTGCGCAATTCTGGATTCTGTGTAGCCACACCCATAGGACAGGTATTGGTATTACACTTACGCATCATTACGCAACCCAGAACAATCAGTGGCAGTGTACCAAACGAGAACTCGTCGGCACCAAGCATCGCCATGATGATCACATCCTTGGCAGTCTTCAACTGTCCGTCGGTCTGCAGGCGAACCTGGTTACGCAGACCATTCATTACCAGTGTCTGCTGTGTCTCAGCAAGTCCTATTTCTGGTGAGATACCAGCAAATCGCATTGAGCTTGCAGGGCTGGCACCAGTACCACCCTCGGCACCACTGATTACTATCAGGTCGGCCTTAGCCTTAGCCACACCAGCAGCAATCGTTCCTACACCGCTTTCGGCTACCAGTTTTACGCTTACTGCAGCTGTTGGGTTGATATTCTTAAGGTCGAAGATGAGCTGTGCCAGGTCCTCGATACTATATATGTCGTGATGAGGTGGAGGTGAAATCAGCGAGATGCCAGGGATTGCGTTACGTGTCTTTGCAATAATCTCGTTAACCTTGAATCCAGGCAGCTGTCCGCCCTCACCAGGCTTAGCACCCTGTGCCACCTTAATCTGTATCTCCTCGGCATTCACCAGGTACTCGGCGGTTACACCAAAGCGTCCAGATGCAATCTGTTTGGTCTTTGAGCTCAGGCTTACACCATCCACCTCTGAGTGATAGCGGGCGTTGTCCTCACCACCCTCACCAGTGTTACTGCGTGCACCCAGTTTGTTCATGGCCAGTGCAAGTGCCTCGTGGGCCTCGATGCTCAAAGCGCCAAACGACATGGCACCTGTTACGAAGTGCTTAACGATGCTCTCAACGGGCTCAACCTCGTCGATAGGCGTAGGTTTAGCTGCTTTCTTGAATCCGAAGAAGTCGCGGATGAAGATAGGACTCTCCTTTTCGTCTACTATCTTTGCCCAATCCTTAAACTTATCGTAGTTGCCCTGACGGGTAGCCAACTGCAGTTTTGCGATAGTCTCTGGGTTCCAGGCGTGCTTGATGCCGTCCTTACGCCATGCAAACTGACCCTGGTTCTGCAGCAATGTCTGCTCCTTGGCAGCCTCATGCAGACGGATAGCATCGCGGGCAATCTCCTTCAGGCCCACACCGCCGATGGTGCTCACCTCGGTGCCGAAGTAGCGATGCAGCAGGTCTTCGCTCAGTCCGATGCTCTCGAAGATCTTGGCTCCACGATAAGAGCGGATGGTAGAGATACCCATCTTACTCATAATCTTCTTCAGGCCCTTGTCCACCGCTTTGATATAGTTCTTCTCGGCAGTAGCATACTCCTCCTGAATCTTATGTTTCTTCACTAGATCGTCGAGCACAGCAAATGTCATGTATGGACACAGGGCGCTGGCACCATAGCCCAGTAGTAGGGCAGCGTGCATCACCTCGCGAATCTCACCACTCTCAACAATCAGGGCTGTCTGCACACGCTTACCTACGCTGATCAGGTAGTGGTGAACGGCTGATACGGCCAGTAGCGATGGGATGGCGGCATGCGTCTCGTCCAGGTCGCGATCGCTCAGGATAATATAGTTCACACCCTCGTCTACACTGGCTTCTGCCTGGTGGCACAAGTCGTCGAGCGCCTTACGCAGACCTTCCTCGCCCTTCGCTATCTCAAAGAGGATAGGCAACTTCTTGGTGTTGAAGCCCTTGTAGCGGATGTTACATAATATATCGAGTTGTGTGTTGGTCAAAACTGGTTGTGGCAGGCGCACCATCTTACAGTTAGATGCATCGGGCGTCAGGATGTTGGTTCCTACGGCGCCGATGTACTCTGTCAACGACATCACCAGTTCCTCACGGATGGGGTCGATGGCAGGGTTGGTGACCTGTGCAAACTGCTGACGGAAGTAGTTGAACAGCACCTGTGGACGGTCTGAGATGACTGCCAATGGGGTGTCGTTGCCCATCGCAGCAACAGGCTCCTGTCCGGCTGTGGCCATGGGGATGATAGTCTTGTCGATATCCTCCTGGCCGAAGCCGAAGGTAACCAACTTAGCGTTGAGATCGCTCACGCCGTTGTCCACCTTACGTCCGCTCTTCAACTTCTCAAGCTGTACGCGGTTCTCGTTCAGCCACTCGCGGTATGGGTGGGCCTTGGCGAGTTTCTCCTTAATCTCGCCGTCGTAGTATATCTTACCCTCCTGGGTATCAATTAGCAGAATTTTACCTGGCTGCAATCGGCCCTTCGAAACTACATCACTTGGTTCGAAGTCCATCACGCCAACCTCACTGGCTACCACCATCATGCCACTCTTTGTAATGGTATAACGGCTTGGGCGCAGACCGTTTCTGTCGAGCATACCTCCTGCATAGCGACCATCGCTGAACAGCAGTGCGGCAGGACCGTCCCACGGCTCCATCAGGATAGAGTGATACTCGTAGAATGCCTTCAGATCCTCGCTGATAGGATTCTTGTCGTTGAAGCTCTCTGGCACCAGGATAGCCATAGCCTGTGGCAACGAGAGTCCGCTAAGCATCAGGAACTCGAATACGTTATCCAACGAAGCCGAGTCGCTCATGCCGTCCTGTACTATTGGGCGAAGGTCTTTGATGTCGCCAAGAGCCTCGCTGTTAAGCACGCTCTCGCGAGCCTTCATCCAGCCGCGGTTACCACGTATGGTGTTAATCTCACCGTTGTGTGCTAACAAGCGAAAAGGCTGGGCCAACTTCCACTTTGGGAATGTGTTAGTGCTAAAGCGAGAGTGTACCAGTGCCAGTCCGCTTGTAAAGTAGTCGTTCGACAAGTCAGGGAAGTAGCGGCGCAGCTGTCCGCTGGTCAGCATTCCCTTGTAGATAATATTCTTGTTAGATAGCGAGCAGATATAGAAGTCGTCGTTGTCGATACGGTTTTCTATGCGCTTGCGTACCTTATATAATATACGCTCGAACACTGGCACATCCTCGTCCGATATACCAGTCACAAAAATCTGCTTAATGTCAGGCTCCACTTCACGGGCAGCTGCACCAAGCACCTCAGGATTAGTAGGCACTGTTCGCAGATGCATCAGTGTCAGGCTTTCGCGCTCAATCTCCTCGATCATCACGCTCAGAATCTCCTGCTGCGCCTTCTCGTCTTTAGGCAGAAATACCAGTCCGGTACCATACTTACCTTTCTCGGGCACAGGGATACCCTGAAGCAGAATAAACTCGTGGGGTATCTGTACCATGATACCCGCACCGTCACCGGTCTTGTCGCGTGTCTCTGCGCCACGGTGTTCCATGTTTTCCAGCACCTTCAGTGCATTGTCCACCAGTTCATGACTCTTTCCGCCGTGGATGTTTACCACCATACCCACACCGCAAGCGTCGTGCTCATAGTCAGATTGGTAGAGTCCTTTTTTTGGTTTCTTGCTCTGGCAAGCGTCGACTTCGTCGCCGAGCGGAGTTTGCTTTCTTTTTGTCATATTATCCTTCATTAATCTTACTTTTTGTCAGATTTTGGGTGCAAAGGTATTGCATTTTGTAATCAAAATAGCCAAACACGTTACGTTTTTATCTACTTTTTTTGCAAAAATAACAATCTGTAAGCTAATTAACTTGTTTTGCTTACAATTTGAAACCAAAAAGAACCTTAATGCTGAATAAATGCAGTTGCCCCAGAACTTGTTTGTTTTATTTATTATGATATGTACGCGTAATTATAATATAATGCTTACCTTTGCAGTCCATAAAAAGGATAATGGTTTTTATGGAAACAAAGTACATTTTCGTTACAGGCGGTGTGGTTTCTTCACTTGGTAAGGGAATCATATCGGCCAGCATAGGCAAGTTGCTGCAAGCACGCGGCTACAAGGTGACTATACAGAAATTCGACCCCTACATTAACATCGACCCAGGTACGCTGAACCCCTACGAGCACGGCGAGTGCTACGTGACAGCCGACGGCTTTGAGACCGACCTGGACCTGGGACACTACGAGCGATTTACAGGCATACACACAACACGAAACAACAGTATAACAACAGGACGCATATACAAGACGGTGATAGATCGCGAGCGTCACGGTGACTATCTGGGTAAGACGATCCAGGTGGTGCCACACATCACTGACGAGATTAAGCGCCGCATGCTGCGCGAGGGGCTGAACGAGGGCTTCGACTTTATCATTACTGAGGTGGGAGGCACCATCGGCGACATAGAGAGTGCGCCATTTATGGAGGCTATCCGACAATTGCGTTACCAACTGGGGCGCGACGCGGTATGCGTGCATCTGACGTACGTACCTTACTTAAAAGCAGCCGATGAACTTAAGACCAAGCCCACACAGCACTCTGTGAAAGAGTTGCAGGGAATGGGTATTCAGCCAGACATTTTGGTGCTGCGCACAGAGCGACATCTGGATGACGGTATGAGGATGAAGGTGGCTTCATTCTGTAACGTGGATCTGGAATGCGTGGTGCAGAGCGAGGATCTGCCCAGCATCTACGAGGTGCCAGTAAACATGCAGCATCAGGGGCTGGATGCAGCCATCATGCGAAAGATAGGTATCCCCGTGGGCGAGACGCCTGCTATGAAACCATGGCACGACTTCCTGGACAAACAGCGCAACGCTACCAAGGAGGTGCACATCGCGCTGGTGGGCAAGTACGACCTGCAGGACGCATACAAGAGTATCCGTGAGAGCTTGAATCTGGCTGGTATATATAATGATGTGAAGGCTAAACTGCACTTTGTGAACAGCGAGGAGATAACCAAGCAGAATATCGGTGAGAAGTTGAGTGGTATGCAGGGTGTAGTTATTTGTCCAGGATTCGGACAACGTGGCATCGAGGGAAAGATTATCGCAGCCGAATACACACGCACCAACGATATCCCAACGTTTGGTATCTGTCTGGGTATGCAGATGATGGTGATAGAGTTTGCCCGCAACGTGCTGGGCTATAAGGATGCCAACAGTGCCGAGATGGACGAAAAGACGCCACACAACGTGATAGACATCATGGAGGAGCAGAAGAACATCACCCAGATGGGTGGTACTATGCGACTGGGTGCTTACGAGTGCGAACTGGTAAAGGGCAGTCGCGTATACGAGGCCTACGGCGAAGAGATACTGATTAAAGAGCGTCATCGTCATCGTTATGAGTTTAATAATAAGTATCAAGAGGAGTACGAGGCCAAGGGTATGAAGTGTGTAGGTATCAATCCTGATGCAAATCTTGTGGAAATCGTGGAAATACCAGAGAAGCGCTGGTATATCGGAACCCAGTTCCATCCAGAATATTCGTCGACAGTGCTTAATCCGCACCCCCTGTTTATTAGCTTCATAAAAGAATGTAATAATTGAAAAATGTAAACATTGAACGTTTATGGAGCAACTGAAGCATGAGTGTGGTGTGGCGATGATCCGCCTGCTAAAGCCACTGGAGTACTACGAGAAGAAATACGGCACTTGGGCCTACGGTTTCAATAAGCTCTATCTGATGATGGAGAAGCAGCACAACCGCGGACAGGAGGGTGCTGGTATAGCCTCAGTAAATCTGAACAACAAGCCTGGTACAGAATATATGTTCCGCGAGAAGGCCGAGGGCAAGAACGCGATAACAGAGATATTCAGTCGTGTGACTGAAGAGATGAAGGGCGAACTGCTGATGGGGCACTTGCGCTATTCGACTACAGGCAAGAGCGGACTGACATTCGTGCACCCTTTCCTACGCCGTAACAACTGGCGCGCCAAGAACCTTTGTCTGTGCGGAAACTTCAACATGACCAACATCGACGAGGTGTTTGAGTTTATGACTGCCCAAGGTCAGAGTCCACGTATCTATGGCGACTCGTATATCACGCTTGAACTGATGGGCCATCGCTTGGACCGCGAGGTGGAGCGCCTGTATCAGGAGGCCCGTGAAAAAAGCCTTGAGGGCACAGACATTACCAACTACATTGATGAACATGTAGAAATGGCCAACGTGCTGCGCACCACTATGCAGCACTACGACGGCGGTTTTGTGATGTGCGGACTGACTGGTAGCGGTGAGATGTTCAGCGTGCGCGACCCATGGGGCATACGTCCAGCCTTCTACTATCGCGACGACGAGGTAATAGCGCTGGCAAGCGAGCGCCCAGTGCTCCAGACCACATTTGATATTGACAGTAAAGACGTGCATGAGCTGATGCCAGGTCAGGCACTGATAGTACATAAAAACGGCGAGAGCCGACTGGAGCAGATTATGCCTGCCCAGAAGCTGAGCGCCTGTTCGTTCGAGCGCATCTATTTCAGTCGCGGTTCCGACTGCGACATCTACCAGGAGCGCAAACGACTAGGCGAACAACTAACGCAACCCATCTTAAAGGCCATCGACGGCGATGTCTCCCATTCAGTTTTTTCCTATATCCCTAACACCGCCGAGGTGGCCTTTTATGGGATGACAGACGGGTTCCGTAAGATTCACGGCGATGTGCGCACAGAGAAGGTGGTGTGGAAGGACATCAAGATGCGTACCTTTATCGCCGACAACAGCGAGCGTAACGATCTGGCTGCTCATGTGTACGATATCAGTTACGGCAGCCTGAAGCCCTACGAGGATAATCTTGTGATTATCGATGACTCGATAGTACGTGGTACAACTCTTAAGGAGAGTATCTTTAAGATTCTGGATCGTCTGCATCCCAAGAAGATTGTGATGGTATCGAGTTCGCCACAGATTCGCTATCCAGACTACTACGGCATAGATATGGCCCGCCTGGAGGAGTTTTGTGCATTCCGTGCTACAATGGCCCTGATAGAGGAGCGTGGCATGTGGCAGTTGGTTAACGATACCTACCTGGCTTGTAAGCGCGAACTGCAGAAGCCTAAGGAGGAGATGCAAAATTGTGTGCGTGCCGTATACGCACCATTTACAGTAGAGGAGATAAACGATAAGATAGTTGAGATGTTGCGTCCTGTCGATATGCAGGCTCCAATAGAACTTGTATTCCAGAGTATCGAAGGCCTGCATGAGGCCTGTCCAAATCATCCGGGCGACTGGTACTTTACAGGACACTATCCCACGCCAGGCGGTAATCGCCTAGTGAATCAAGCCTTTATTAATTATGTTGATAATGTTGCAAAGAAGTAGGTCGCTGGGACCTACTTCTTTTTTATTTCTTAAGCCAGTTTTCGATTCTTTGCAGCGCCTCGTCAGTCTGCTCGTGACTGCCGAATGCGGTAAAACGTACATATCCTTCGCCTGATGGGCCGAAGCCTACGCCTGGAGTACATACCACGTGGGCGCCATACAGCATCTCCTCGAAGAACTGCCATGAGCCTGATGTCTCAGGCGTCTTTGCCCAGATATATGGAGCATTTTCGCCGCCATAGCACTCAAATCCAAGGCCACGCAGGGTGTTGAGCATCTTCTTGGCGTTCTGCATGTAATAGTCGATAGTAGCCTTAATCTGCTGCTTGCCTTCAGGAGTATAGATAGCTTCTGCCGCACGCTGAGATATGTAGCTAGTACCATTAAACTTGGTGCACTGACGACGATTCCATAGTGGGTTGAGAGGAATGCGCTCGCCTGTAAGTGTGGCTGCAGTAACCTCCTTTGGCACAATGGTGTAACCACAACGCACGCCAGTGAAACCTGCTGTCTTAGAGTATGAATGGAACTCGATAGCGCACTTGCGGGCGCCACGAATCTCGTAGATGCTATGAGGAATCTTTTCGTCCTGAATATATGCCTGATAAGCTGCATCGTAGAAGATGAGCGTATCGTTCTTCAGTGCGTAGTTAACCCACTTGCGCAGTTCCTCTTTTGGCAGAACAGTTCCCGTTGGATTATTAGGGTAGCAGAGGTAAATCACGTCTACGCGGCGATCAGGCAACTGGGGCACAAATCCGTTTTCGGCATTGCACGGCATATAAACGACATTAGACCAACGACCGTTCTCCTGCACTCCTGCACGACCAATCATCACATTCGAATCGATGTAAACAGGATAGATTGGATCGGTAACTCCGATAGAGTTGTCCCAGCGCACCAGTTCCTGGATGTTACCAGTATCGCTTTTGGCACCGTCGTTGATAAACACTTCGTCGCGATCCAGATGGATACCACGTGGCAGGAAATCGTTCTTCAAGATAGCATCACGCAAGAAATCGTAGCCCTGCTCAGGACCGTAGCCCCTGAAACCCTGACGTGTCGCCATCTCGTCGGCAGCCTTGTGTATAGCTTCGATTACGGCTGGAGCCAATGGCTGTGTTACATCACCTATGCCCAGCGAAATAACATCTACTTTGGGATGCATGGCCTTAAAGGCGTTTACCTTTTTGGCGATGTCGGCGAACAGATAGTTGTTCGGCAGTTTCAGAAAGTGGTCGTTTACTAATGCCATAATAATATGTACGTGTTTGCGTTTATAATTCTTTTTTCGGATGCAAAGGTACT
>JAEEGF010279461.1_pt1 | contig 15121 bp, 11 predicted proteins | sample 9134171 | NCBI WGS metagenome assembly JAEEGF01 (sample SAMN16246542, study PRJNA631951) | gut metagenome | biome: gut microbiome; feature: rumen; material: AP-attached | host: Bos | place: Iran: Karaj | collected 2018-10 | reverse complement strand
GGTATTTCCCCGCATCCTCATCTGTCGCGTGTTCCAGCTTACAGTTAAACTCCAGTGGTGTCAGCACGGCGTTGTAATCCTGCCCATAATAGTAATACCAGAATGTGCCGCCGTTTTGCAGGTCGAAATAGATGGTGTTTCCCTTGATGCCCCGGGGTGCAGCCGCAATACCCGCCCGTTCCAGCAGCGCCGCCGCGTCAGTGAAATTGGGGTTTTGATTCAGATCAATTTCATCCTGTACGATCGCATTTACTGGAACAAATCCCCGCATACGCCCTTTGCCGGTTTCCACATCGATCATAGCCCAATTGCCCATACGGCAGAGATAGCTGGCTTTCGTCATGGCCGGCAGGTCCGCCACGGGCGTTTGGCTGAGCAGCGGATCATCCGTTAGTGAGCATGCCCTGTCCAGATGACAGGGCCGCCAAAGATAGCTTTCTCCCGGCACATAACATACTTCATAGGTACGGTCTTTCTCATAGAGGGCGTCCGCGTCAATCCAGCCAATCCGCATCCGTTCTTTGCTGATCGCGTATTGCACCAGAATCCGGCCGCCATCTTCGCCGCCCAGCACCTGCACCCAATCCCTGGTACTCACCCGGGCTTTGCCGTTGCCGGCAACAGCGTATTCCGGACCGGGGCCGGTATATACCTCCCATACCTGCTCGGGTTTAAGCCTGACGTCCATAACTTTCAGATCGCCATCAGGCAAAACCGGCGCTTTCGTATCAGCCATAGCCGGGCAGACAGACAGAACCGACAGAAGAAAAGCAATGATCAGCGAGATCCTCTTTTTCATATACAAATCGATCCTTTTCTGCTTGATTTCAATGAGACCCTCAATCATATAGACGATAGAACAACCGGTTTTCTTTCAGAAGCATACGGAAGACGTTTTCTGTCTGCTTTTATTATACATGAATATAAGAAAAAGAGCTTCTGATATTTCAGAAGCTCTGCGTGCGGGAAACAGGACTTGAACCGGGTTCAGGTACACAATACAGTACAATTATGTATAATCCGGTTTAATTCTGTAGCCACTTCAAACAACCCAGTACAACCAATTAAATAGTTTTAAACCATTTTTCATTCTGGTAATAGTACGAACCACAAATCAGCGAAGGCTCATCCGGCATTCTTTCTGTGTCACCTTCCTGGCGCAAGAGCAAGTCTTCATGTCACTTTTCTGGCATGAAGACTCCTTTCATACTGTGATGAATTATTGCTCTTGTGCATTTTGCTGGACCTAGCCATACTGACGAATCATTTCTGTTATTCCAATCCAACTTGAGTCTTTTGAAGTACTGGAGACAAAAAATCTGCCATTTTGTTCATCACCCTGCCGACGCCCAGCATAGCAATGACTGTTCCGATACCGACTCCCAGAACAGTGCCTTTCGCAATCAGCGAAATAACACAGGCAATGATGACATTTGCCACGTCGAAGATAATCTTGACTGTTCCCAGTTTCTTTTTCGTAAAATCAGAAATAGCCAGCACCACACCGTCACCTGGGTTTGGAATCAGCCGCATCCTTACAGAGAAGCAGGCGCCGGTTCCTATAAACACAATAGCGGCAAGCAGTAGTATGATACGCATCCAAACAGAACCCCATAATGCACCGGATTCTTCAGTCAATAGCGGAATCAAACCGTCAAACAGCCCCATAAACCGGGTAAAGATCAAAGAAAACGGCAGCTGAAGCAGATCCTTCAGAGCCTGTGCTTTTTGATTGCGAATCAGATGGATAATGATTTCAATAGCAACAAAGAGCACATAGATAATGAATGTGGCGTTGGCAAAGGACAATGGCAAAAACTGTGCCAGACAATATCCAATGGAAACCAAAGGTGAAGTTCCAAGTCCTGTTTTTGTGTTCAGGACAAGCCCGAACGCAAGAATCACCAATCCTGTTGCATACAACAGGACACGCAAAACCTGTTTATTTTTCATCGTGTATTCTCCGGATAAACATAATCTCACTGATCGACCGGTTCAAGAATGATTAACTGGCATCCGTTTGGCGGGATCATCGCATCCAGTATGAGTTTATGATCCTCGCAGTCAACATCACAGACGCTGAGTCTTGGAACAGAAGCTGACTTCAGATACTCAATTTCTTCCCGTCTGAGTTCTGATACTGAGCCCATCCTGCCCCACACATCAAAAGCGCTGCCGTATTTGCGGTTGATTTCACACCTGCACATCCGGTATTTTTCTTCCGCGTCACAAAGCGTAATGGTATAATCCATCGCTGGCTTTTCTTCAAAGAGCGTGTATACATCTCCGTTAAAATCGCTGCTGAAATCTGTTGCCTGGGATGCCAGCTGGTCCAGAAAGACAAGATGATACAGCAAAATCCGGATGGATCTGCCTCTTTTTGTTACAATCCATCCTTCCCCGCGGCCAATAACCAAATCCCCCAGTTCATTCAGAACCTTCAGGGCAAGATAGGAAGCTTTGGGAATGCCATGCACGCTGATCAGGCCCATGCCACCGTGGAAGGCTTTTGGCTGGAGACGTATCTCATCCAGCAGGTCGCTTAATGTCCAAAAGGTAAGGGAATCAACCAGATTCATACAGGAAAGGGCTGTGCTGATAATATACGGTGCCATGAATGCACTGTCCCGGACCGCAAAAACATAGCGGGCGGACAGATTCCACTCGGAAACATGGAAATGTCCGACACTTTTCCCTGCAGACTGAATATGAGTGCAGGCAAGCTCGGCCTCCACATCCCTTTGAAGCTTGGCCCGCGTGGTCAGCGCAGGTACGATTTCCCCATCCCGGGATGAATAATCCTGGCGATCTGTATACATATGAAAGGAAACGAAATCCAGGGGAAGATTGTTCTCCCTGCAGAAAGAAGTGAAAGAACGGATCCACGTGCTTTTCTCATAACCAATGGAGGAAATGCCGGGACCGCCGATTCTGATGCCCGGACACGCTTCTTTGGCCGCTTCGGCGGAATGCCGGTATAGCAGGAAATAATCTTCCATCGTACCTGCCCAGAAATAGTCCTGATAATCCGGCTGACTCCAGACTTCCAGATACCACTGGCTGACTTCCTCCACACCGTACCGTTTCACACAATGGCGGATCAACTGATAGACCAGGGCCCGCCATTCTTCCATTTGCCTTGGCGGGGTAATATTGGCATGATACCAGAAAACGGTCTTTTCTCCCGATGCCAGTTCACTGGGCATAAAGGAGAGTTCAAGGAAAGGCTTCAGACCGATATCATGGAGAAAATCAAAAATCTGGTTGACATATACCCAATTATAATGCAGAACCCCATTCGCATCCCTGTGGCAGATCATCAGGTCATCACTGAAAATCCCGTGAAACCGGATATAACGGAAACCGATCTCCTCCCTCGCTTGACGCACAACGGCCTGGATATCGCTTCGCAGCAGGTCCGCCGCCCGTGAACACGAGGTCGAAAAGGACCAGATCCTGCGCACCGGCTCCGTATCTTTTCCCTCAAGCGAAAGGGTAATCTCGTGCTCTTCCTTCCATATACGGCGGGAAGGCGTCACATCGGTGTTATGCTGCATCATCGCATAAACGGGTTCATAATCGGCAGAATCAGTTTCCGGGTTTTCATCCAGAGCACGGGGATTCCTCTTCCAGTACTGGTCCCGGTAAGCCGTCGGGGTGCATCCGTAATACTGGGCAAACAGCGTTGAATAACTTCGGGCGCTGAGAAAGCCGTATGCTGCCGCAATCATCTCCACGGAATGCTTCGTATTCCGCAGTTCCGCCATGGATTTTCGGAGCCTGATCTGTGTCAGGTGATCCCGGAATGACATTCCCGTAACTTTTTTAAAACTGCTGGAAAGGTAATAGTATGACACATGTTCATGGTCCGCCACATCCTGCAGGGACAGCGGCTCATCATAGTGTTCGTTCATATATTGCAGGATGGAATTAATCCGTGAAGACAGGCCTTTCCCCTGATCATCATCCAGGTCCGTCTCAGACAGATAATCATATCGGATCATCCATGCGATGATGCCATGTACATAGCCGAGAATCTGGTTCGCATAACCTTTCGGACGCTTGTCGTATTCATAAACAACCAGGGTCATCAGTCGGTGCAGCTCAGAGAAATCGTTTTTTTCGTTCTCCTGGTCTTTCAGGAAACGTTCATTGTTGATGGAAAGATGACTGTTTTTCCCCCGGCCGAACGCGCTGCTGTCAATCTGTATGCCGACAAGCAGATTATCCTCTGTGGCCGGTTCCAGCGTATGAAGCTGGCCGCTCCCAATTCCGATCACATGCCCGGCAGAAAGCAGATGCGGGATCTGATCGATATGCACGCGGACAGATCCCTTGATCACAAACAGGAACTCCGGATGGCTGTGCCAGCGCACACGGATCATCGTCAACTTACGGACCTTCACTTTTACCGGAAGGCCGTCATCAAACACAATAGGCTCGTAATTGAAATTATCCTGCATATTTCACCATCCGCACCGAAAGATAGTAAATGGATTATACCATAAGGCATTCAGGATTGAAAACAGCCCGGCGGTCAACCGGGCTGGCATCCGTTATGAAAGCGTAAAGTCAAGCAGGTCCAGGGACCCATTTCCTTCAAAACGAATAAATATCGCCTTCTTCCCTTCAAGCGGGTAGAAAGATGCGGATGTCGTATGCCAGTCACTTCCAGGAGTCACCGGAAGCAAAGAGAGCAAAGAACCTTTCTCCGCCGTACTGACAAGCAGCTTTCCGTCCACATCGCCCCGGTACCGGACAGTAATGCTGTGTGTTCCGTTCATCAGGAAATATTTGAATCCGGCCCAGCTACCGTCCGTCATGTTCCGGATATACTGTACGGATCCGGTATCATTGTCCGGCTCATCCTGGGTAAAATAAGGCATTCCGGTCGGAGCGGTACGGAAAGGCATATAGCGGATTCCGCCTTCTTTTCCAGACAGATTGCACGCGATCCGGGCTTCATAGGTTCCCGTTCCTTTCAGCCAACCGTCATTCAGGCCGCAGCTGGTCACTTCCACCTGCGCGATGCTTCCGTCCGCTGCTATTTGGATTTTTTCGGCGCAGGCCTGTCTGGAAAGCTGATTGTCATTGGACTGCCGGTGATAAAAGACATACCACTGGTCCCTGATCCGGATAATGCTGCCGTGGGTCGTGCCGAGATAATTGTCCGCATCCTTATCTTCCACCCGGCCGTCCAGGCCGATGTCCCCGATGCTGACCAGTACCCCGCCGTACGCAAACGGCCCTTCCGGCTGTTCCGCGGTGGCATAACACAGCTCATGGCTGTTGTTGGAAGAATAAATCAGATAATACCGGCCTCCGGATTTCCGGATCGAGCTGGCTTCAAAGAAGGCATGCCCTTCATACGGAGTGCCCATGGCAAGGGTTCCGCCCGGCGCCACAGGAACACCGGATTCTTCCACCGTGAGCATATCCGGTGCAAGCCTGTAATGATAGGAGGCGTTCATAATCCGATTTACATTCCCGAGTCTTTTCTCCAGGGGCCCGTTTTCACAGGCCACGCCGGAGTATAAATGGATCGATCCGTCCTCATCCATCATTACGCCGGGATCGTACTGAAAAACATCACCGTCCCGCTGGCCCAGGATATGTCCGTCCGTATCCCGCACCACGCCGTAATAGGCATAGGGGCCCTCCGGCCTGGATGCGACAGCGACGGAAACCGCGCTGAGGAAATCCAGCGTATAGTAGAGATAATACCGTCCGTCAGGGCCCGGCGATACATCCGGCGCATACATGACGCGGCTGCCGTCGTTCATCGGGTCCTGGTCCTTCCGGTAGATGACTCCGTGATACTGCCAGTCCGATAGGTCGTCGACCGGTGCAGACCAGCACACATAATCGTTCTGGCAGAACCGCTCCCCGTTAAAAGCGTCATGGGATCCGAAGAGATACAGCCTGTCCCCGAAAATATGGGGTTCGCCGTCAGGCACATACTCGTAGCAGGGAAGATACGGGTTAAATACCTGTTTTTTCATGCAGGCTCCTTTCAGGCAACAGAAGCCTTTGCAGCTGCAGCCATCTGGTAGCGGGTGAACTGTTTCTGGATAAAGTTGCTCAGGAAGACCACACTCAGCAGAATGATACCCTGGATCAGTTCGGAGTAAGCGCTGTCCACGCGGCTGATTGTCAGCCCGTTGGAGAGGAACGCCAGCGTCACCGAACCCAGAATCAGCTTATAGAAGCGGGCCTGCCGGCCACCCCGGATCGGGACACCGCCGACATACATGGCGATCATACAGGTCATTTCAAAGAAGTTGCCCATGGTAGCGGAAGCGCCGCAGATGTTGGCCACGTTGAAAATGGCCACCACCCCGGCCATCAGGCCAGCCAGTGCGTAAGCAATGATTTTGTACTTGTTCACCGGTACACCCGAGAACTTTCCGACCACTTCATTCTCACCCATGCAGCGGGAGAAGAACCCCAGCTTGGTATATTCGAACAGATACCAGAACAGAGCCATCAGGGCCAGGAAAATCGGCAGTTTTACGCCAAGGTCGTTAAACTTCATGACATTCAGGTCCACAAAGATGGAGCTGCCGTTCGTGATTAGTGTGACAAAGGCACGGAGGGCAATCAGCATCGCCAGCGTAACCATCAGCGAAGACACCTTAAACTTCGTGATAAAATACCCGATGAAACTGCCGCAGAGCGTTCCGACAATCAGGCAGGTGGGCACAAAAGCCCAGAAGCCGACCTGGTTGCTGACCCAGGCGCCAATCGCCGCGCTCAGGGCAAGCGTGGAACCGACAGACATATTGGAACTCCCCTGTGCGGAAGCAAACATAATGCCTGCTCCGCCAATACAGTAAGGAATCATGGTGTTCAAGACTGACTTAAGATTGTTCGCCGACCAGAGTTTCCCCTCTGAAAGGAATGTAAAGACAATCAGAATGATTCCCAGCGCAATCACGGGAAAGAAGTTCTGAATCAAAGACCATATGCGGTTTTTCATTACATCATCACCTCAATCAGTTTTTCTTCCGTCATTCCCTCACTGCGAAGAACCTGAGAGATTGCTTTTCCGTCCTTCATAATGATCAGGCGGTCGCACATACCGATCAGCTCCGGCAGTTCATCTGAGATCATCAGAATGGAAACGCCCTGCTTCTTGGCGTCCATCATCATCCGGTAGATATCCGCCTTGACACCAACGTCCACTCCGCGCGTAGGACAGTCCAGAATCAGGATATTTTTATCCTGGATCATCCAACGCCCCAGGTTTACCTTCTGCCTGTTGCCGCCGGAAAGACCGCTGAGCACCTGCGAAGGTCCATTGGTCTTGACTTCAAACTGACGAATCACCTGCTGGCTGATCTCTTTCCGTTTTTTCGGACTGAGAAGGCCCAGTTTCTTCTTCGTCAGATTCACACCCGCAAGACAGACGTTATCCTCGATCGTATCGTTGACCATCAGGGCCTGTTTGTCACGATCCTTGGGCACATAGCCCATCTTCTGCTCCATTGCCTGCCACGGCGTCCGGATAACTGTCCCGTTTTCCGTCAGCTGTACCTGCCCGGCTTTCTTCTCCCGGACGGCGAACAACGCTTCCGCCACTTCATGGATTCCCGCGTCAGACAAGCCGCACAGTCCCAGGATCTCACGCCTGTGCAGTTCAAAGGAAACATCCTCGAAGCCTTCCGCCGTGAGGTTTTCCACCTTCATGACCACATCCTGGTCATAGTCCTCCGCTTCATCTTCACGGTAATATGCCCCATTCAGTTCCCGGCCGACCATCATACGCTTCAACTGATCCGGAGTGATCTCCCGGCTGTTGACTTCATTGACCACTTTACCGTCGCGCATGACCGTGATCCGGTCCGTGATGGCAATCATTTCCTCAATGTCATGCGTCACTATCAGGATCGCTTTCCCCGCTTCCCTCTCCTGTGCGATAATCTTCAGGAGCTGCTGCCTGTTATTGAAGGAAAGCGCCTGGGTGATTTCATCCAGGATCAGCAATTCCGGATCAATGGACAAAGCGCGGACCAGCTCAACCACTTTCTTTTCTTCCACGGAGAGCGTGCTCACCAGCCGCTTGACCGGAAAACCGCCGAATCCCCATTTGGCAAACAGCCCGGCAGCCTCTGAATACATTTTACCCAGATTGATGATACCGCCGGAGGTAAACCGGTCTGTCCGGCCCATAAACACGTTCTGCCCTACGGTCAGGCCGTCAATCATGCCCAGTTCCTGCACAACCGTCCCGATTTTCGCATCGCTGGCATCCAGCGGGCTCTTCGGATCGTACGGCTGCCCGAGAACCGCCATTTCGCCGCTGTCCTTCCTGTTCATACCGGCCACCATGGAAATCAGGGTGGATTTGCCCGAACCGTTTTCGCCGATCAGACCGCGGACTTCCCCACGGGGCAGGTCGATCGAAACATCGTCGTTGGCATGTGTCGCGCCGTAGTATTTTTTCATGTTCCTGGCGCTGAAAATGATTTCGCTCATTTCACGACCCCCTTATAGTTCCTTCTCGAGAGCATGCCGCAGATCAGCACGACCGCGCCAAGCATTACCTGCTGCCAGGTGCCTGAGGGAACGCCCAGAATGGTCAGTACATTAAACACGGCTGTAATGATGAAAGCTCCCAGCGCTGCAGCGATTGTGATATTGAACACGCCGCTCAGCGCCTGCGCGAGCAGAAACGCCGCCAGAGGATTAAAGACCATGGCAATGCTGTTCAGGCCGGTGGACGGCGTAATCCTGCCGGCGTAGCTGATATCCACTGCCGAGCCGATGCCGATGAAGCATCCCCCGACAAATACGGCCAGGAAAACCGCCTTGTTGATATTTATGCCCATCAGCCGCGCTACGCCTTCGTTGCTTCCTACGGCACGCAGATTAAATCCGATGGAAGTCCGGTTGTAAACAAAGTATGCAATTGCGACGCAGATCACCAGGATGATGATATTCCAGGGAGCCGCGCCCAGTTCACGGAAAGCATTTCCGAGGGATACGGATTGTTTGCCCTGGGCAATCTGTCCGTTATTGTAAATTGCCCCGATGGCTTCATAAACCATTACCATACCAAGGCCGAGGATCCATGCCGGGATCTCCGCCTTGCGGACCAGGAAGACATTCAGCATCATGCAGATCACGGCAACCGCAACCGCGCCGATCACCATACCGACATACCCCAGCCCTGCGTTCAGGGCCAGAATGCCTCCGACATTGCTGGCCAGGACAACCACGGCGCCCATGGACAGATCAGTGATGCCCATTGTAAAGATAAACACCATACCCAGAACCAGGAAAGCATTCACAACCGAATTTGAAATGATGGCAACCAGATTGCTGCCGGTGGTAAACCGGCCTCCTGTAATCAGGTTCAGTAAAAGCAACAGTACGATGATAACACCGGCTACAATTCCGCTGCGTTTCAGCATCGCAATCCGCTCTTTATTTGCGTTCTTTTCCAACAGCGTTTCCTCCTCACTTGATAAAAATGGTGCCCACCCGCAGGGAATGGGCACCGTATAAACCGTTTATTACTGTGCGTTGCGCGCAGCGTCCACTTCTTCCTGGGTAACCGCACCGGCTGCCACCAGGGCATCCAGACGATTGTCAATCGTATAGTTGTCCAGCACGGTCTGCAGCGTTTCCACCGTTACGTCCGGGCCGACCAGCGCTGCCAGTTCGCTTTCTGTAAACGGCGCGTTTTCAATCCACAGTTTGTTGTACAGTTCAATGTAGCTGCCGGGGAGGGTCATCACCGGAACCACCAGGCGGGGAGCATTTCCGTCAGCATCCTTGATCACATTACCGTCAATGGCATTCTTCAGCAGCGCCGCCGCAAAGTAGACATTGATCCAGTGCGCACCGTTGGCCGCGGAGATGGATCCGTCAGTCAGGCCGACCAGAATGTCAGGATCCAGGTCTGTCGCATACACCTTCGCATTAACGCCCGGATGGGAAGCCAGCGCTTCCTTGCCCGCCAGGCCGCAGTCGCCGTTGGAACCATAAATAAAGTCGGCATCCGGATGAGCGGTCAGAAGGTCATTGGCGCGGGTCAGAGACTCAGACAGCGCGGGGCTTCCCCAGCCGATTCCAACCACTTTGCCGCCGGCCGCTTCAAACACTTCTGTGAAGCCCTGCACACGGGCACTGTGGGACGGGTCCGTCTGCTCACCGGTAACAATCACCGCTGTTTTGGCGCCGGTGGAAACCGCGTACTCGCCTGCAACACGCCCCGTGGAAATATCACTGGTTGCCGCCGCACCGGCGTAATACTGGAAATTTTTCAGCATTTCGATCACCTGATCGGAAGGCATATGATCATAGAACGCGAAATACACACCCGCCTGTTCACACCTCTGCGCAATGGAAATCATCACGTTGTCATTCAGGCCGAAGAACGCGATTCCTTTCACTCCGGTGGAGATCATGTTGTCCACATTCACCGGGCAGTTGTCAATCTTCGCTTCATCGTTGACCACCATCACATCCAGGCCCATTGCCTTGGCCGCATACTCGAAGTTTTTCTGCAGAATGTCCAGCGAATAAGCACCCACACGATAGTTGTTGTAGCCCACCGTAACATTTTCCGCCAGCGAAACAGGAACCAGAGCAACCATCAGCATCATAAGTACCAGGATCAGAGAAGCTACCTTTTTCATGAGAGAATCCTCCTTCTTTTTGTCCGGACGCTCCTGCCGAAAAACGTCCTGTGCAATAGTTACCAAAAGTGTTTGTCGGTCGATTCAGCTACTTCCTATCGGTTGATTTAATGATATCTGAACGTTTATCATAATTCAGCAGAGGTTTTGCACCTTTTCAATCGTTTATTTTCTGAAAAACGGAACACAAAAACAAAGATCACTCTGTAAAGCGGTCCTTTTTCCTACCATTCCATCACAATTATGCGTATTTTTGCGATTTATGCAGCGTGTTTTTGCGATTTTATTAGCATTTATATTTCGATGTTAGATTTCTCTGTGCAAATAGAAGTAAGGCCCCCGGACAGGAGCCTCCAAAAACGCGGTAATAGTATGGTAATAGTACAAAAGGAAAAACCCCTTGAAAATCAAGGGGTTTCGTGTGCGGGAAACAGGACTTGAACCTGCAAGTACGTACGTACACATGAACCTGAATCATGCGCGTCTGCCAATTCCGCCATTCCCGCAAGTATGGTGGGCAGGGGTGGATTCGAACCACCGAAGCTAATAGCGGCAGATTTACAGTCTGCTCCCTTTGGCCACTCGGGAACCTACCCATATGATGTCCCTCTTGACCCAAAGGGTGGAGCTGGCGATGGGACTCGAACCCGCAACCTGCTGATTACAAATCAGCTGCTCTGCCAATTGAGCTACGCCAGCACGAAGCTCGTTCTGCGAGTCCTACCGTAAAAGTGGCGACCCGGAAGGGGCTCGAACCCTCGACCTCCAGCGTGACAGGCTGGCGCTCTAACCAACTGAGCTACCGGGCCAAATGGCTGTGGGCCTTCAGGGACTTGAACCCCGGACCAACCGGTTATGAGCCGGCCGCTCTGACCAACTGAGCTAAAGGCCCATATCGGAAAGGAAGAAAAAGTGACTCCGCCGGGATTCGAACCCGGGTAGCCGCCGTGAAAGGGCGGTGTCTTAGGCCTCTTGACCACGGAGCCACGTACGAGGCGGTTGAGTCGGGGTGAAGGGATTCGAACCCCCGGCCCCATGCTCCCAAAGCACGTGCGCTAGCCAGACTGCGCTACACCCCGGTGCATCCTTCCCGCGGTCTATCCCGCAGGCGACTTTGTTAATATACACGATTTTGGGAAGGATGTCAATTACTATTTTTCTGTTTCTGAATGCTTTTTATCCAGTGTGGACATAAACCAGGCAACCGCAAACCCGATGGCCAGGCAGACGATGCTGGCGATCCAGTTTCCGGCGTTTGCGATCCGGAAGCATTCGCGGTTCTGCATGAGCAGCGCCACAGGCGATCCGATCACCAGCCCGAAGATCGCGCAGAAGGTCAGCGCGGCATATTTTTTGAGCAGGAAATTCATCAGCTTCGCGATGAACACGATACCCACGAGAAGGCCGATCGCATAGGGCAGCAGGAGTACCAGGCTGGACCAGTCCCCGCCCCGCAGGTCGTTCATGGCATTGATGATCGAATTATAGTAGCCCAGGAGCATCATGATCATGGAGCCGGAAATTCCGGGAATGACCATGGTGGAAGAGGAGATCGCGCCCAGCAGGACCATCAGGAGAATGGTGCCGACGGAATGATCCGGTGTCCGCGCCTCCGGAGGATTCAGCAGGGGCAGAACCACCACCAGCGCCAGGAAAACCAGGAACAGGATGCCCCCGGGTACTTTGGCGCTCTTCATATTGACCCGCTTGTAAATCGCGGGCAGCCCGCCGAGGATCAGGCCGATGAAAGCGAAATTGGTGGGAAGGCGGGTGATCGGGATCTCATCGGACTTCGTTCCCAGCAGGGTGCCGATGAGCGCGGCGAAGGCAAACAGGCCGATCAGCACGCCGATGAGGATCGGCAGAAGCTCTTTGAAGCTTTTCCTGAACTGTTTGAAAAGGTTGTTCACCGCGTAGATCACGCGGTCATAGATGCCCATGGACACCGCCATGGTCCCGCCTGCTACGCCGGGAATGATATTGGAAACCCCCATCACCGCACCGCGCAGAACGTCAAGAATCCACTGCAGCATTGAACAAACCTTCCCTTCAGGCAAACAGTTGTACGCCGTTGATCACGATCAGGCTCCCCACGCCCATAATGATAGCCGCCAGCAGGACGCCCAGCAGAACCGCCACGACGCTGGATTTGAAATCCATATCCAGAATGCTCGCGGCCAGGGTGCCCGTCCAGGCGCCGGTGCCGGGGAGCGGAATGCCGACAAACAGCAGCAGCGCGATGAAAAGTCCCCTGGTGCCGGCTTTCTCCTTGAGCTTCTCGCCCGCCTTGTGGCCTTTTTCCAGGCAGAAGGTAAAGAAACGGCCGATATACTTTTTATCCTTTCCCCATTCAAGCACTTTGCGCGCGAAGAAGAAGATGATCGGCACCGGCAGCATATTCGCCACCATGCATACGATATAGGCAGGCAGGGTGGGAATGCCGTTGGCCAGCGCGTAAGGCAAAGCGCCCCTGAGTTCGATCAGGGGAACCATGGAGATCAGGAATGAGATCACGTAGTGTTTCAGCATATATATCCCTCCGGCAGTCAGTGCGGAACGGCAACGTGGGCATTATAGCATGGCCGTATAACCGTGTAAAGCAGGCCGGGGCCCGGTTTCACCGTCCCCTTGTGCTGTCGTCATCGTACCATTCTTCGTCCTCTGTATCCTCAAAGGAGGCCGCCAGGTTCTCCGGATTGAACCGGGGATCAAACGCCAGCTCCTTCAGCCGTTCCCGGCTGACCACCGTGTCCGTGCCCAGGCAGTCGTTGCAGCGGTAGCCGCATTCCGGGCAGACGCAGCCCAGGTGATCGCTTTCCGCCTGGATCATATAGGTTCCGCATTCCTTGCAGCTGCACCTCATCGCCGGGCCTCCTCTCTGAAAACAGCATGGAAATTATATCAAAGCGCGCAGGGATATTCAACGCATAAAAAGTGGGGCCGCACCTGCGGCCCCGGGTCAGGTTGTTCGTTCGGATCTCAGGGGTTTCTGTCACGGCCTGATGCCTGTTTCGCTAATCGCGTCTGATGTGCATGGTCCCGGTTCCGGGAATCCTCATGCTGCCTGCGCATACCGCCGTTTCCTGATTAACCATCCGAACGTTGATGTCTTTGTTATGCCTCCGGCTCCAGCAGACCCAGGTCTCCGTCCTTTCTCAGGTACAGGACGTTGGTCCGGTCTGTGTCTATATTCACAAAGGCGAAGAAGCTGTGGCCCAACAGTTCCATTTCGATGGTGGCGTCCTCAACGCTCATGGGCCTGACCGGGAAGGTCTTGTGTTTGACGACCTTTCTCTCTTTCTCTTCTGCCTCTGTTCCTTCCTCAATGTATTCCGGCACATCCGGGATCTCTTCTCTCAGGTTCTTGCCCAGCTTGGTCCGGTGCTTGCGGATCTGCCGCTCCATCTTTGCCAGCGCCTTGTCAATGGCGAGGAACAGGTTGTCGTCCGCGGAAGATTCGCTGCGCAGGATCACGTTCTTTCCCATGGGGACGGTGATCTCAACCACCCGCCGGTCGTCTTTCTCCTTTCTCATCTTGACCAGCATCTCTGTTTCCGGCCAGAGATACCTGCCCATGGTTTCCGTCTTTTTCTCTATCCTCTGGGTAATCGCCGGGCTGACCGACATGTTGCGTGCCTGAATCGATAGTTTCATATATCCGATGGGCTCCTTTCAAATTAATGGGTCCTGAATTCTCACAGAAGGGCTTTCATCGCTGTCAGCCTTTCTGTGAAAGATCGTGTGCCATCGGCACCACACCCTTTCATTTGGCTTTCTGAGATATTGAGTTCGACGCGCGTTTCCGGATTCCTTCCTGTTTTTGTGATTTCTGGAATTTTATTGACCATTTTTTCACAACTCATGGTATAAAAAGCCCGGGAAAGCATGCTTTCCCGGGGATTGAAAACTTTTTATCCGGGGATGACTTCCGCCTTGTGGGTCTTTCCGTCGCCGAAGGCAGGCAGCACATTGCCGCTGATCTCTTTTCCGTCGACGATGACCTGCTTCACGCCGCGGCAGACATGGGCGGGATTTTTGATCTCGATGTCGTACATCGCTCCGCGGAAGCGGCGGCTGACCTTGTAGCCGTCCCAGGTGTGCGGGATGCACGGATCGATCTTCAGGCCGTCCCAGTCGGGCTTGATGCCGAGGATGTAGTTGCTGATGACGTAGAAGTTCCACGCCGCGGTGCCGGTCAGCCAGCTGTTCTTGGCCTGGCCGAAGTTCTTCGCGTCCTTGCCGGCGATCATCTGGCTGTAGACGTAGGGCTCCATCTTGTGCAGGTCGGAGATCTCCTCGCGCCAGGCGGGAGCGATCCGGCTGTACAGGTCGAAAGCGCGGTCGCCGTGGCCCACCACGGTCTCCGCCGCGATGATCCAGGGATTGTTGTGGCAGAAAATGCCGGCGTTTTCTTTGTATCCCGGCGGGTAGGAGCTGACTTCGCCCAGCTCCAGGTGATACTCGCTGTAGGCGGG
>JAEEGF011354064.1_pt1 | contig 15123 bp, 11 predicted proteins | sample 9134171 | NCBI WGS metagenome assembly JAEEGF01 (sample SAMN16246542, study PRJNA631951) | gut metagenome | biome: gut microbiome; feature: rumen; material: AP-attached | host: Bos | place: Iran: Karaj | collected 2018-10 | reverse complement strand
GTGGACAAATGGCTCGCCGTGTTCCTGCGCCGGTTCCGCACGCAGCAGTTCAAGCGGTCCGCCCTGCCCGACGGTCCGAAGGTGGGTTCCGTCGGACTCAGCCCGCGGGGGGACTGGAGAATGCCCTCCGACGCGGACGCGGACTGACAACGGAGGTTTGTTTATGGTCAGCAAAGGAAGATACGGCGTGATCGCCGCCATGAAGATCGAAGCGGAGCACATCGCGGCCGCTATGGAAGACGCAAGGACCGAGACCGTCGGCGGGATCGAATTCACCGTCGGGAAGATCCGCGGGGAAGGGAAGTCCGCAAAGGAAGCGGCGGAGGCGGAAGTGATCCTCGCGGTCTGCGGGATCGGCAAGGTCAACGCCGCCATGTGCGCCCAGACGATGATCGTGACTTATCACCCGGACAAGATCGTCAACACGGGCGTGGCGGGGGCTCTTTCGCCGGAGCTGGGCGTCGGGGACGTCGTCATCGCGTCGGATCTCGTCGAACACGATTTCGACACCACGGGATTCGGCGATCCGCCCGGACTGATCCCGGGGCTCGGCACCGTCAAAATGCACTGCTCGGACTCCCTGCGGACGGACGAGCTTGAAACAGCGGCGGAAGAAGTGCTCCGCGGCACCGGCGCGAAGATTCTCCATGGGATCATCGCCACGGGGGATCAGTTCATCGCGGACGGGGAGCGGAAAAAGAAGATCGTCGAGACCTTCGGCGCGGTTTCCTGCGAGATGGAGGGGGGAGCCGTCGCGCAGGTGTGCTCGCTGAACAAGGTCCCCTTCGCCGTGATCCGCACCATGTCCGACAGCGCGGACGGCGGGGCTCTCGACGACTATCCCGCCTTTGCGAAACGGTCCGCCGAGATCTCCGCAAAGATCGTGATCCGCGCGGTGACCCTCGTCCGGTGAGCGGGATGGAGTTTTCGCCGGAGATCCTGCGGCCCGCGGCGGAGCTCTTCTTCGAGGGAGGGCCGGACGGGATCTCCCTTCTGTCCTCCAGCGAACGGGAAGAGGACGTGAGAGCCGCGGTCCTCGCCGTGAAGGACGGGCAGAAGTCCGTCGTGAAGCTGGCAGCGAACGCCTTCACCACGTCCCGCCGGATCGAAAGCTGGAGGACGCTCATCCGCGAGACCCGCTCCCTCGGGGTGTATGCGCCCGATCTGATCCCCTCGGTGAAGGGGCGGCTTTCCGAAGAGATCGAAATCGACGGCCGCCGGTTCGTCGTATGGCGGGAGGAGTTCGCGCCGTATCCCCTCGCGCAGACGGAGGAAGAGCTCGAAAAAGACGCATACAGACAAAAGGATGCGGCAAGGCCGCGCTCGTCGGACGGGACCATGCCGGCGTGGCAGGAGGAGCTGATCCTCTTTTACGCCTCTCTCGGGGCGAAGCGTCTGACCGGTTTTCCCGGTCCGTCCGGATATGTGCGGCTCGTTCCGTTCGACGGGGATGCGACGGACGAAGTGGAGGAATGCGCCGATCTCGTGGGAGAATGCGTCAGGGAAAAGCATTCGGCTCTCGTTCCCCGCTGGGAGGGGATCCGGTCCCGGTGGGAGGAGAACCGCGCCGCGCTCGCCCGGATCCTGCCGCGCCTGCCGACGTCCGCTTTTCAGGCGGACTGGAACGACACGAACGTCCTTTTGACGGAAGACGGACATTTCGCCGGGCTGATCGACTACAACATCGCCGGGGAGGACACGGTGCTCAACATGGCGCTTTCCCTCGGCAGCGTCGGCTTCAACGTGTCCGCGGATGGAAAGGAAGCGGAAAAAGCCCGCGCGGAAACGGTCCTTGCCCTGTTTTCCCGAAAGTATCCCTGGAACGAAGACGAGATCGAAGCGGCGCCGCTTTTATGGCGGTATATTCAGGCTCTGTACTGGGGCGAAGTGCACGACATGAGAAAAGCGAAGGACGACGGGGAAGCCGCGGCGGTCCTCGACCGGATCGAAGCGGGGCTTTCGGAAGAGGTTTCTTTTGAGGCAGTTATGCGCGGGACTCCGTCCGCGTGAGATAAAAAACACGATCATTGAACAAGGAGGCAGCATCCATGCTCAAATACCATTTCTTCACCCCCGCGGAGCTGAAGCCGACGGGCTGGCTCAGACGGGAACTTGAGATTCAGGCGGACGGGCTGTCCGGGAATCTCGACAAAATCTGGCCGGACGTCCGGGATTCCCGGTGGGTCGGCGGCGACAGGGAAGGCTGGGAGCGCGTTCCGTACTGGCTCGACGGCTTCATCCCGCTCGCGTATCTTCTGGACGACGGGGACAAGATCGCCCGCGCGAAACGGTATGTGGACGCCATCCTCGCCGGACAGCGGGAGGACGGGTGGCTCTGCCCCTGCTCCGACGAAGAGCGGGCGGGGTACGACATGTGGGCGCTCTACCTCATCGACAAGGTCCTGATGCTGTACTACGACTGCTCCGGGGACGAACGGATCCCGGATGCGGTGCGCCGTTCGCTGGCCAATCTGTACGCGCACATTCAGGAGCACCCCGTGTTCTCCTGGGCGCACGCGCGGTGGTTCGAGTGCCTGATCCCGATCTTCCTCTTGTACGAGATGAAGCCGGAGGAGTGGCTGTTGGACCTCGCGCGGCTCTTAAAGAAGCAGGGCATGAATTACGAGGCGATCTACGGCGACTGGCAGTATAAGATCCCGGAGCGGAAATGGCAGTGGGAGTCCCACGTGGTCAACCAGGGCATGGCGATCAAGGAGGGAGGGCTTGCCTCCCTGCTGGACTGCCCGGATCCGAGCTCCGGCGAAGCGGACGACTCCTTCTCCGAGTTCATGCTCTCCCGACTCTTCGAATACCACGGCACCGCCGTCGGGCATTTCACGGGGGACGAATGTCTCGCCGGGACCTCGCCCATTCAGGGCACGGAGCTCTGCGGCGTCACGGAGGCAATGTATTCCTACGAAGTCCTCTACGCGCTGACCGGCAATCCCGTCTGGGCGGACCGGCTCGAAAAGCTCGCGTTCAACGCGCTGCCCGCCACCGTCACGCCGGACATGTGGGGACACCAGTACGACCAGCAGACCAATCAGATCGCCGTCGTGCGGCAGGACGGCGCGCGGGTGATCTACGGCACGAACGGAGCGGAAGCGGGGCTTTACGGCCTGGAGCCGAACTACGGCTGCTGCACCGCGAACTTCAACCAGGGATGGCCGAAATTCGCGCGTTCCGTACTCATGCGCTCCGGGGACGGGATCGCCGTGAACGCCGTCGCGCCCTGCGTCCTGAAGACGAAGATCGGGGAGGCCGCGGTGACGGTGGAATGCGATACCCTCTATCCGTTCGGTTCCGCGGTGAACTACATCGTCGAGACGGACCGGAGTGCCGAATTCACCCTGACGCTCCGGATCCCCGGGACCTGCGCCGCGGCGTCGGTGGACGGCGAACCCGCCGAACCGGGCAGCCTCGTGACGCTCTGCCGGACCTGGGAAGGGAAGAGTGTGGTGACCCTCGCGCTGACGTTCGAGACGAAGTTCGTGTCCCGTCCGACGGGCTTGTATTCGCTCGAACGCGGACCGCTGGTGTACGCGCTGAAGATCGGCGAAGAGTGGACGAAGCTGGAGTACGAGCGCGGCGGCGTGGAGCGGAAATTCCCCTACTGCGACTGGGAAGTGCGTCCGACGACCGAATGGCAGTACGCGCTGGCGACGGCTGACGGGGCCTGCGTGGGGATCCGGGAGACGGGGGAGACCGGAGAGGTTCCCTTCGCGCCGGAAAACGCGCCGGTGACGCTGGAGGTGCCGGTATACCGGATCAACTGGGGGTATGAGAGCGGATGCCGTCTCGTGGCGGCGGAAAAACCGCTGTCCGCGATGCCGGTCGGGCCGCTCACGACTGCGGAGTTCATTCCGTACGGGTCGACGAACATCCGGATCACGGAACTTCCGCTGAAGGAATGAAGCCCGGAGAGCTTCATTCCGAAGGCGGGCCGGAACCGGGAACGAAAGGCTGCGCCTTTCGAATCTCATTGAAATGCCCTGTGCGGGCAGCACCGGGGAGGGCCCACTCATGGCCGACCGGTTTGCTTCGCAAACCAAACCCTCCCCGGAGGTCCGTCGGCTATATGGTATATCGAACAGCTCGCCCGTTCAATCAAAATCGATCGTTCAGCGAATAAGGCGTCGCGCGGACTGGTGGAGTCAGCCGAAACATGCAAAAAAGATCCCGATGGGATCTTTTTTGGCCTTCCGGCAGCGATCGAAACGCGCATATACACGGCCGCGCCTTCGTGCAGTTGAAAAAGGAACTACACTGTCGCGCACATGAAGAGATTCAAACCCGCATGCCGCCCGAACCATACGATCGAAAACCGTTCGGGTTGTATCCATATTGTTCGACTGAACTCTATTCAGAACAAGACACGGAAAAGTTCTGCCCCCAACCCATATCTGCGCGTTTCGATTTCTGCCGCGAGGCCGAAAAACGTCCCGAAGGGACTTTTTCGCATGTTTCGGCTGACTCCACCAGTCCGCGCGATGCCTTATTAGCTGTACGTTCGAATCTGACTGAAATAACGAGCTGTGGTTTATGCCATCGTGGCCAACGGAGTTGCGAAGCAACTCCTGGAGAATGCTCCGCATTCTCCATAGGACATCTCCGGGGAGGACCTGCGGCCAGAGCTGGTCCTCCCCGGTGCCGCCCGCACAGGGCATTTCAATGGAATCCGAAAGGCGCAGCCTTTCGTTCCCGTCTCCGTGCTGCCCGCAAAGGGCATTTAATGAGATTGTAAAGGCGCAGCCTTTCTCCCCTTTCTCCCTTACCCTCTCTCCGCCAACAGGATCGACACCCGCGACTGGATCTTCGCCGCGCAGTCTTCCGCCGTCCCGACGCCGCCGACGAATGCCGAGATCTCCTCCGCGACGATGGCGGCGATGTCCGGATTCAGCTTCTCCGTCATCGGATAGCCCGCGGAATTCAGGATCCGCTTGACGTGCTCGAAATCCTCCCGCTCCGGCCGGACGATGTAACCGGGGCTCTGCAGGTTTTCCCGCTTCAGATCCGGATCGCGCGCCGAGCCTATCGTGGAGCCGTTGAAATATACAATATACTGTTGGTTCAGCAGGTTCTGCCGCTCCAGCGACTGATCGAACAGACTTTCCAGCGTCGGCAGACCGCCCCAGTTCTCCGGATCGGCGATCAGCGTGCGGATCACGTCCCATGCGAGCTCCTTCTCCCCCGACCAGCGGGTCATGACGAGGCAGTTGTCGGCCCGGCAGTCTACGCCGCTGTGCCCTTCGGCGGGATGGCCGAGGTATACCCAGTCCTTCGTGCCGAAGAGGGATTCCTGCCTGCTCAGATGAAGCTGATACAGCGAGATCCACTGCAGCGCGATCCGGTCCTGATAGGCGTAGTCGTAAATGCCCGCAAAATCCCGCGCCGCCTGCAGCTTTCCCGTAGGCGTCTTTTTCATCCAGTCGTCGGAGTCCTTCGGGAGCGAGGCATAGAAGTTCAGCCAGCGCAGGAAGAGGGGGCTGTCGAACTTCGCCTGCCCGTCCTCCACGAAGACGGACTACCCGTCCGGGCCCAGCAGGATTGTGTCGGCGTTGTCCTGCCGGAGGGAGTGGTAAAACACCACGTCGTCGGGCAGACTGTCGATGAAGTCCAGCATCCGCCCGAACGACCAACCGCCCGCTTCCGTCAAGTCCGACGCATATTTGTCGAGAATCGACTGAGAAGTGTACGGTCCCCAGAGGTCAACGTTCGCCGCCAGTCCCCACATACCCCCGTTCCCGTCGGAGAACATCCGCTCCACGCAGTCGAAGAGATTGTCCCGGTTGACCGTATCGTCCTTTTCCATATAGGGGGAGAGGTCCTCGCAGAGACCGTCCCGCACCAGCACGGAGCACAGCTCGCTGCCGTATTCGCCGATCACGATGTCCGGCTTGTAGATGCCCGTGACGATGTCGGTCGTCAGTTTGCGCAGGCCCCCGTCCGGGTTTTCCGAGTTGTTGTAGAGGGTGTAGTCCTTCAGCACCACGCGGCAGTCCGGGTGGGTCTTGTTGTACTCGACGATGAGGTCGGGCCATCTGTAGGTGGACCAGTCGAATTCGACCCCCTGCGCGATCTCGATCACCCGGAGAGTCGAGAGGTCGATGTCCCCGGGAGCGGTGTACAGCGTCAGGCCGCGCCGCTCCGTGAAGAGCATACAGTCCTCCGAGAGGACGGAGAGCAGATAGGACCATTCGGAACCGCTGCCGTTCACGTTCGTCTTGACGTTCGAATTGCCGAAATCCATCAGGCATTCGACCGATGCTTCTCCCTTTTCGTTCAGGACCGCGCGCCAGACGCCCGTGTTCGAGGAATAGTAGAACGTCCGCCCGTCCCCTCCTTCCGGAACGGTCACGCGGTCGGGCAGTTCGGGCAGTTCGACGGTTTTTGTGCTTCCGTCCTTCGCAATGAAGCGCGCGCCGATCGTCCTTGAGTTCAGCTTGACTGCTCCGCCTCCTCCCGCGCTTGCGGGGATGGCCGTCATCGGAGAATTGTTCTGAGTATCCGCCGCGGATTTCTGCACTAACTCCGGCGTGAACACGATCCGCCTGCCCATGGAACCGGAGCCGAACATGCACTCCACCCACAGGTCGCCGTCCGCGTCCGTGATGAAATTGTTGACGTAGAACTCGTTGTATGCGTTGTACAGGGGATTGAGCGGCAGGCCCTCCGACAGGGTCCATTCCGTTTCCCCGTCTGCCGGCGGATCGAAGCGGTAGAGGGTGATGTCCTGATAGGCGTAGATGCCGTCCGCGCTCCGTTCGCGGGTGGCCTGCGCCGTGAAGAAGCATCGTCCGTCCCCGTCGAACGCCCAGCGGGTGATGCTCGCTTCGCCGAGGTCCGGCAGCGGGACCGTCTCGGTGACGCCGTGCTCCGCATCCGTTGTGGCGAGGATGTATTTCGGCAGATCTTCACTCTCCTCCGTCCGGGTGAGGAGCGCGGTGATCCCGCCCGTCCCGCCGTCCAACCGCGGGGCGCAGTTCTGGGTTTCATATCCGGCTCCGTAGCCCTCCGGCAATGGCAGGTCCACGGGACGGTACACCCCCGTGAGCACTTCGGCGCGCGCGGATTCTTTGTCCGCTCCGACGACGGTCACGGGGCTTGTTTTTTCGCCGTCTCCGTCCGTTCCTCCCGCAGTGGTTTTCTTTCCGCAGGAAAAGGACGCCGCGGCGCACAGGCAGGCAAGCAGAAACGCAAAGATTCTTTTCATATCGGTTCCTTTCCGGGAATCAGCGGTCCCTTTCGGAAGACGTTCCGAAGAGCCGGCAAGTCTTCAACGATAAACCTCACATCCTTATTATAAACCGCAAGTCTGCTTTTGTCAACCGGGTTCGCGGAAAAATCAAAAAAAATCCCCCGTGAAAAAACGGATTGCTGCGGCCCCGTGCGGATTTTTTTCTTTTCCCGTTGCGCGGAACGGGAAAAATGTGCTATACTGGAGGCGGACGGAACGGGACGGAAACCGGCCTCAACGGCCCCGTCACCGAAAAAGCAGCAGGCAACGGAATACGGAGGACTGCCATGACGTATTATGTGAAGAAAACCGGATCGGACCGCGATCCCGGTACGGAGGACGCGCCGTTTCTCACCCTTGCGCGGGCGCAGAGGGAAGCGCGGGAGCATCCCGGCTCCGAAATCCGGATCGGAGCGGGCGAATACGCCGAATCGATCGTGTTCGAACCGTCGGACGGCGGAACAAAATGGATCGGGGAGGAAGGCGCCGTCCTGACGGGGGCCGTGAAGATCCCGGCGGCCGACGCCCGGCCCGTGCCGGAGGAGATCGCGCAGCGCCTGACCCCTGAGGCGGCGGAACAAGTGCGCGTCGTCGACCTGACCTCCCTCGGGCTGACGAAGGAGGACTGGGGCCCCGTCTGCGCGATCGGCGGCTTCCATACGGCAAACCGGTACGACGATCCCCCGATCGGGACGAACCTCGAGATCTTCTCCGGGGACCGCCGCATGACGCTCGCGCGGTATCCGAACGAGGGCTATCTCCGGCTGGACGCGGTCATGGACGTGGGCGAGGTGAACGAATTCCCCGCCCAGAACTACTGGCGGTGCAACAACAGCATCCGCAATCCGCGCGGCGGCTGCTACATCCTCGACCGGGACACGAACGAGCGGATCAAAAAATGGAAGGAACCGGGGACGGCGTGGACCTTCGGATATTTCATGTGGGACTGGGCGGATTCCTCCTCTCCCGTGACGTTCTACACGCCGAACCGCGCGATGTACCCGAAGTTTGTCAGCAATTACGGAGCGCACGCGGGAGCGCTGTACTACCTGTACAACGTGCTGGAGGAACTGGATTCTCCCGGCGAATACTGGCTGGACCGGGAGCGCGGCCTCTTGTATGTCTGGACCTTCGGGGAAAGGGACGACATCTCCGTCTCCCTCGGGAAAAAGCCGCTGATCTCCGGCCGCGCGGACGGGCTGACGATCGAGGGGCTGACGCTCTGCGGCGTCCGCGCGAACGGAATCGATCTCTCGGGGAACGGAAACGTGATCCGGAACCTGCTCGTGAAAAACGTCGCGGACCACGGGATCGTCGTGTCCGGTACGGACAACGCCGTCGAGGACTGCGAAGTCACCCGGACGGGGCGCGGCGGGGTCTATCTCTCCGGCGGCGACCGCGCGACGCTGACGCCCGGGAACAACTGCGTCGAGAACTGCTATATCCACGACTATTCCGAGGTCCATCAGACCTACCAGTGCGGCGTGTCCCTCGGAGGTGTGGGCAATATCTGCCGCCACAACGAGATCTGCTTCGCGCCGCATATCGCCGTTGTTTACGGCGGCAACGACCACCTGATCGAATTTAACGACATCCACGACACCGTTCTCCATTCCTCCGACGCCGGCGCGATCTACGCGGGCTTCGACTGGTGCGGGCACGGGACCGTCATCCGCTGGAACCGGCTCTATAACATCGGCGCGGGCGAATTCCGTCCGGACGGCATTTACTGGGACGACGGAGAGAGCGGGCAGACGGCGTACGGGAACATCCTCGAGGGTATCCCGAAGAACGGCTTCCTTGCGGGCGGCGGATTCGAGAACGTCATCCGGGACAACGTGATCGTCGGGGACGGCGAGAACCCGATCCAGTACGACCAGAGGAACCGGGACGGCTTTTTGTACGACGGCTGGGCGAGGGCGGCGGTCAACACCCCGGACGCTCCGCACTGGCAGAAACTGCGCTCCGTTCCCTATATGTCGGAACCGTGGCGGAAGAAGCATCCCTCGCTCGGACGGCTGAAGACGGACTTTTCCGCCGATCCCGACGACCCGGATTTCCCGATCAATCCGACCGGGGCGCGCGTGGAGAACAACATCGTCATTCACAAAGACGGGCGTCTCGGCGCGATCGCGGATTCCGTGTACCGCTACGGGACGGTGGAGGGCAACCGGATCTTCCGAACCCCCGAGGAAGCCGGCTTCGATCTTCAAACCCTGCGCTTCGATCCGCTTCCGGAAGGATTCCCGGAGATCCCCGTTTCCCTCATCGGCAGGATTTCTCCGGAAAAGCAAAAAAAGTGAATCAGAGAATTTGAAAATATGTCCGACATATTGACAAACTTTGCACATTGCGGTATAATAAGCCTGTATCAGAATCTCTACAAAGGAGTATCATCATGAAAAAGTCCCTGAGAGTCATTTCCGCGCTTCTTCTCGCGGTCATGCTCGGCGCCGTCATTGCCGCTCCCGCTTCCGCCGGATTCATCTTCGTGCAGGAAGAGTCGGCAAAGCTCGTTCCCAATTCGCCCAAGGCGTATGAGGAAAAGAATCCCCCGTACGCGCCCGGCTGCACCGTCTACAAGGCCGAGCCCTGCACGTATACCTCCGTGCTCCAGCTTCCCGACTGCAGCCCGAGCTGCGGATGGGGCTGGACCCGTCCTTACGCCGGCCAGATCCTCTGCGGAGGCAAGTACTACTCCGCCGACGACGGCCGCGTCAAGGTCAACGACTACATGAGCTGCAACAGCTACAACCTCACCCTGCTTGTCGGCGAACAGCGCAGCTTCTGCGACGGCGCGTACTACTACTCCACCGATCCTTCCGTGTGCTACTTCGATTACAGCACCGGTAAGCTCGTGGCGGCCAAGTACGGCGCGGCGACGGTCTACGTCTACACCAAGGGCGGCGTTCCGATCACCGGCATCAACGTTGACGTGCGCAGACAGTTCCCCGGCGAGACGAATCCCGATACCCTGATCGTCACGCCCACCATCTGGAACCCCGCCGTCGGTAACGTGGTGGACTTCTGCGCGAAGTCCTCCTGCGGCAAGGCCTACAACGATATCATGTTCAAGATCGTGAACGGCTGGGATCGCGCCTGCATCGGCGAGAACAACGGCAAACTCAACGCCGACCGTCCCGGCACGGTCATCGTGCGCGCGTACAGCAAATCCAATCCCAAAGTATTCGGCGACGCTTTCGTCTATATCGGCGGCTATACCGCTTCCGTATACGAAGGAGGCTGGAAGACCTGCAACGGCGGTATCTGCGTCAATTCCTGGGGCTACGATGTGTACGACGTCTGCGGCAGTTTCGGCTCCTGCGTGAGCGGCTGGATCGGTGTGGACAACTGCTATCTGCCCGTTATCCACGTCTATGACGCGTACGCGGTCAATCCCGGCGCGCAGACCTCTCCCTCCTTCTGCAAATCCACCGTTTACGGCAATCCCTGCAAGCTTTACACCTCTCCCTGGTGCCTGAGCTCGACTCCTTCCTGCCCGACGAGCAAGCCTGCCGGCACGACCTCAACGCCCGACACGTGGATCCTCGTCGGCGACACCATCTCCTATCTGGATCTGCTCCGTCTGGCTTACGGCAACACGAGCACCTGCGCGAGCATCATCGGCCTGTACAACAACGGCAAATACGGCTATCCGGGAATCTACTACAACCAGTACGACTACAGAACGGTCCTTCTGGCGTCCATCCTCGGCCTGCTGAAGTAATACTATTCCGTTTCTGAATTTCCACATCTGAGGGATGCTTTTCCGCCATGGCATGCATTCGCCGCCATGCGATACATCTTTTCCTGTCCTCTCTCCGCCCGGAGAGAGGGCGTTTTTTCTTTTCCCCGTTGATTTTCCGCCGCGTTTATGATATGATGATACGGTGAAAAGAGAAACGGATCGGAGGAGAGGCGCATGAAGACGGGATTCCCCGGTAAAATTCTCCGCGCGAAGACCGTGATCGTGGGGAGCGGGACTGCGGCGTTCAACGCTGCCCTTTCCCTTGCGCGGTCCCGGCACGGCGCGGCGGAAACGCTGCTTGTGACCGAGGGGATGAACATGGGCGCGTCCCGGAATACCGGCTCGGACAAGCAGACCTATTACAAGCTCTCCACCGGTACAAACGTCCGGGATTCCGTTATGGAAATGGCGCGGGATTATTTCGCCTGCGGATCCATGCACGGCGACCTCGCTCTCACGGAAGCGGCCGGGTCCCTGCGCGGATTTTTCCGGCTGGTGTCGCTCGGCGTGCCGTTTCCGGAAGACCGGTACGGCGAATACACTGGCTACAGGACGGATCACGATCCCCGGATGCGGGCATCCTCCTGCGGACCGCTGACCTCGAAGCTCATGACCGAAGCGCTGGAGGCGGCCTGCGGAAGAGAGGGCGTGCCGACGGCGGACGGGCGTCGGGCAGTGCGGATCCTGACCTCCGGCGGACGGGCGGCGGGGATCGTCACCGTCGGGGAAGCGGACGTCACGCCGGAGAATCCCGCCGGGCTGTGCGCCGTACTCGCCGGAGCCGTGATCTGGGCGACCGGCGGTCCCGCTTCGCTGTACGAGGCGTCCGTGTACCCGGAGAGCCAGACCGGGTCCCTCGGCGTCCCCATGCTCGCGGGGGCGGAGGCGAGCAATCTGACGGAATCGCAGTACGGCATCGCGTCCGTGGATTTCCGCTGGAATCTGTCCGGCTCGTATCAGCAGGTCCTCCCGCGCTATATTTCCGTCGATCGGGACGGGCGGGAGCGGGAATTCCTGCCGGAGGCGTTCGGTTCTCCGGAAGAGGCCGTACGCGGGCAGTTCCTCAAGGGGTACGAGTGGCCGTTCAATCCGGCGAATCTCGGAGGAACGGCGGGCGGATCCCGGTCCTCGGAAGTGGATATCGCCGTGTTCCGCGAACGGCAGGCGGGCAGACGCGTCGCGCTGGATTTTCGCAGAAATCCGACGGTCGTTGAGGAAAAAGGGCTCACTCCCGAGGTGATCGGAGAAGAGGCGTACGGGTACCTCAAATCCTGCGGCGCGCTCGGGAAAACGCCCGTCGAACGGCTGCGGCGGATGAATGAAAAAGCGTATCTGCTGTATCTCGGCCACGGGATCGACCTACAACGGGAGCCTCTGTATGCGGCGGTCTGCGCGCAGCACATGAACGGGGGCCTGTCCGTCACGATGTGGTACGAGAGCCCGAGCCTGCCCGGTCTGTATCCCGTCGGGGAATGCGCGGGGGTGTTCGGCGTGAGAAGACCCGGCGGATCCGCGCTGAATTCCACGCAGGTCAGCTCCCAGCGCGCGGCGGAGAAGATCGCGTGGGAAAACCGTCCCGCACCCGATCTCACACCGGAACTGGAGGCGCAGCTCGTTGGGTCCGCAGCGCTCGGCGACAGGATCGGAGGGGACGGCGCTCTCGACACGGAAGCCGTTCTCGCCCTGATGCGGGAGGACGGCATCCTTCACGACGGATGCGCGGCTTTCCTGCGGGACAGGGAGAAGATCGGCGCGCTGCTGCGGCGGACGGAGGAAGAGATGAAATCGTTTTCCTCCCTCCGTGCGGCGGATCACCGTGCGTTCGGCGCGCTCATGATCCGCCGGGATACGCTCGCGGCACGGGCGGCGGTTTTGTCGGCGGAGGCCGCGTATATCGACGACGGGGGCTTATCGCGCGGATCCTTTCTCGTCGTCGGACGGGAAGGGGACGGGACGGACGAAGCGCACGCGGACAAGGTCCTCGAGACCTCGCTTGCGCTCGCGGAGGACGGGACGCCCGTCTGCGGGAACCGCTTCGTGCCCGTGAGGCCGATCCCGCAGACGGACAACTGGTTTGAAAACGTATACAACGCCTTCGACGGCGGAGCGCGGTTCGCGGATCCGGAGAACGGAACGGGGGAACAGGAGGAAGGAGCGGAATGAAGATCGAAGAGATGACCTATGAACGGCATGACCGGGGAGAGAGACCCTGGGTCCTTTCCGCCGCCCGGATCCTGCCCGACCGGAGGCCGCGGTTCTGCGTGCAGCTGCTCCACGGATTTTCCGAACGCAAGGAGCGCTGGTATCCTCTGATGCGGTTTATCGCGATGTGCGGAGGCGTGGCGCTGATCCACGACCTGCGGGGCCACGGCGAGACGGAACCGGCGGAGAAAGAGAAAATAAAAAATCCGGAGGACGCCCTGGCATCCCTCGGATACGATTATGAGATCCTGCGCGGCGACATCGACGGGATCTACTCCGCCTACGGAGATCCGTGGGGGGAGGAGATCGCCGATCCGGAGGGGGAGAGACTGATCCCGCGCTTCCTGTTCGGGCACAGCATGGGCGCGCTCATGGCAGCCGTGTATGCCGCGCGGAATTCCGCCTGCATCGACGGGTTGATCCTTTCGGGCCTTCCGCACAGGGAGAAGTTCGCCTCCGCCGGGCTGGCCGGGCTCGGCATGATGAGCGTTTTCGGAGGGGACGCTTGCTGTCCGCGCGGACTCAACCGGCGCGCCTTCCGCAGATTCAACCGGTATTTCAAGCCCGAACCGGAGTCCGACGGGACTTTTCTCTGGCTGACGAACGATCCGGCCGTGCGCAGGGAGTTCGCCGCCGATCCGATCTGCAACCGCCCCCATCCGATCGCGGACTATAAGAATCTGCTCCGTCTGGTGCGCGACGTGTGGAAGCCGGCGATGTGGGACAGGCCGAAGGATCCGGAGAGCGTCCCCGTATTCCTCATGGCGGGGGAAAACGATCCCGTTGCCGGAGGGGACGAAGCCGTGATCTACGCGGAAAAATTCCTGAAAGACATGGGCTTTTCGTCGGTGGACGCGCGGATGTACCGGGGCATGCGCCACGAGATTTTCACGGACGAGGGACGGGAAGCGGCGTTCGGGGATCTCTGCCGTTTCGCGCTGACGCATCTTCCGGCGAGGGGAATGACGGCGGGCTCGGGCGGCGTACCGGCTGCCGGAGAAAAAGCCCCCGTTCCGGATGTTCCGGCAGGGGAAGAGGAAGGATCCGCCGCCGAAATTCCGGTATCGGAAGAGAAAGGGAGCGGGACGGACACGGCGGATACCGCCGAAGCGCCGGACGCTCGGGATGAAGCGGAATGAAGAACGAGAGGCTGAAAAGAGCCATATATCTTCTGATCCAGTGCACCTGGGGACTGCCGCAGACCCTGCTCGGGCTGATGATCTACATCGTCTGCAGGATCCGGAAATGTAAGAGCTTCCGGCTCGGCGGCGCGATCTGCACGGAGTGGCGCAGGCTGGACGGGATCTCCCTCGGGCTGTTCATTTTCTGTCCGGAGAACGGAAGGATCCACCTGCACGAATACGGCCACACCGTCCAGTCCCTGATGCTCGGTCCCTTTTACCCGCTGGCGGTCAGCCTGCCCTCCCTCCTGTGGGCCGGGCTGCCCCTGTTCGAAAAGATGCGCAGGGAGAAGCGCATCCCGTATTCGCGTCTGTACTGCGAGAGGTGGGCGGATCGGATCGGGGGAAAATTCCTCTTGAAAAGAGAAACGGATGGGAAGCTCACGCTGGAAAGAAGGCCGAAACCGCGGAAGGAAAGGAAAAACTCCGTACTTCCGGAGTGAGATTTGGATTTTCTTTTGCCCTGTGCGGGCGGCGGACTTTATGAAAGGCGAAGCCTTTCAGGAAGGATGTCCTGCGCGGAAATCGGCCGAAAGCCGAGTTCCATGGTGTTCTGCGAAGCAGACACCGGGCGGACGGCGGCGGGAACGGGAACGAAAGGCTACGCCTTTCGAATCTGATTGAAATGCCCTGTGCGGGCGGCACGGGGGACCGGGTACGAAAGGCTGCGCCTTTCGGATTTCATTGAATGTCCCTGCGCGGGACGTGCGCCGGGGAGGGCCCACTCATGGCCGACCGGTTTGCTTCGCAAACCA
>JAEEGF011154371.1_pt1 | contig 15124 bp, 8 predicted proteins | sample 9134171 | NCBI WGS metagenome assembly JAEEGF01 (sample SAMN16246542, study PRJNA631951) | gut metagenome | biome: gut microbiome; feature: rumen; material: AP-attached | host: Bos | place: Iran: Karaj | collected 2018-10 | reverse complement strand
GCCGAACCTGTGTGAAGATAATGCTGTCGAATCAGCTCTAACAGTTCCTTTCGTGAGACACTGTCCTCCACCAATTCCAGTTCCACCATATCCATGTTGCAGAAGTAGTCGAACATATGGTCTGGGTCATAGACGTAGGCAACACCCCCAGACATTCCTGCAGCGAAGTTGCGACCCGTTTTGCCGAGCACAACAACCCGTCCGCCCGTCATATACTCGCAGCAGTGGTCGCCGGCACCCTCTATGACGGCAATGGCTCCGGAATTGCGCACACCGAAGCGCTCTCCTACCTTGCCGTTGATGTAGAGTTCTCCGCTGGTGGCTCCGTAAAGGCCTGTGTTGCCAGCTATGATGTTGTCCTCGGCTTTGAATTCCTGATTGGAACGGGTCGGTGGCAGAATACTGATGCGTCCACCACTGAGGCCCTTGCCGAAATAGTCATTGCACTCGCCCTCAAGCTTCAGGTTCAGACCGCGAACGGCAAAAGCACCAAACGACTGGCCAGCCGAGCCCTTGAACTTGATGTTGATGGTACTGTCGGGCAAACCTTCTTCACCATATTTTTTTGCAATAACACCGCTAAGCATGGTTGTCACAGCACGGTCGGTATTGCGGATGGTGTAGTCGAGAGTAACATCTTCTTGGTTGTCGATAGCCTTCTTGGCTGCCTTGATAATCTCCTCGTCCTTGGCACCGGTCACCTTTGTGAACTGGCCCCGGTCCCAGTAAAGGGCCTTGTCCGTATCCGGACGATGCAGCAGTCGGCTGAAGTCTATGGTCGCCCATTTATCGGCTACGTCTTCTCCAACTTTTGATTCCTTGCTTCTCACTTCGATAAGTTCTGTATGTCCGATAATCTCTTTCAGATTATGTACCCCCAGTTCACTTAGATATTCACGAACTTGTTCGGCAAGGAATGTGAAGAAGTTGACCACATACTCGGCGCGCCCCATGAAACGGGAACGAAGGCGTTCGTCTTGTGTTGCCACACCTACGGGACACGTGTTGGTGTTGCACTTACGCATCATCACACAACCTAATACAATCAGAGGCAGTGTGCCAAATGAGAATTCGTCGGCACCAAGCATGGCCATGATGACAACGTCTTTGGCTGTCTTCAGTTGGCCGTCGGTCTGCAGGCGAACTTGGCTGCGAAGGGCGTTCCTGACGAGAGTCTGCTGGGTCTCGGCAAGGCCAATTTCCGGACTGATGCCAGCAAAACGCATGCTGCTTGCAGGACTTGCTCCCGTACCTCCCTCAGCACCACTAATGACGATGAGGTCGGCTTTTGCTTTTGCTACGCCTGCGGCAATTGTTCCGACACCACTTTCTGCAACCAGTTTCACGCTGACGGCGGCAGTCGGGTTGATATTCTTCAGGTCGAAGATGAGTTGTGCAAGGTCCTCAATACTATATATGTCATGATGGGGTGGTGGGGAAATAAGGCTTATGCCAGGAATGGCATTACGCGTCTTGGCAATAATCTCGTTCACCTTGAAACCAGGCAACTGTCCGCCTTCGCCAGGCTTTGCACCCTGTGCCACCTTAATCTGTATCTCTTCGGCATTTACCAAGTATTCGGCCGTAACTCCAAAGCGTCCCGATGCTATCTGCTTGGTCTTGCTGGAAAGACTAACTCCGTCCACCTCCGAGTGATAGCGGGCGTTGTCCTCGCCACCCTCACCAGTGTTGCTTCGCGTGCCAAGTTTGTTCATAGCCAAAGCCAGGGCCTCATGTGCCTCGATGCTTAAGGCTCCAAATGACATAGCGCCGGTGACAAAATGCCTGACGATGCTTTCAACGGGTTCCACTTCTTCGAGAGGGGTAGGGGTTGCTGCCTTTCGGAATCCGAAGAAGTCACGAATGAAAATGGGTTTCTCCTTCTCGTCCACCATTGCTGACCATTCCTTGAACTTCTTGTAGGAACCAAGTCTGGTGGCAATCTGCAGATTGGCAATTGTTTCGGGATTCCAAGCATGGAGGATGCCATCCTTGCGCCAGGCGAACTGACCGTTGTTGGGTAGGAACTCGTTGATCTCCTTGGGTCGGAAGGCCTCCTCGTGGAGTCGGATTGCATCCTTGGCAATCTCCTTCAGCCCGATGCCTCCAATGGTGCTAACCTCAGTACCAAAGTAGCGCCTCAGCAGGTCTTCTCCCAGTCCGATGCTCTCGAATATCTTTGCGCCCCGATACGAGCGTATGGTAGATATTCCCATCTTGCTCATAACCTTCTTCAGTCCCTTGTCGACCGCCTTGATATAGTTTGCTTCAGCAGTAGCATACTCCTCCTGAATCTTGTGTTTCTTCACGAGATCGTCCAAAACGGCAAAAGTCATGTAAGGACAAATGGCACTTGCCCCGTAACCTAATAACAAGGTGGCATGCATCACTTCGCGAATCTCGCCGCTTTCCGCGATAAGAGCCGTTTGCACTCGTTTGCCAACGCTAATGAGATGATGATGGACGGCACTTACTGCCAAAAGACTTGGAATGGCAACATGCCTGTTGTCGATGTCCCTGTCGGAAAGAATGATGTAGTTGTAGCTATCATCCACAGCCTGTTCGGCATCTCGGCAGAGCTTTTCCAAGGCTATCCTAAGATTTTCACCTGCCTGAGACCAATCAGTCTCCCCTCCCTTAAGGAGGGGCTGGGGGTAGGCTAATGACAACTTGATGGTATTAAAGCCCTTGTACCTTATATTACATAGGATATCGAGTTGCGTATTTGTGAGCACGGGTTGTGGCAACCTCACCATCTTGCAGTTGGAGGCATCAGGTGTGAGAATGCCGGTGCCTACTGCTCCTATGTATTCCGTCAGGGACATCACCAATTCTTCGCGGATGGGGTCGATGGCGGGGTTTGTCACTTGGGCAAATTGTTGGCGGAAGTAGTTGAAAAGAGTCTGTGGACGATCGCTAATGATGGCCAGCGGTGTGTCATTGCCCATAGCGGCAACAGGTTCCTGGCCAGCTGTAGCCATAGGTACGATGGTCTTGTCGATGTCTTCCTGACCAAATCCGAAGCAGACAAGTTTGCGCTCGAAGTTCTCAACCGCATTCTCCACATGACGTCCGCTCTTGAGTTTCTCTAATTGAACTCGGTTCGTCGAGAGCCATTCACGATAGGGATGTGCTTTTGCCAGTTGTTCCTTTATTTCGCCATCGTAGTAGATTCTACCCTCCTGAGTGTCGATGAGCAGTATCTTTCCCGGTTGCAAACGCCCCTTGCTGACTACGTCGCATGGCTCGAAGTCCATTACACCCACCTCGGATGCAACTATCATCATGCCCTGCTTCGTAATGGTGTAGCGACTGGGACGAAGTCCGTTCCTGTCGAGCATGCCGCCAGCGAAGCGACCATCTGAGAAGAGGAGTGCTGCAGGACCATCCCACGGCTCCATCAGTATGGAGTGATATTCGTAGAATGCTTTCAGATCTTCGGAAATGGGGTTCTTGTCGTTGAAACTTTCCGGAACTAGAATAGCCATCGCATGAGGCAGCGATAGTCCGCTCATTGTGAGGAACTCAAAGACATTGTCGAGGCTTGCCGAGTCGCTCAACCCTTCTTGAACGATGGGACGCAGGTCCTTGATGTCGCCTAAAGCCTCGCTGCCGAGTACGCTTTCCCTTGCCTTCATCCAACCACGGTTGCCGCGAATGGTGTTGATTTCTCCGTTGTGTGCCAACAGGCGGAAGGGCTGAGCCAGCTTCCACTTAGGAAACGTGTTGGTGGAGAAACGCGAATGCACGAGTGCAAGTCCACTTGTAAAGTACGGACTCGACAGGTCGGTGAAATACCTTCGCAATTGCCCCGAGGTGAGCATTCCCTTGTATATGATGTTCTTACTTGATAGTGAGCAGATGTAGAAGTCGTCGTTGTCGATGCGGTTCTCTATGCGTTTCCTTACCTTATATAATACGCAGTCGAACGTTGGGGCATTTTCTTCTGTCACACCCGTCACGAAGATTTGCTTGATGTCGGGCTCCACTTCGCGTGCGGCCACTCCCAGCACCTCTGGGTTAGTGGGAATCGTGCGTAAGTGCATCAACGTCAGTCCCTCACGTTCTATCTCCTCTATCATGATGCTTAGAATCGTTTGCTGCGCTTTTTCGTCCTTGGGCAGAAACACTAATCCCGTTCCATAACGTCCCTTCTCGGGAACAGGAATGCCTTGCAGGAGAATGAACTCGTGGGGGATCTGTACCATGATGCCGGCACCGTCGCCAGTGCCATCACGCGTCTCAGCACCGCGATGCTCCATGTTCTCCAGCACCCGCAGTGCATTATCGACAAGTTCGTGGCTCTTGCCTCCATGAATGTTTACAATCATGCCCACGCCACATGCATCGTGTTCGTATTGATCTTGGTACAGGCCTCTATTTGTCTTGCCTTTCATAACAATCAGTATTTCTTCTTTTTACCTTATAAATGAATCTGAGGGCAAAATTATATCGAGATGTTATTAGAATAAGTGCTTTTTACGCTAAAAAAATCTACATTTTAAGCAAAAATAACAGATTGTAAGCAAAGCAAGTGTTTAAATTACAATTTGTAAAATAGCTGAAAAAGGTAGAGCGAAAACTGTGAAGGACGTATAACCATGTGAAAAAAGCGTCGTAATTTTGCCCTCGAATTCAAGAAAAGTCACAGTGACACAAAGTATTAACTAAAGGTATTAAGGTATGAAAAAGATTGAAGCAATTATCCGAAAAACCAAATTTGAGGAAGTAAAGGAAGCCTTGCTTTCGTCCGACATCGATTGGTTTGAGTACCATGATGTACATGGTATTGGGCAAAGTCGCCAGGAAAGAATTTACCGTGGTGTACAATACAGTACAGATGTGATTGAGCGTGTGGCCATCACCATCGTATGTCGCGACATATTCCTGAATCCAACGGTGAATGTCATCCTACGGGTGGCCCATACGGGCGAGATTGGTGATGGCCGAATTTTCGTTAGCGATGTAATAGATACCTATTCTATACGCACAGGCGAAAACGGTGACACCGTATTGAGAGACAAGAAATAAAGATTTGTAAACAACATTAAGACTTTTATTATGAACGAAATAGGATTATCACTCGATACCGTATGGATGCTGTTGGCAGCCATGTTGGTTTTCTGGATGCAACCAGGTTTCGCCCTCTGCGAAGCAGGTTTCACACGTAGCAAGAACACAGCCAACATCCTAATGAAGAACTTTGTTGACTTCATGTTCGGTTCATTGCTGTTCTGGTTTATTGGCTTCGGCTTTATGTTTGGCAGTGATGGTGGTGGGCTTATCGGGATGCCCAACTGGGGCGATCTAAGTTTCTATAAAGGTGATTTGCCAGTGGAGGGATTTCTGATTTTTGAAACCGTGTTCTGTGCCACATCCGCCACTATCGTGAGTGGTGCTATGGCCGAACGGACGAAATTTTCTATGTATCTGGTTTACAGCGCTGTCATTTCATTGTTCATTTATCCCATTGAAGGGCATTGGACCTGGGGTGGCGGTTGGTTGTGTAATGATGCTGCCGACAGCTTTATGATGACCACATTTGGTGATGTGTTCCATGATTTTGCAGGTTCGGCCATCGTGCATAGTGTAGGAGGGGTGTTGGCTTTGATTGGAGCTTTAGCGCTTGGTCCTCGTGTGGGTAAATATGGTGCAGACAAAAAGAGTAGGGCTATTCCCGGTCACAACCTGGCTATGGCTGCTTTGGGCGTATTCATTCTTTGGTTGGGATGGTTTGGTTTTAATCCCGGTTCACAGTTGGCTGCCAGTGGTGAAGTTAACCGTGTTGCCATCTCTCACGTATTTCTTACTACTAACTTGTCTGCAGCGGCCGGTGGCGTTGCAACGATGTTTCTCACTTACATAAAATATGGCAAGCCGTCGCTCTCACTGACGTTAAACGGAATTCTGGCAGGACTTGTAGGCATCACGGCAGGTTGTGACCTCGTATCACCTCTTGGTTCCGTTATCATTGGTCTGGTTTGTGGTATCGTACTAGTCTATGCCATCGAGTTCATCGACCATAGGTTACACATCGACGATCCAGTCGGTGCCTCCAGCGTTCATGGTGTCTGTGGCATTCTGGGAACCTTGATGACAGGTCTGCTATCTATATCGAATGGAGCATTCTATGGTCATGGATGGGGATTCTTCTGTGCCGAGTGTTTTGGCATTCTCGTCATCGACCTTTGGGCAGCTGTTTGTGGTGTTGTCCTGTTCTATGGCATCAAAAAAATACACGGTCTGCGCGTAGATAAGCGAATAGAGGAGGAAGGCTTAGATGTTTACGAACATGGAGAAATGTGTTATAACTAAAAAAGAGTAGAAAGGTATGAAAAGATTGTTTTTTATGGTTCTTTCCATAATCGGAACGGCTACGTCAAGCTCTCAAGAAATTATGGAAAGCAAGGTGGATACAGTAGTTAAAGAAAGAGTTTCAGCAACCATCGGCGCAGATCTTGTCAGTCAATATATTTGGCGTGGTCAAGACCTTGGAAATGTCAGTTTCCAGCCAACCCTCGGTGTTGGATACAAAGGGTTTAGTCTTTCCGTATGGGGAAGTGTTGGCATTTCAAATTGGGAAGATACAAAGGAATTGGATTTCACATTAGATTATAGCTACAAGGGTTTTAATATAGGTATAACGGATTATTGGTTCTCCACAGGCAGCTATTTCCAGTATAAGAATGGTAAAACCACACATGTATGGGAAGGGTTTGTTGGCTATGATTTCAATATTCTTTCTGCCAGATGGTATACTAATTTCTCTGGTGATGACGGTACTAATTCTCATGGGAAACGTGCCTATTCCAGTTACTTCGAGCTTACTGCTCCATTCCAGCTTGCTACGCTGGAATGGGAAGCCTCAATTGGCGTTGTCCCTTGGGGAACAACCTTCTACGGCAATAGGCATTTTGCTGTCACGAATGTCTCTTTACGTGCCACAAAGGACTTTGCCATAAAAGAGAAATACCATATCCCCATTTATGCAGCTCTGATAGCAAATCCTCATTCAGAAAAACTCTATTTGCTTCTCGGGCTCTCTTTCAAGATATGAGAAAACTGATTTGAGTCCCAAACAAAAAATCCCATGCAACTTACATTTCGTAACATTGCATGGGATTAATGCGTTCTATTATAATAACCTATAAGTATAACGGCGTGTAATATAACAATTTGACATATTATTGGTTTTTCTTGCTCCAAAAAAATCAAAACACCTAACTGCCTAACCTTTTTTGTATTACCTTTGTATCAGAAAAGTCACGAAACGCAAATATGACCAAGATTCCCTTTACAAAGATGCATGGTTGTGGTAATGATTACATCTATGTCGATGCCTTACACCATTCCATTGCAGACCCAGCATCCACGTCCATCGCATGGAGTGATCGTCACAAGGGCATTGGGTCTGATGGTCTGGTACTTATAGACAAATCGCCTGTACCAGAAGCAGACTTTGCTATGCGTATCTTCAATGCCGATGGAAGCGAGGCCATGATGTGTGGTAACGCTTCACGCTGTATAGGGAAATATCTTTACGAACGTGGGCTTACAAATAAGACCAATATCAGGTTGCATACCCTGTCTGGAATAAAGACACTTCAACTGCATACGGAAAACGGCATTGTGTGTAGTGTTACAGTAGATATGGGTGAGCCTTTGCTTAAAGACGGGACACTCTATGTTCCGTCAAAAGACCCCAGCTGCGGAGTGTTTGTTTCTATGGGCAATCCCCACTATGTCATCTTCACGGATGACATCAATCAGGTTGACAAGACAGGACGAGAACTGGAACTCCACCCAGCCTTTCCACAGCGTTGCAACATTGAATTTGCACGTGTCGAGTTTGGCGGTAGCATCAGAACTCGGGTATGGGAACGAGGTAGCGGCATTACTCAAGCATGTGGGACGGGAGCATGTGCTACTGCCGTAGCTGCATTCCTTTCTGGACGGGCAGGTCGCAAGACCGATATCGTGATGGACGGCGGCACACTCAGCATTGAGTGGCGGGAGGTTGATAATCATGTCTATATGACAGGCCCTGCTGAATTTGTATTTGACGGTGAGTCGGAGGCTTAAAAGTCAAAATAGTATATAACTCGTAAAGTCGTTTTATATGGCATTAGTAAACGATCATTTCTTGAAATTACCAAACAATTATTTGTTTGCAGATATAGCCAAAAAGGTGAATGCCTTCAAAGTGATGCACCCCAAAGCCGATGTCATTTCACTCGGCATCGGTGACGTAACTCAACCTTTATGTCCGGCTGTCATTGAGGCTATGCACCGTGCAGTCGATGAAATGGGTACTGCCGAAGGCTTTCGAGGCTATGGGCCAGAACAAGGGTACGATTTCCTGCGTGAGGCAATACTGAAGAACGATTTTCTGCCACGAGGCATTCACCTCGATCTTGATGAAATATTCATTAACGATGGCGCAAAGTCGGACACTGGTAACATACAGGAGTTAATACGCTGGGACAATTCCATTGCTGTCACTGACCCAATCTATCCCGTATACATTGATTCCAACGCAATGATTGGACGTGCTGGATTAAAAGGCGACGACGGACGATGGACAAATGTCATATACCTTCCTTGTAATGCTGAGAACAATTTTGTGCCGGCATTACCCAAGCAACGCGTCGATGTCATTTATCTTTGTTATCCTAATAATCCTACAGGGACAGTCATTACGAAAGAGGAACTGCGAAAGTGGGTCAACTATGCTCTGCATAACGATGCCATCATCTTCTACGATGCCGCCTATCAGGCTTATATCCACGATGACACCATCCCCCACAGTATATACGAAATAAGAGGTGCAAGGAGGTGTGCTATCGAGTTCCATAGTTACTCCAAGACCGCTGGCTTCACTGGCGTTCGTTGCGGCTATACTATTGTCCCGAAGGATTTGACAACTTCCACTCTCACGGGTGAGCGTATCCCTCTCAATCCGCTGTGGTATCGTCGTCAATGCACAAAGTTCAATGGTACTAGTTATATTTCACAGCGTGCTGCTGAGGCTATTTACACGCCAGAAGGCAAGGAGCAGGTGAAGACTACCATTGACTACTACATGCGTAATTCACGCAATATGCTTGCCACGCTGCGTTCTTTGGGCTTTGAGTGTTATGGTGGAGAGAATGCTCCTTACATTTGGATGCGAGTGCCCGATGGCTTTGATTCATGGCAATTCTTCGAAAACCTTCTTTATGGGGCAAATGTTGTCTGCACACCAGGCGTAGGTTTCGGACCATCTGGTGAGGGCTATGTCAGGTTCACGGCGTTCAGTAGTCATGAGAAGACGGAAGAGGCCCTTGAGCGCATTGCTGAATGGAAAAACCTCTGATCCCTTTTTCAAACATTTATGGAAACAAAGTATATATTCGTCACAGGTGGCGTCGTTTCGTCGCTGGGAAAGGGCATTATTTCTGCAAGTATCGGTAAGTTGTTGCAGGCTCGAGGCTACAAAGTCACGATCCAAAAGTTTGACCCCTACATCAATATAGATCCGGGTACGCTCAATCCCTATGAACACGGAGAATGCTATGTAACGGCCGATGGCATGGAGACAGATCTTGACTTGGGGCACTATGAACGTTTTACAGACATTCAAACCACTCGTCATAATAGTATTACTACGGGACGAATCTATCAGGCTGTTATCGACAAAGAACGTCGTGGCGACTATCTCGGCAAAACAATTCAGGTAGTACCTCACATTACGGACGAGATAAAACGATGCATCAAGGAGAATGCTCAGCACGAACATTTCGATTTTGTCATCTCCGAGATTGGTGGAACGATTGGTGACATCGAAAGCGCTCCTTTCATGGAAGCCATTCGACAACTACGTTGGGAGAAAGGGAATGACACCGTCTGCATTCATCTTACCTACGTTCCCTATCTCCATGCTGCTGGTGAGTTCAAGACGAAACCGACGCAACATTCAGTGAAGGAACTGCAAAGCATGGGTATTCAACCCGATATTCTCATCCTTCGAACTGAGCATCATCTAGAGGATGGAATCTTGAGGAAAGTCGCATCGTTCTGTAATGTCGAGCCAGAATGCGTGGTGCAAAGCGAGGATATGCCAAGCATCTATGAGGTACCCGTCAACATGCAGCATCAAGGTCTCGATATAGCGATACTTAGAAAACTCAATGCCCCCCTTCTTTCTCCCCGAGGAGAAGAGAATTCCTCTACAGAAGAAGAGGGGAATGGAATTGTGCCCGGACTGCTCTCGTGGTACCATTTCCTCCATCTTCAGCAGGAAGCAAAGTCGGAGATTCACATCGGGCTGGTTGGCAAGTATGACCTTCAGGATGCTTATAAAAGTATTCGTGAGAGCCTACACCTTGCTGCCATCTATAATGGTCGCAAGGCCAAGTTGCACTTTATAAATAGTGAAGAAATTACAGACAAAAACGTTGCTTCCCGACTGGATGGAATGAATGGAATAGTCATTTGTCCAGGCTTTGGTCAAAGAGGCGTCGAAGGCAAAATTGTTGCGGCTGAATATACGCGCACTCACGACATTCCTACTTTTGGTATTTGTCTGGGGATGCAGATGATGGTCATTGAATTTGCACGAAATGTGTTGGGGTACAAAGATGCTAACAGTAATGAGATGGACACTACGACGTCGCACAACGTCATTGACATGATGGAAGAGCAGAAAACTATCAAGCAAATGGGAGGTACAATGCGACTGGGAACTTATGAATGCAATCTGAAGAAGGGGAGTAAGGCATGGGAGGCTTATAATGGCACTCAGTTAATGGCTGATGGCCAGTGTTCTATAAAAGAACGACATAGACACCGTTACGAGTTTAACAATAGGTATCAAAAAGAATGTGAAGCAGCAGGAATGAAGTGCGTTGGCATTAATCCTGCCACAAACCTTGTTGAGATTGTCGAGATACCATCATTGAAATGGTACATCGGTACACAATTCCATCCCGAATACACCTCTACAGTGTTGCATCCGCATCCTTTGTTCATGAATTTCATCAAAGCATGCTTATAAAATGGAAGAATTGAAGCATGAATGTGGTGTGGCTTTAGTGAGGCTCTTAAAGCCGCGAGACTACTACGAACAGAAGTACGGAACGGTATCCTACGCCCTTAACAAACTCTATCTCATGATGGAGAAAGAGCACAACCGTGGGCAAGAAGGCGCCGGAATAGCTTGTGTCAATATGGATGCACCTGTAGGAATGGAGTACATGTTCCGCGAGAAAGCGTTGGGAAAAGATGCTATCACAGAGATATTCGACCATGTGACACCTGAATGGACAGAGGCCCAGCTCTTTATGGGCCACCTACGATACTCGACTACGGGTAAGAGCGGGCTTCAGTATGTGCATCCATTCCTGCGCCGCAACAATTGGCGAGCCAAGAATCTTTGTCTTTGCGGCAACTTCAATATGACAAATATCGATGAGATTTTCAAAAAGATGACGCGACAAGGACAGTCGCCTCGCATCTTTAGTGACTCGTATATAACACTCGAACTGATGGGACATCGACTGGATCGTGAGGTGGAACGTTGCTACGTCAGTGCAAAGGAGTTGGGTCTGCAGGACAGGGACATTACAGACTTCATAGAGGAACACGTAAAGATAAGTAATGTGCTTCGTACCACCATGGCCGATTATGATGGAGGATATGTGATGTGTGGCCTGACGGGTAGTGGTGAGATGTTTGCTATGCGTGACCCATGGGGTATCCGGCCAGCTTTCTTCTACAAGGATGATGAAGTGATTGCTGTTGCCAGCGAGCGTGCTGTGCTTCAAACAACCTTTGACCTCACTTGCGAAGAAGTGTACGAGTTGCCAGCTGGCCATGCACTCATCGTACACAAGGATGGAAGTTCTGCCTTGGAAACCATCATCGAGGCAAAGGCTCAGGCACGTTGCTCGTTCGAGCGCATCTACTTCAGCCGTGGTTCGGACCGCGACATTTATCATGAACGCAAACAACTAGGCCGGCAACTTACAACACCCATCCTCAAGGCCATTGACGGAGATACTGAGCACACCGTCTTTTCGTTTATTCCGAATACGGCCGAAGTTGCCTTCTATGGAATGATGGAGGGTTTGAGAAGTCTGAAACTAAGTGTGCGAAGCGAAAAGGTTGCCTGGAAGGACATCAAACTGCGTACGTTCATCACAGAGGCAGGCTCCCGGAACGACCTTGCCTCACATGTCTATGACATCACTTATGGTTCTCTGCGTCCCTACGAGGACAACCTTGTCATCATAGATGATTCTATTGTTCGTGGAACAACTTTGAAGGAGAGCATCTTCAAGATACTCGACCGTCTGCATCCCAAGAAAATCGTGATGGTTAGTAGTTCGCCTCAAATCCGTTTTCCCGACTATTACGGCATCGATATGCCTCGACTGGAAGAGTTCTGTGTTTTTCGTGCTACTATTGCTCTTTTGAAGGAACGAGGCATGTGGAAGCTGGTTGACGACATCTACGAGGCTTGCCTTGCAGAACTTCGTAAGCCTTCTGCAGAACAGGACAATTGTGTCAGGGCTATTTACAAACCTTTTACAATTGAGGAAATCAACAAAAAGATGGCAGAGATGCTTCGACCTGAAGGTATGCAAACTCCAGTTGAGTTCGTATTTCAGACCATCGAAGGCCTTCATGCAGCCTGTCCCAACCATCAAGGTGACTGGTACTTTACTGGAAAATATCCAACCCCAGGCGGCAACCGTCTCGTCAACCAAGCATTTGTGAATCTAGTAGAAGGGGCAAGTGGCGGAGAAAAAAATTTTTAACTTTTAATTCTTAATTTACCAAATGTGTGGAATAGTAGGTTATATTGGCACAAAACAAGCCTATCCTATTTTGATTAAGGGTCTGAAACGTCTGGAATATCGTGGTTATGATAGTGCAGGTGTGGCAATGATAAGCGACGGTGGCGACCTTAATGTATATAAAGCCAAGGGAAAGGTCGACAATCTAATAGAATACTGTGGAGACAAAGATGTGTCAGGCACTATAGGTATCGCGCACACGCGTTGGGCCACTCATGGCGAACCATCGGCACGCAACGCTCATCCCCATTATTCTAGGAGCCATAATCTTGCCATCATTCATAATGGTATCATAGAGAACTATGCCGATATCAAGTCGAAACTGCAGGCAAATGGGATTGAGTTCAGAAGCGACACAGATACAGAGGTGCTCGTTCAACTTGTGGAGTACATCATGGTAAAGAAGAATTTATCGTTGCTCGAATCTGTTCAGGTGGCACTCCATCAGGTGATAGGAGCATACGCAATTGCCATTGTCGATAAACGCGACCCTCGCCAAATAATCGCTGCACGCAAGCAAAGTCCGCTTGTTGTCGGCATTGGTGAGAATGAATTCTTCCTGGGCTCTGATGCTAGTCCGATTATTGACTATACCGACAAGGTTGTATATTTGGAGGATGGCAACATAGCCGTAATCCAGTTGGGAGAGGAACTGAAAGTGATAAGTGTTCTCGGCGAGGAACAGGACTTGAAAGTGAAAACGGTTGACATAGACCTCGGGCAGATAGAAAAGGGTGGGTACAAGCACTTTATGTTGAAGGAGATTTTCGAGCAACCAGAGTGCCTGAAGAACTGTATGCGAGGGAGAATCAATGTCGAAGGCAACCATGTGACGCTTTCCGCAATGATTGACTACCACCGGCAACTGTTAAGCGCAAAGCGCATTGTAATTGTGGCTTGTGGTACTTCATGGCACGCTGGACTTATTGGCAAACAACTCATCGAGAGCCTATGCCGAATTCCCTGTGAGGTGGAGTATGCCTCGGAGTTCAGATATCGCAATCCCGTAGTGATGAAGGATGATGTGGTGATTGCTATCTCGCAGAGTGGAGAGACCGCCGACACACTGGCTGCTATCCACTTGGCAAAGGAACAAGGTGCCTTTATTTACGGCATCTGCAACGCCATTGGTGCTAGTATCCCTCGCGCTACAGACACGGGAACCTACATCCACGTCGGTCCAGAAATTGGCGTAGCCTCAACTAAAGCCTTCACGGGTCAGGTAACGGTACTCTCGATGCTGGCCCTATGCTTGGCGGCAGAGCGAAACACCATAAGCCCCGAACTCTACCAACAGATTGTAAAAGAACTCACACTTATTCCCGGCAAGATGGAACAAGCATTAAAAACCAATGAGCAGATAGAAAATCTTGCTCCCATCTTCACGTATGCTAGGAATTGCCTATATCTGGGGCGTGGCTACAATTATCCGCTTGCCCTAGAGGGGGCTTTGAAACTGAAAGAGATATCCTATATTCATGCAGAAGGCTATCCTGCAGCAGAAATGAAACATGGTCCCATCGCCCTCATCGACAGCGAAATGCCTGTATTTGTTATAGCCACCCGAGATCGCCTTTACGAGAAAGTCATTTCAAACATTCAAGAGGTGCGAGCTCGTGGTGGGCGTGTTACAGCTCTTGTCACTGAAGGTGACACTCAAATTCAGAAGTTTGCAGACCACATCATCACCCTGCCTGACACATTAGAGTGTTTCCAACCTCTTATTGCAAGTATTCCTCTCCAACTGCTGGCATACCACATAGCTGTATGTAAGGGGAAAGATGTGGATCGTCCAAGGAATCTGGCCAAGAGTGTCACGGTAGAATAAATCGTAAATTGTCCAATCGTAAAATTGTCCAATCAAATCATGTGTGGAATAGTATCTATCTTCAACATTAAGAAACAGACGTCTGAACTTCGTGAAAAGGCACTGAGAATGAGTCAGAAACTCCGTCATCGCGGTCCCGACTGGAGTGGCATTTATAGTGGAGGGTCAGCTATCCTTGCTCACGAACGCCTTTCCATCGTTGATCCCGAAAGTGGCAGACAACCTTTGTTTTCACCAGACGGAAAACAAGTGCTAGCCGTTAATGGTGAGATTTATAATCACCAAGAGATTCGTCGTCGTTATGCAGGTCGGTACGATTTCCAGACTGGCAGTGACTGCGAGGTCATCCTTGCGCTCTATCGTGATAAGGGCATCAATTTCTTGGAAAATATCAGTGGCATTTTTGCATTCGCTCTTTATGATGAAGAGAAGGATGAGTTTCTGATAGCTCGTGACC
>JAEEGF010876203.1_pt1 | contig 15127 bp, 16 predicted proteins | sample 9134171 | NCBI WGS metagenome assembly JAEEGF01 (sample SAMN16246542, study PRJNA631951) | gut metagenome | biome: gut microbiome; feature: rumen; material: AP-attached | host: Bos | place: Iran: Karaj | collected 2018-10 | reverse complement strand
CAACTTTAGTTGTCCGCTACGAATTTTTTAGCTCTTTATGGCGCACGTGAGTCGCGCCGTTACAAATTATATTATACTCTATCACCACATAAACGAATGCAAGTATGAATGAACTGCATACGAAATTGTATTCATATCTTTATCTGGTGGCACGTGGAACACATACACATTCTCACTATTGATTATAACACCGTTTGGAATCTAGAATATATCCGTTACCAACCGCTACACTATTAGCATATTTATCCAAAGATGGTAGGTATACAACCCTATTCCCAGTTGTGTTATTTTTTTCATTATTATCAGGATATTTAATATAGCCATGCTCAAATGTTCCTTTTCTTGTAAGAAGCTTTATGTCCTCAACTAATTCATTATATCCTGTCAAATTTGAGTCTCTAAAATCTGCAAGTTTAACTCTAAGCTCTATTGAGTTTTTTACTCGAATCCCTATATGAATAATCAGCAAAATACTAGAAGCTATCAAAATAATATTTGATAGTGTAAACTTTTTACGCTCTACGTTTCTTTTTTTATCTAAGCATAGTTTTATAACCGTTATTATTGGTACTATAATCATCAACACAAATAAATAGTCAATGTTTGCTTTTTCGAAAAATTTGCTTATTAATGCATATATTATAAAACTAAGGCTAAAAGCTCCCGTAACTGCCCACAATCCCCTAGTTTTTTCATCATAGTCAATTTCTTTTTTCCTAATTTTCTTTGCAATTGCCTCTAATGATAAATATATAGGAATAATCACTATTGCAATGCCTACAATAAAAAAGATACACGAACCTAAAAATATGAGTATGTTATTTCTGACTCCATGACCACCTAATCTATCATAGAAAAGATTTTCTTTGGTAGGAGGATTATCGTAGTAAATGTCAACAACATCTGCAAAAGCAAAATGCAGATTCATAAGAATTGTAAATAATAGTAAAGATATTTTCTTTTTCATTTGAACTCCTCCTTTGTTTGTAGCGGCGCGACTCACGTGCGCCATGGACAACTTTAGTTGTCCGCTACGAATTTTTTAGCTCTTTATGGTGCCCGTAAGTCGCGCCGCTATGATGTTACACCAGCTTTCGCCATCTCATACTACAATTATCATAAAATATAAGGTGCAGGGTTAAGTTTAACAATAATACATGAAATTATAACTATAGCAAATAGAACTACAGCTATAATAGTCAGTACCTTATTAGTCTTTTGGAATTTGTTCTCTCTCTTTCCAATTATAACTATTATTAAAACAAATAAAACCACAGTTCCTATCGTTGCAATGTATGTAAAAGGACGAATATTCTTTTCCCATAGCATCCACTCAGGGCTGGGATCAGGTGACCCATGAGGTGGTATATCTGGTGGTGCAATTGCGTCCGCCAATGCGATATGCAAATTCATAAGAATTGTGAATAAAAGTAAAGATATTTTCTTTTTCATTTGAATTCCTCCTTTGTTTGTAGCGGCGAGCAGTGCTCGCCATATGGACAGCAATGCTGTCCGTTACTTAATTAAAAAGCTGCTCAAATATGATATTCCATTTGAGCAAATTGACAAAAGCATTCCGCGCAAAAGCGACGTTTTTAGCATAAATTTGTATAATAATCCTTCAACCAAAAATATAACAACTTCCCAAAGAGAAATAATAAACCAGAATGTTTCTTCACTCATATCCACATCACTCCACAAGGCTCTTGCATAAAGATTAATTGCAGGATTCGTTAGAGCGTTGATAATAATAACCGGAACTATGATTAGAAGCCCATTGAAAAAAGTTAGTTTCGAATTTCCTTTTCCGTCATCTTTACCAAACTTTTTAAGTAAAAGCCATATTATCTGAGCAATTGGATATTCTATTAGAATTGTAAGCCCAAGTGTACTTAATAATGACATCGTATCACCCCTCTAATGTTCCTAATAAACCATATCATACTTATAATTTAAGGGTACGGAACGAGAATGTTCCCACTTTTGTATAGAAACAGGATTACTCTTCATTCCCCAAATGCCTACTAATGTTGATATAATTGATAGTACAATTCCAACAGCCACAATAATTCTAATTTTCTTAGCGGAAGTATTCTTTCTAATATACAAAAAAGCAATTAACAACACACAAATAACAAATAGACTTATATTCGTAATATTCCTGTATAAAGCATATTCCGGAAACACTTCTTCAAATGAAGGTGGATTGTATGTTACGGGTGGAATTGGTGTCGGAGCAACTATTGCACTCGCAAAAGACGTTACAAACATACATAAAACCAATATAAATACAATTCTTTTCATAGAAGGATCCTCCTACTTATTTACTTTTTCAAATTTATTAAATGCAGTGTAAATAGATACTATTGCTAAAGCAACGCTTACAGTGAGTACCACATAGTTGTTCAAAGTGTTTGGTATCATGCAAATTAGATATCCCAAGAACAAGAATAATGTATTTGAACCTACCATTGTGGCCAAAAACCTAGTATTACACTTTTCAAGTATTACAAGCGTAATTGCCATTGGCACATTAAACAAGAATATTCCGATAAATCCAAATGCAGGTATATTAAATCCCAAAATCAAACTCACACATGCTGCAGCTAAAGCAATGCTTGCTATTTTCTTAAGGCCAAATTTGTCGCCAATTAGTCCACCAAACATTTTTCCTAATACAACGCAAATCGTATATCCAAGTCCAATTGCAAAACCTGTTTTCCATGCGTATTGAATTGCGCTTCCACCAATTGAACGAACAATAATCGAAACACCAATCAAAGCTAAAATTGATAAGATATCGTGAAGTTGGAATGGATTGCCATTTTTAACAAGTTTTTCTTGTTCGTCTTTTACAAAATCAACCTCATCTTTTTGAACAAAGAATAATAAAACTATAGCAATACAAACAAGTGCAATTGGCCAATACGTTGCTGCTAGTTCATTATGAAATGCTGTTCCTAAGAAAATACCCATTGCACCAGGTGCAACGAAAAGTCCATTTAAAAATGCTTTACCTTTACTATTATTATACGCATTGACTCCGCCTTCTAGGTGGAATAATCCATTTCCAATTCCAACTATACTAGCAAGAAGTATAGGGTTGCCAGCATGAATTGCATAGAATACAACTATCATGAAAACACCTGCTATTCCAACGCCCTTGTATATTTTAAACTTATCCATCAATGCTCCCATTGGAACTTGAAATGCAAAAGCAAAAAAGTTATATATAATTACTTCGGCAATATATAAATCATCATTAAACGTGCCGTCCGCGTTATAGCAAAGCGTTGATGCAACACCTAAAACAAATATACAACTTAAAAAATCTACTAAAAAGTGACAAATCGAATAGATGCTCATTGACTTAACTAACTTCATGTTAACCTCCTAATAATTCTATTGCTCTAGAAATGATTCTCGTATTTCTTCATATTCTTCATTTTTTTCAACTGATTCTGCTTGTTCTTTCTCTAATATTTTATAATACTCGCTCTCGGTTTCAAATATAAATTTTGCGTTAAACATTTGAATGTTTTCGTTTCTACGAGTTTTTAGCTCTCTTCTATCAAAAACAATAGCTTCGATAGCAGACCAAATAAATAGCCAACCTGTTACAGTTAATATTTCTCTTAGAATATTAACTGTTGTACCAGCTACCATACTTCCTGGTCTGATTAAGTCACCCAAATAAACAAATAGAACGAATAATAGCCCTAGTATTCCTAAAATATTAGACTTTCTGCTTATTGCCCTCAAATCAATGTTGTTGTCAAAAACCTTTAGCCCATAATGATGTTTAACTGCATCCGAAAACCTCACCTTTGTCTTTTCATCTATGTTATCAGAAACAACATCAATTATTATCTTGTACTCTACAGGTAAGTTATATGAGCACTTGTCTAAATATGTATACACCTCTGGCGCAAGTGAAGTTCTTGTTGGATCATATTCATTAAACATCTTTTCGGTGTCTTTAAATATGATTGGAATTGTAGCATGGTTTTCATCCTCTACGTACTTTTTTACTAAATACTCAACTGCATCAAATTTTTTCAGCATAAATCCTCCACTATTTAATAACTATCGTATACATTCTGCCAGGAATATAAATCTCTTTTACTATTTCTTTTCCATCAATAAACTTCTTGATGTCGTCGTTTTCTTTGACTGCTTTTTCAACTTCATCTTTTGAAGCTTCTCTAGAGCAGACAACTTTTCCACGTAATTTTCCATTTACTTGAACTGGTATTTCAATTTCATCATCAATTGTTTTTGATTCATCATACTCTGGCCATTTCTCGTTTGCTATTGTTTCTTTATGTCCCAACATTTCCCAAATCTCTTCTGTAATAAACGGGGCAACTGGGTTTAACAATTTAACAAAACCTTCAGCATATTCACGAGGAAGCTCCTCTTCTTTGTAAACAGCATTTACAAATATCATCAATGCAGATATAGCAGTGTTAAATGAAAGTGATTCATAATCTGAAGATACCTTTTTAATAGTTTGATGATAAATCTTTTCTAAGTTTTTATTTTCATTGTCAGTAACTTTTCCGCTCTCAAAAATTCTAAATACTCTTTCTAAGAATTTTCTAGAACCTTCAACGCCAGTCTTGCTCCATGGTTTATCTGCTTCCAAAGGTCCCATAAACATTTCGTATAGTCTTAATGTATCTGCACCATATTCATTTATTATATCCATAGGATTTACGCAGTACTCTGGATGACGTTTACCCATCTTATTTCCGTCTTCACCCAAAATCATACCTTGATGAACAAGCTTCTTGAATGGTTCTTTTACAGGAACAATTCCTTTGTCAAACAAATAATTATTCCACATTCTTGAATATAATAGATGTCCTACAGCGTGCTCCGGTCCACCAACATATAAATCAATTGGCAACCAATGTTCCATAAGCTTTCTATCAGCTATTTCGTTTTCATTATGTGGATCAATATATCTTAAGAAATACCATGAAGAGCCCGCAGAACCTGGCATAGTATTTGTATCTCTTTTGCCGGCTTTACCATCAATTGTGACATTTACCCAATCAACAGCATTTGCAAGTGGTGCGTTTCCGCCGTGTGCTTTGTAATCAGATATATCTGGAAGAATTAGAGGAAGCTCTTCGTCTTTTAAGCAAACTATGCTGTCATCTTCCATATGAACAACTGGCATTGGCTCTCCCCAATATCTTTGTCTTGCAAAAATCCATTCACGAATTTTGTAATTGATTTTCTTTTTGCCACAATTGTTTTCTTCAAGCCATGCAATCATTTTATCAATTGCATCTTGCTTATTCATTCCATCTAAAAATCCTGAATTTACATGAAGTCCATCTTCAACATATGCTTCTTTAGATATGTCACCACCTTCTAATACTTGAATAATATCTAGTCCGAATTTTTTAGCGAAAGCATAGTCTCTCTCATCATGAGCTGGGACTGCCATGATAGCTCCTGTACCATACGTTACTAACACATAGTCAGAAATCCAGATAGGTATTTTCACACCATTAACAGGATTTATTGCATAACTTCCTGTGAATACTCCCGTTTTGTCTTTATTTAATTCTGTTCTTTCTAAGTCAGACTTCATTGCGCATTCAGCTTTGTACTTTTCAACTGCTTCTTTTTGCTCTGGTGTTGTAATCTCTGAAATTAAAGGATGTTCTGGTGAAAGAACGCAATATGTAGCACCAAATAATGTATCGCAACGAGTTGTAAATACAACAAAAGATTTGTCAGTATCAGCAACATTAAATCTTACCTCTGCGCCAATGCTCTTACCAATCCAATTTCTTTGAATCTCTTTTGTTGATTCAGGCCAATCAACTTCATTTAAGCCTTCTAGCAATCTCTCCGCATACTTAGGAATATCTATAATCCACTGTTTCATATTCTTACGAACAACAGGGAAATTTCCTCTTTCACTCTTTCCATCAATTACTTCATCGTTTGCTAAAACAGTTCCTAATTCTTCACACCAATTTACAGGCATGTCAACGCATCTAGCCAAGCCATCCTCAACTAGTCTTTTAAAAATCCATTGTGTCCATTTATAAAAATCTGGAGATGATGTTTGAACTTCTCTATCCCAATCATATCCAAATCCACACTTCTTAAGTTGCATCCTAAATGTGTCTATATTCTTTAATGTGAATTCATTTGGATGATGTCCTGTATCGATTGCGTATTGCTCTGCAGGAAGTCCAAAGCTATCAAACCCCATTGGATGTAAAACATTATATCCTTGCATTTTTCTCATACGGGATACTATATCGGTTGCTGTATAGCCTTCAGGATGGCCCGCATGAAGGCCTACACCAGATGGATATGGAAACATATCCAAAGCATAGAATTTTGGCTTTGAAAAATCCCATGCATCTGTTTTAAATGTTTGATGTTTCTCCCAATATTTAGCCCATTTTTCTTCAATTTTTTTGTGTTCGTATGACATTGTTATTCTCTCCTTATATTTTTCTTTTTCAATTTCTTCTTGAATGCAAGACTCTCAAAACTTGCACCAAGCTTTTTTCTTCAATTATCTTATAAAAAATCAAATAGTTTTTAACGATCTTTTTTCTGATGTTTGCTTTTATGATTCTAGCATCTTTTTCTTCTGCAAATATTATAGGATTATCCTTTAACAGGAGGATATTTTCTTTAATCAAATCATATGTCTTTTTGGCAATAACTGGTTCATGCAAAGCATATGCTATATACATTCTGATTTCTTTTAAGTCCTTTGATGCTTCTTTAGAAATAATAACTTTATAGATCATCAGTATCACCAAATTCTTTTTCTATCTTTGCAAATGCTTCATCAACATCTAAGTAATCTCCGTTCTCAATATCCTTAATTCCTTTTTCAAGTTCAGAATATAAATCGTATTTTTCAATCATATATTCAAAAACATTTATATCCATAACAGCCAAATCACCTTTACCATTTTTTGTAATATATATCGGTTTGCCTGTTTTATGGCATGTTTCAGATATCTCATTATATTTATTTCTTAAATCTGAACTTGGTAAAATAAGAGGCATGCATATCATCTCCTTAAACAAATTATAGAGAAATTATATCAATATATTATCAATATTTCAACGTTATTTGTATAGTGCCATTTACTTTATGAACCTTGATTTGAATCAAAAAGGTCTTTCGTCACAAAGGACGAAAGACCGTGGTACCACCTTAATTTATTCTCTTTTTCGCTATAACGGGCGAACCCAAAGCATCCAAAAGCAAGTTCACAAATATCACTCTTAGGCCCTCTCAGCAAAACAAAAATCATTTGTTTTAAGCCATTCTCTGTATGGAGCATTAACCTGTTACTACTCTTTTTTCATCTGCTCGATATCTTGTGTAATTATACTATTTTTGCCCAAAAAGTCAAGGCTTTCGGGCGTTTTGTGGCGCACGTTAAGTAGCGCCGCTACGAGTCAAATTGTTAGCGTTCTTCTTCGCAATCCTCTGCTGAAGAGCAAAGCTCCGAATATAACAATTCATCATATATTTCCTTAATGAGTTCTTCCTTCTTTTCCTCATCATCTTTTATACTTGAAATGTTCAAATACGTGATAGCACCACCATTAGTTAATGCTTGAAATTCTTGCTCGAATTTAACTTGCTTGAACACATCATATTCTTCTCTTAAATCTATGTTATATGAACTTGTATAATATCCTTTGTCCGTTACATCCTTTATCTTGCCGAAATTCTCTAAATCAATTTTAGCAAATTCTTTGCAAATTAATTTAGAAGGTGTTCCATAAAGAACAAAGCCAAGACCGGTTTCTTTTTTCCAAGCCTCAACGGTAGTTTTAAGTTTCTTTAATAAGGTGATTGCAAAGTCGTGCCCTTCCTGCTCTGTATGCGATACTCCTTTTATTATTTTGGTAGTTTCATATATTCCTATATAGCCTAGCGAAATAGTTGAATATCCATCTTTTAAAAGATCATCTATTTTTTCTCCAGATTCTAACCTTGCAATTGCACCAAATCTATAGTGAATTGGCGAAACATCAGACGTTGTACCAAGCAGAGCATAATGCCTACACATCAGAGCTTCAAAGCAAACTTTTAATCTCTCCTCTAATTCTACCCAGAATTTTTCTTCGTTCCCATCAACGCTAAGTGCTATTTGAGGAAGATTAATTGTGACAACTCCTTGATTAAATCTACCTTCGAATTTATATGCACCTGATTTTTCTTTCCATGGGCTAAGCAGACTTCTGCATCCCATTGGTGCAAACACATTTCCAGAATATTGTTTTCTCATAACTTTGGCAGAAATAAAATCCGGGTATGTTCTTATTGAAGCACATTCTAAAGCAAGTCTTGTAAGATAATCAAATTCTCCACCATTTAAACAATTGTCTTCATCTAGAACGTAAACTAATTTTGGAAAAGATGAGCTTACATTATCTCCGTTTTTATCTTTTACTCCTCTAATTCTTTGTTTTAGTATTTCTTCAATAATCATCGCATTTTCTTTTTTGTACTCGTCATCTTTTTCAAGATACAAAAATAACGTTACAAAAGGTGGTTTTCCATTTGTAGTCATTAAAGTATTAATTTGATACCCCATTGTCTGCACACCAGACGAAAGCTCTATATTAAGCCTTTTTTCAACTATCTTATCAATTACTTTTTTAGGAATATCGTCTTTAAACTCGCTCATTTCTTTCTTGATTTTCTCATGACTTTTCCTCAAATATTTACCTAAATGAGAAACATTTACAGTTTGCCCACCATATTGTGCGCTCGCAACATTAGCAATTATTTGCGTCGTTACCGTACAAGCAACCTGAAAGCTTTTTGGCGACTCAATTAAAGTTCCATTCATTGTTGTTCCATTGTCTAGCATGTCTTGTAGGTCTATTATGCAACTATTAAAAATAGGCTGCAAAAAATAATCTGCATCATGGAAAAACAATACTCCATCTTCATGCGCTTTTGATATTTTTTCTGGAAGCAAGATTCTTTTCGTCAAATCTTTTGAAACTTCTCCAGCGATTAAGTCCCTTTGAACTGAAGCAATAATAGTATTTTTGCTTCCACCACCAAAATCTCTGTTTTGATTTTTTATAAGTCCGAGAATAGATTGGTCTGTTGAGTTTGCCTTACGTACTAGCGCCCTTGTGTATCTATAAATCATGTACTTTTTAGCAAGCTCAAAGCGCTTTAAATCCATCAATTGCTCTTCAATAATATCTTGTATATCTTCAACTAGAATTCTCTTTCTATCTTGTTCTGTAACGTAATTAATTATAGATTTAATTTCTTCTTTTGTTGCTCTTTCTTTCTCTCTAACTTCTTTATTTGCCTTTTCTATGGCAATTTCAATCTTACTTCTATCAAACTCTACGGCTCTGCCGTCTCTCTTAATAACTTTCATCAAATCCTCCAAAAACAAAACAACAATATCTGCTAGTTTTATTCTAAAATATATTATCACAAATGTAACATATTCTTAAACAAAAAAGTGAAAATTTTGTCGCAAATAATTGTTGCAAAAGCAACATAATATTATATAATCAAGTGTAATACCACAATTACATTTTTAAAAAAGGAGGCGAGGTTTTTGATAGATATAAATGAAATAATAAAAGCAAAAGATTATTGCCATCAATTTATAAAAAAAGACTATTCAAAGGGCGAAACTATCACATCTTATATCGAAAAAAGAAAGCAGATTTTTATTATGCTTAGTGGAGAAGCCTCGCTAATCAGATATGACGAAAAGGGAACTAAAGATATAGTAGATTTTTTCAGAGAAGGAAGTGTTTTTGGAGAAGCTTTTTATAATGTTTATTTAAGCAGTGAGTTGAGCGTAGTTGCTACAAAAAAATGCAGTTGCCTAACTATTATGTACGAAGACATCATTAAAAAATGTGATTCAAGGTGTAAGTATCATGAAGAATTGAATAGCACTTTATTAAATCTGTTATTTGAAAATACTACCCACTTGAACTCAAGAATAGAAGTAATATCTAAACGTACAATCCGTGAAAAGCTCCATATTTATTTTGAAACTCTATCAATTGAGAGCTACTCAAATAAAGTTAAACTTCCTTTTTCTCTCACAGACTTGGCAGACTTTTTAAGCGTTAATAGAAGTGCCATGATGCGAGAACTTAAGGCTCTTGAAGATGACCAAATAATTCAAAAAATAAGTAAAAACACATACAAATTATTATATAGATAAAAACAAAAAGCGTATGGCGGTTAAGCCATACGCTTTGTTTTTGGTTACTCTCCAACAACTTTTCTCTTTCTTACCTCGTAAAAAGAGATTTCGTTGTCGAAATCGTTTCTCGCCCACTCACAGCGAATCACATTGTAGCGTTCGCCATAAGCGTTCTTCCGGACCTGTACCTTGTACTTGAAGCAACTGCACTTTTCGTAGCACAGCGGATTAGAATTCGGAACAACGAAAACGATGTTTCCAAATTCGCCCGAGGGATCCATCAGGAACACCACTGCGTCACCGGTCAGCGAAACTGCCTTGATTCTTGTGAACCACCAGCCTACATGGGTATCATTAAAGACCTTCTTAGCCATGGTCTCGTCTGGCATCAGCTTTGCGCGATGATACATGAGGTACCAGCGATCTCTGCTGGAATGATACACTCCCTCTACGTAACCGCAGAATTTTACGCCATGTTTCTCCGTAGCGATGTCCATGTCATCGTACAGAAGAAGAAGTTCTACTTCCCCGTCATCCTCGAGAAAAATATACCTCGTACGATGTACTTCGGGCCGTTCGTCATCGAGAGTGATGTGGGTGATAAGTCCCTTTACTTTCCGGGAGAGCTTTGTGAACACGAAGCCATTGGTCCCGCGTTCGGTGTACAGGACCGCCACCCTGTCATAATCGATATACAGGATGTTCGGCACTCCGGCGTCATGAATGACATACTGGTAGAAGATCGTTTCTCCGTCAAAAGAAACAAAGTTCTTCGTCTCATAGTCATACAGGGCACCAGGCACCACAAATGCCTCCGAGTATTCCCCATCCGTTTCGAGAGGATAGAGGTTCAGTTTCATCTCCGTGATAAAGATGAACCGGGGCTCTCCATGATGAAGGAAAACATAGAAATTCATTTTCTCCACGTCTTCGATGGAATCCAGAAGCGTACTCACGTCAAGGCTATAGGGCTTCCGATTCAGGCTACCGCAAAGATAGCTCATCCCATTCTTGGTAACGAGTTGGAAACGGTTCGTCATGCACTGTTCCATGTTTGCACCTCCATAAATGTCGTGCGGTATCGTTTTGGAAATCGACGTAAGTATACCACAAAAATGCCCTTTGGTCAACGAGTTATGTCAACATTTTATTTGTTTTTTAGTATTGTGTCAGATACCATAAGCCCTTGTGCAGCTGCTTGTGCAAGGCTTCTGGTAAATCCTGCCCCATCTCCTATAGCAAAATAGCCCTCTTTGCCATTTAGTCTAAATTCATCATCGGTTTCTGGTCTAGCACCATAGTATTTGCACTCTATTCCATATAGTAAAGTATCATAGTTGGCTGTTCCTGGTGCTATATTATTAAGAGCATGAAGCATTTCTATTATATTATCTAGCTGTCTCTTTGGCATGCAAAGGCTTAAATCTCCTGGAACTGCTCCTTTTAATGAAGGCTTTACAGTTGATTGTTTTAGTCTTTTTGCATCTGTCCTTCTTCCAAGTTCCAAATCACCTAGTCTTTGAACTATTACGCTTCCTCCAGAAACCATGTTTGCAAGACCTGCAACATACCTAGCATACTCAATTGGTTGATTAAATGGCTCGGTAAATCTAGTCGTTGAAAGTATTGCAAAGTTTGTGTTTTTGGTTTTCTTTTCTTCTGCTTTATACGCATGACCATTTACAGTTAGAATTCCTTCTGTATTTTCTGTAACAACTTCGCCCCTGCCATTAAAGCAAAACATTCTACAAACGTCACCATATTGTTTTGTTCTATATACTATTTTAGGTTCATATATCTTCTTTTCAAATTCATCCCAAATGCTTGAAGGAAGCTCAACTCTTACACCAACATCAACTTGATTATTCTTTAATTTTACATCATGTTTTTTGCACCATTTGCTAAAGAAATGACTTCCTGCTCTACCTGTCGCAAAAATTATAATATCGAATTCTTTGTCAAACTTTTCTGTTTCTTTGCCTTCAATGTTTTTATAAATGGCTTTCCTTCCATTCTCTAAGTCTTCAACATTACAAACATCAAAATTTGTTAGTATGCTTACTCTTTCCTTGCCCATCTTATTAATCTTTTCTACCATTTTTACCATGGTTTCAAAGTTGGCATCAGTTCCTAAATGCTTGCACTCTGATTGAAGCATGTGAAGGTCATGTTGTAAGCATCTAACTTTTAATTCGTTGTTTGGCATAAACCTGTCTGTCGTAGCACCATTTTCAACAAGTATAGCATCTGCTTTTTCTATATATGCTAATGTGTCTTCTCTGATATCTTGAAGCCACCCACCAAATTCAGTTGTTATATTATATTTTCCATCACTAAAAGCGCCGGCTCCTGCGACTCCTTCCATGATGGCGCACGTCTTACACTTTAAGCACACGTCGGTCTTTTTTTGTAGTATTGGGCATTTTCTATTCTCTAGGCTATTTCCTCTTTCAAATATGGTTACATCAACATCCTTAGAATTTTTAAGCAAATTATATGTAGCCATAAGTCCGCTAATTCCGCCACCAATAATACCGATATTCTTCATAAAACCAACTCCTTTAACGAACGTATTATACTACAAGAACTTTATACTTGCAAATTAACATAATTTGTGCTATTATACATGAGCAATAAAAATCTAGGAGGGATTTTCTTGATGGATATTTCCAAGGATCTCGTCATCAGCGTCTGTGAACCCTATATCACTACCCAACGGGTGAAATCAAACCGGTCAACTATAAACCTCTGCGTTTTCGGTTCGTTCGATCTGGGAGAAAGTACGCGTTTTCTTTATGGTACCGAGGAAGATGTCTATAATTCCATTTTTCAAAACGGGGATCGCACATCATTTCCACTGACCTTTGCCGAGGAAAGAATTCAGCCCAATGGGGAAGCTTCATTCACAGTTCAGCCTATAAATTCATTCACTGATTCGGAGCTTGAGAGCATAATGGACACGATTGTTTATACACTTAGGTCTCAAGAAGTCATGTCCCACTATGCGTCTTCAAGATGCTAAAGATACTAAAAAGGTGGCTTTTATAAGCCACCTTTTTGTTTTATCTTTTAATTTTGTTTGTTGTTGTCTTTTCAAATTCTTTGTCTCTAATTATTATATCTGAAATATGTTTGTATACTGGCAATTCTTTTGTTTGTTCGTTAATGTCTCCTTTTAATTTTTTTGCAACATCAATATCTCCAAATTCAGCAACTGCATCTTTATTTAAAAAGACTTCTGCAACAAGGTTGTTTCCATTCATTCCATACTCATTTATAGCAGCTTTAACGATTACTTCTTGAACATAAGGAATTGCTAGAATATAGTTTTCAATTTCTTCTGGGTATACATTTTTTCCGTTTTCTAAAACGAAGAAGTTCTTCTTTCTTCCAACGATTTGAACTTGGCCTTTGTCTGTGATTCTTCCATAATCGCCTGTGTTAAACCAACCGTCTACCATTGCTTCTTTTGTTCTTTGCTCATCTTTGTAGTAACCTTTCATGACGATGTCACCTTTAACGCAGATTTCTCCTACTCCTTCTTCTGTGTCATTGATTGTTTTAACTTCACAGCAAGACACTGGAATACCAACTGTCGCTGGATCATTTAATGTAGGAGTGTTAACTGATACAAGTGGAGAACATTCCGTAATTCCATAACCATTTTGCATAAGTATTCCTATGTCGTTAAAGAAATCTCCGATTTCAGCTCTTAATGGCGCACCACCAGAAATTAATTGCTTTAGATTTCCTCCGAAATTTTTTCTAATCGATTTGAATAGAATTCCTCTCAAATCTATGTGTGCTTTTCTTAGTTTGTTACTAATTCTAATTAGTTTTCTTAATAAATCTGCTTTGCCAGTCTTTTCTGCTGTACCCCAAATCTTTTTATAAAACATTTCTGCAAATGCAGGAACTATCATCATTAGGTTTGGTTTAAACTCTTGTAAGTTTGGCAATATGTTTTTTAAACTATCATTTATACATATTGTAGTATGATTGTGCATACCAATTAAGATATCACAAGAAGACTCATATGTGTGATGATATGGCAATACAGATAGAGCAACATCTCCAAGTGTTGTGATTTCAAGTGCTCCAGTTACTACTGAAACTAAATTGTGTTCTGTAAGCATAACTCCTTTTGCAAGTCCAGTTGTACCAGAAGTATAAATTATTTCTTTTAGCACATTAGTAGCATGTTCTTCTTCTTTGAACTTTCCTGCCTTCCAGCGTTTCTCGCCTTCTTTGACAAACTTACTATATGAAAGTGTTCCGCCCTCATCCTTTTCTTTGTCAAAAGCAATATATGTTTTTACTCTTGGACATCCATTTTTAATTTCATCTAAATGCTTTTCATATCTATTTGAATAGAACAAAACCTCAGAATCAGAGTGATTTAGTATTGTAATAATATCTTTGACTGGTAATTCTTTATCTATCGGAACAAGAACAGCGTCACTTTTTAATACAGTATAAAAGACTGTTATCCAGTTAAAACTATTTTCACCAATACAAGCAATGTGTTTACCTTTAGTGCCTATTTTATTTAATGCTGCTCCAAGAGAAAGTGTAAGCTCATAAAATTCTTTAAAAGTAACATCTACAATCTCTTTGCCTTTTCTATATCTAAAATTTAGTTTATTTGGGCAAGCAGCTACCGCCTTTTCTTGCATTTCCTTAATTGTTTTAACATGGTCAACTTTATATCTTTTAATATCTGCCATTTTTTCTTCCTCCTATTTCTAATTCATAGTATGTAATCTCTTGAAGTTAACTAGATTATATCATATGGCTTTTTTCATGTCTTTAGACTGAGTGGTCGAAAAAGCAAGTTTTTCTTGGAAAAGGGGAGCTCCGGGGACACGACAGTGAGCGACCGAAATGGGACCCTCTGGGGACAGGACTTAAGTCCCGTC
>JAEEGF010480758.1_pt1 | contig 15128 bp, 10 predicted proteins | sample 9134171 | NCBI WGS metagenome assembly JAEEGF01 (sample SAMN16246542, study PRJNA631951) | gut metagenome | biome: gut microbiome; feature: rumen; material: AP-attached | host: Bos | place: Iran: Karaj | collected 2018-10 | reverse complement strand
TAACCTCTTTTCCGTTTTTTATTAAACCACTTACAAGTATATGATACTTATATTATAATTTAAGAACAAGGAAAAAACTGTACAAAAGGTGCTGAAAAATGAAAACCATCGGAATAATCGCGGAGTTCAACCCATTTCACAACGGCCACAAATATCTGATCGACAAGTGCAAAAAAGACCTGGGCGCAGACCGGGTCGTGATCGTCATGACAGGCAACTTTGTCCAGCGTGGCGCCCCTGCCATCGTTGATAAGTTCACGAGAGCCAGGGCAGCCATCAGTCTTGGAGCGGATCTCGTGCTCGAGCTGCCTGTATACTACAGTCTCGGAAGCGCAGAGTTCTTTGCCATGGGCGGCGTAACGCTCTTAAACAGTCTTGGCTGTATCGACTATCTGTGCTTTGGAAGCGAGTTCCCTGACGAGGACAAGCTTCTTAAGATCGCCAACATTGCAATAGACGAACCCGACACCTACAAGGCCACTCTGAACGAAGCCCTAAAGAGCGGTGAACCTTTTCCTGCCGCCCGGGCCATCGCTCTGGTAAAAGAACTAAAGGACACTCCCGGTTTTTCCGACACTGATGAGCTCATGGACATGCTCTCATCACCCAACAGCATCCTTGCGATCGAATACATCCGCGCACTAAAAAAGACAAAAAGCTCCATGCAGCCGCACGTCATCCAGCGCGTCGGACACGCCTATCACAGCGAGGAACTGGGCACCATCCCCTCCGCCGCCGGCATCAGGGCCAGACTCCTCTCCGGCAGCTGCGACAGGGTCAAGCTCAACGCCCCTTTCATCCTCGACGGCGTGATGCCCCGTGAAGCCATCGAAGCCCTCTCAGGCTACGAAGGCCGTTTCGTACAGGCCAACGATTTCTCAGCTCTTTTACACTACAAACTCATTTTGGAAAAGATCTCCGGTTATCAGAAATACCTCGACGTGACTAAGGACATCTCAAACCGGATCTTAAATAATCTTGAATACGCAGAGAGTTTCAGCGGCCTCTGCTCAAATCTCAAGTCCAGAAACCTGGTCTACACCAGGATCAGCCGCAGTCTCTTTCACATACTTTTAAACATCACAGAAGAAAACATGGCCGCCTACAAGGCAGACGGTTTCACTAATTATGCGAGGGTTCTCGGATTAAAGGAATCCTCATCCGATATTCTCAAACTCATACACGAAAAGAGCTCTGTGCCTGTTCTGGACAGGCCAAAGGATGCGGATAAGCTTCTTTCTCCTATTCAGAAACAGCTCTTTGATGAGACCATGATCGCAGGTCAGATATATAACAATATTGCATGCAACGGCATAACATCAGAGTACAGGAGGAAGTATGGCACTTCTTAAACTCGAAAAGGGACAGGTTCTCCACAAGGCAGGCGTTGACATCGTCGGGACTATGGAGGTTCTGGTAAAAGGAAAGCTTAAGATCTCCACTCCCACCACTTCCATCGTTCTGGATGCAGGCGGTTTCGCAGGGCTCGTTGAAAAGCCCGGGCGCAAATACGGCTACACCTACGAAGCATTGGAAGAATCAGCTGTCTACTCCTACGAGTATACGTCCATTGCTGACATCCCGAAGATTGTCAGGAGCAATCCCAAGATTGCCCCTCTTCTTGCTGCGCAGGTAGTTTCAAGTTCTTCTGACGTCTGCGATGTTTATGAGACAGAATACGAAAAAGCTCTTATGGAGTACGAGAAGGTCATGGCTGATTACGCCGACTACCCCGAGCTCTGTATCAAGGTTGGCGAGGTCAAAAGGTCTTTTGCCGAGATCGAAGAAGTCATTCCGCCGGAAAAATCAGGGAGGCTGCCGCAATGGACCGTGGATTTCCTTCGCAGTCTCAAGGAGAATGAGGAGGTGCTTCGCAAGAGCCTCTACCCTCTAAGCATGGAGATAGATGTCGGTATGATCATGACCGCTGTCACTGCTTTTAACGCAATCTCTGACGCAGTGCAGCTCATCATGGAATACAGGAAAATTCTGAAAAAGAAGACGACGGCTTTTGAACAGACCGTACAGATGATGCGGATTAAGCTCAATGAGATTGAGAATCCCGGGGAAGACGGCAAGGGACAGGTGGTCATCGAGAATGCCCTCAGCACTATCCTGGCTTATTCAGGCGCGTCGCCAGAAGCCAGCATCAGATTCGAGGAGCTGGTTAACAGGTTCAAGGCCAATGATAACAGATACGATTCCTCGGATGATGCAAGGGCTCTTCGAAGGAGCCTGTCTAATGCGTTCTATGAGATCTATCTTCCGATATTCCTGAAGAGTCTTACAGATGAGAACCTGCCGCTGGAGATAAAGCTGTTCTTCATGTTTGGCTTCGTTGATGAGGAGCTGGCAGGAGCAAAAAATACAACTATTCTCTGCAATATGGCCAGAGCTTATACCCCCGATCCGCAGGGCATTGTTGTTACACTCTACGAGTGGCTTAAGAAGGTGTACTTCCTGGAAGTCGATCCGTCCAAGAATGAATTTGACCAGGACTGGCCTACGTATCTCAAGGAACAGAAAAACAGCGGCAACATCAATGGTGCACAGATGGACGCCATGATGAACAATCCACTTAAGAGAGTAAATTTCGAGATTCAGAATTTCTTTTCCCTTGCTAACAGAATGACTTTTGGGAGGGTTTCCTCCTTCGTTCCTGTGTTTGACCAGCAGAATGTTCTTCGGCCGCTGGATATGGCGTATCAGACTTCCGCTAAGGTTCACGGGTATTTTGATATGATCAGGGGGATAGATTACAGCGTTTTCTGCAGACAGGCAGTGTACTCCAATCCTGAAATCGGCATTACTCAGCTGTACTATGACGACGATATTACACCTTTTATGATACTGATGCCCAACATTGGAAGCAGAGCCGGACTATGGCAGGAAATAAATGGCAAAAACCGCAGGACCAGGGCAAGGATGATGGTGTCCATCTTCAACACCGAGAACACGGAAGACGCCATGATAAGGCTCTTTGGCGAGTTCCGCTGGGAGATGTGCAAGACGGTACAGGGCGTACACTGGAACGATGTAACCGACCCGTCTCTCACTTCCATGTACTGCGATTATCTTCAGTTCTTTAAGAAGAATCCTTCCCTTTCACAGGAGTGCAAGGAAAAGCTCAGGACTGATCTTAAGAAATTCAACAACAATTACAGGAATGTATTCACGCAGGACTATCTCTACTACATCAAGTACGAGTCCTCCGGCTCTCCCCGACTCAACAAGGTGGCCAGGGAGATTCTGTTCACGTTCTGCCCGTTCTCCAAGGAAATCAGGGAGAACAAGATCGGGGACAATCCGCAGTATGCGGACCTGCTGAACCACTACAACGCCCGGATCGGAAATACTGCAAAGCCTGTTTTGAATGCAATCAGCAGGCTGAAGCGGGATGAGATTCCCGTGCCTCCGGAGCTGACGCGGCAGATCGAGCATTTGGAGAAGTGATTGATTGAATGAAAGGGACCGCTGTGCGGTCCCTGTTTTTGTGGGCTATGATGTATCTAATAAGCATTTGCTGCTTAATTGTCTTCTTCAGATTAGTTTGAAGTCACCTGTTATCAAGAAAAGTCATATGCCTTACTCTGAGATTCGGAGAATTTGGGTACTATTTTTGAATCTAATGCTATTTATCACAAACCAGTATCAAAGATATGTCTTAAAACCATGGAATTGAATTGTACGCAAGCTTATTTGTGACTAATACCACAAAAACGAACGATTGACACCCAAAACACAAATCTGATTATCTCCTCTCCAAGCAAATCAGATCCAATTTACTCTGTTTTTCGTTAATTCATTATCATCATTTAGGTATAATATCTATTTTGTGATAAATAATGATTTTTAGAAAAAAGTGGACCTATTGTGAAAAAATTATTTTGGGTCACAATCTGTACTTTTCGCATATATAACACAAACTCAAAAATCCAATCACGCCTGTACTTCCCTGATAACTTTCTCGATTACTTCCCTTGACTGCACAGCCGTCTCCGGCTTGGTATTCTCCAAAGTTGCATGTATAAAAGGCTTCTTCTCCAGCGCGAACTTGATGATGTTCTTATAATCCATCTCTCCAAATCCGCATCCAACGCTCTCCACCTTGTCTTCCTTGAGGACTGCATCCTTCAGGTGAATCATGCATATGTCCTTGCAAAGTATATCGATAGCTTCATCAATAACTTCCGCTCTCTGAGCAAAGTTATCAGTCCACAGCAGATTCACCGGATCAAAGATGATCTGAAGATTCGGCGAATCAATACGGTCCAGAACCTCACGGGCTCTCTTTGCATCATAAACTATGTGGCGGTATACAGGCTCGATTGCCATGATAACGCCCATCTTCTCTGCACACTTAACTACAGGAGCCAGATTCGTGATAAAAGTATCCAGCGCCTCCTTGGAATGGCACGCTTCCTTATCATAAGAATAAGATTCATTGGGCGCACCCGTCTCAGTGCCCACCATTCCGCATCCAAGCACGCTTGCAAAGCGCAAGTGCGCGTAATACTTCTCCTGAATCTTCAAAAGAGATTCTGCATTGGGATGGGCAAGATTCAGATAGCATCCCAGTACTGCGATATCAATATCTGCCTTTCTGAATGCATTGCGCAAATACATCGCATATCCCGGATTCAAAGCCACCGGATCTGCGGTGAATCCGGGAATCTTGGACAGCGCGATGTGCGCACATTTAAAGCCCTGATTCTTTATCTCCTGCAATCTCTCTTCTAAAGGCAGCTCCTTAGTGTCGTGAAATCTAATTCCTATCTGTATCATCTTGTCATCTCCAATCTATAATTCATATTCTTACAAGTTCCATATACATTATCTGCATTCCCATTAACAGACTCTTGCTTTTATCCATGTCGATCACACTCATATCAAATAAGATGGTCCATCCGACATTAATACTGATATAGACACATCACCGTGTCGTCTCCATGTTGTAGAAGATTCCCTTCTTTGCCATCAATTCTTTGTAGTTTCCACTCTCTGCAATGGTACCTTTATCAATCACGATGATCTTGTCCGCCTTCGCAATTGTAGCAAGTCTGTGGGCCACGATAAAGGTGGTACACCTGCTCGAAATATTCTCCAGCGCATAAGACACTTCTCTTTCCGAGATGGAATCCAAAGCAGATGTGGCTTCATCCAAAAGGATCACCTTCGGATTTCTGATTAGTGCCCGCGCGATAGAAATCCTCTGCTTTTGTCCGCCGGAGAGCTTGTCGCCGTGCTCGCCCACGACAGTGTCCATGCCGTTGGGAAGTTTCTCGATTACACTCTTCAGGCCGGACTCCTCGATGACCTTTTGCAGTTTCTCCTCGGTCACGTCAGACGTGCCATATAGAATGTTTTCCTTGATCGTCCCTGAGAAAAGAATCGTATTCTGCGGAACGACTGCCAGCTGCTTTCTGTAACTCTGTAAATTGATTGCCGAGATGTCTTTTCCATCAATCTTAAGACTCCCCGAGGAAGGCATTCCAAAGCCCACCAGAAGGTTCATGATGGTCGACTTTCCGGCACCCGACTCGCCTACGAAAGCCACGGTCTCGCCTGCGTTCACATGAAAGTTGATGTCTGTGATGATTTCCTCATCAGTATCAGGGTAAGCGTATCCAACACTCTCAAAGTCATAGGTTCCGTCAATCTCGCCGATATCCTCTTTTCCCTCGGTGTCCTCGACGTGTTCAAACTCAAGGATTTCGCCGATGCTGGTCACAGACTCAAGGCCCTTGGAGATTATGGGTAGCAGGGTCAAAAGAGATGACACCTGGCCGACAATGGTCGTAAAGTAGCTCTGGTACAGGACCACATCTCCCACCCGGACTGAGCCTTTGACCGCAAGTACTGCGGTGAAGATCAGGCAGATGACCTGCGCGATCTGGAATATGGCCCAGCTGACAGCGCCAAACTGGCCCTGGATGATGTCCAGTGAATAACCCGCCTGGGCTATGAGGTCCACCTGGGTATCCATCCTGTCAATCTCCTCTTCCCCGAGGCCATGGGCCCTGGTTACGGGCACCAGCTCCACCATCTCCATGACTTTGGCGCTGGTTTCTTCCATTTCTTTTCGGAACTTCTGGTTGTGCTTCTTGATGGGTTTCTTGAAGCCCACCACCAGCACTGCCGCGATGGGCACAGTGAACAGGAAGAAAAGAAATACGATGAGGCTCTTGGTTACTGTGACTGCCAGAGCCACGCTGACATTGATGATGATGTTGATAAGAGATACGAAAAGCTGGTCAGACAGCGTCTCTACTGCTTCCACGTCCCTGATTATCTTGGATTGCAAGCGGCCTGAAAGCATGTCTTTTTGATGCGGTATGGACATGACCTGGATCTTGTGGATCAGGGCGCTTCTTAAGCCTGCCTCGACTTTGCGCACCGCCTTGCTCCTGAAGTGGATGTGCAGGTGGTTCATTGGCACGTTCAGTATCAGCAGGAACACCATGATGGCGCCTTCAATGCCGATGAGCTTGTAGACATTCGGGTTGTGACCGGTTACGTTGTTGATGATGCTGGCTGTTACGATTGGCAGAACCCACACAGGGCTGTGCTTGATGATGTAAAAGAATGTAGACCAGACGAAGTTCATGTACATTCCTTTGTAGAAACCAATCAGGATTTTCAGGGGCTTGCCTATATTCTTTTCGTAGCTGTCGTAGTAGACTGATACTTCTGATTTCATGTAGGTCCTCGGTGTCGTTGTTTTTATTTTTCCCGGAGCTATGTGGTTGCACGCTGTCGATGTGGCAGGTTGTACCGGCCTGTGAATTGTTGTTCCATAATGCTACTACTGCAGATCCTGGTAGCAACCGTTACATTATTCCATGCCATTACTACTATATGTCCTCGTAGCTGTCGTGGTGGAAGCGGACTTCCAGCGGGCTTTCGCCTCCGAATGCATACATACCTACAAGTGCGCCGGTGAAACGCTTGCCCTTCTTCAGGCCCTCGTCGCACAGGTAGTAGACGTTTTCCAAAGTAGCAAAATGGGTGTACTCGTCTGATATGCAGTAGCTCAGATCTCGCTTCAGATAGTCTGTTTCCATGCTGAGTCTTATGCTCCTGGTTCCTGATGGCAGCGTTCTGAAAGAAACAGTCACGCTGTCCTCATCGCCGATGTGCTGCCTGGAATAGACGTACAGTGCTTCGTCTTCGTTTAGGATTCCAAATTCAAAGAAAGTATTCTCGTCATAGTACCCGGTTATTCCCGCACACTGCTCCTGCAAAAGCTTGGGGATTTCCATGGTTACTTCGTATCTGAATCTGAAGGCGGTCTGGCGGCGCAGCACGATGTTCCTGCTTTTGACGCTGGACAGAGGCGCCTTACTTCCTTTGATGGTGAAAGATTTGAATCTGGTAGTTAGTTCTTTTTCATGGGCGCTGGCTACATCATCTTCACTGATGCCTGTGGCGCCCGAACTTTCTTCGATAACAGAAGCATCCGGCTCATTGCATGTGCTGCCGGACTTGCCTGTTTCCTCTTCCAACGCGCATACAACTCCGCCATCTTCAAAAGGCCTTGGTGTCATGTAATCCATGAACAGGCCGCAGGGTGAGATACGGTTTGACTCGGCGTTAGGATCTTCCGTTTTCTCCGGGAACGGCTTGATCTGCATTGCAGACGGGCCCTTAAGACCGTTGACGATTGGCCATCCGTCCGGCGTCCAAGAGACGGGATCGATCGCGGTCTCTCTTCCGAGAATGCTGTAACCATCCCCAATCATCCGTCCGCAAAGATAGACCATGTACCATCTGCCATCGGGCGTCTCAACCATGTCCCCGTGGCCGCAGCGCTGGATCGCAGCGCCTTCATCCGCCTGCCTCATGATAGGATTGTAGGGGCAGGGTTCGTAATTGCCAAAGAGCTCTTTTGACCTGGAAACAGTAACTCTGTGGCCCGGGCCGGTTCCGCCCTCAGCTTCAAGAAGATAATAATAGTCGTCCTTCTTGTAGAGATGCGGCCCCTCCGGTGCTCTCTTGTGGTCGCCGTAGAACAGGAGCTGCGCGTCAGATATCTTTTTCGTGCCTGTCTCGTCCAGCTCAAATATCCTGGCGCCCCGATTGAGAAGCATGTATCTCCGGCCGTAGTCGTCATTGAAAATGCTGGGATCGATGCCATCCTCGTCGATGAAAACCGGCTCGGAGTAGGGCCCCTCGGGCTTTTCGGAGGTCACCACGATCTGCCTTCTGTAGACCGGCGGCACGTCGTTTAATCTGTAAGTGGCTGTGATGTAGAATTTTCCTTCATAAAAAGAAATATCCGGAGCCCAGTAGCCTCTTCCACCTTCAAGTTCGTTTAAGTAGCACCACGTCGGGTTAGTAATGGCATGTCCAATGATTTCCCAATGGATAAGGTCTGTGGAATGGGATATCGGGATGCAGGGGAAGAATATGAATGAGGAATTCACCATGTAATAGTGTGTGCCAACCCTGCATATGGATGGGTCGGGGAAAAAACCGCTTCTTACGGGATTTCTGTAGAAGTCGCTGTATCCGTGACCGTACCTGTCCTCCAGATATTTCTCTATGTCTGATACTTTATCACCTGTGGTGCGGTCGTTCTTATTATCTATTGCAGTGTTTGTTTCGGAATCTATGTTTTCGTGAGCATTGTGCACGATGTCCCAGGGTGTTACCAGGTTCTTGTCGCCTGCAAGCGGATCCATGCCGCACTTCTCGACCAGATATTTGAAGACTTCAAGATTCCCGGACTCAGCCGCATAGTGAAGCACATTCCTGTGCTCATCGTCGTACTCATTGAGGCTGATCCTGGAGTATTCAACCAGGTACTTCACGATATCCAGGTCTCCGGTCTTCGCCGCAGCAAAGAAACTCTCCGCATCTATGAGATTCGGCTCGTTCACCAGGATCTTTTTTACCTTATCAAGATTCTTTTCATGAATATAGGATTTCAAAAGGTCTTTCTGAAAGTCGTCCATGTAGTACCTCGTTGTGAAGCGCGTTTTGATGCGATCTGTGGCATCTGTCCAACAATTTCAGTTTTGTTTTGCAATGAAGAAGTTTATTATGTGGGGGTGTATTGCCATCGATAATATATTATCAAAATTCCGCACACAAATTACTGCTGGCAGCGGAGTTTTTAATATCCTGCAGTAGGGTTATTTTTTAACTACTGCTATTTATTCATTTCTTAAGATTTGTTAGTAAGCTGCGGTTTCTACGAGAGGTGAATTGCGCGACAATTACAATATTTTTCTGTCAATTTCCAGGTCTTTTACTGCTTTCCAAGAAGAAACTTTAACCGAGCAGTATATGCCTTAATTCACAAATTTTATGCACCTCTTACACTGCCATGAGGCTACTAACAAAAACCCATTTTAACGATTTCAACAGTAGGGAAACTAAAGCCCTACTGCTACGTTCCGTGAAGTCGATTATACAGCAGTAAGCAATATACGTATTATCGTTATATTGTTATCGGTGCTCAATCGGTTCTCATCAATCCCAATCATTTTCAACTTGATGCGCCAAAAAATCTGTTAACATATCCAGCCCCGGGAATTTTATCCCGGAATCGCCCGGTGTCAGCTAACCAAACCGTTATGTATTAGTCTTCCGACGACCGCAGCAGCAGTTCAAATTGCTCTTTCGAAACAATCTTCTTAAGCTCACTTATGGCCTTTTCAAACTCATTTACGTAATGTGAGAATGTATCCGATTTCTGTAGCTTAAATCCCAACGAAAGATACAGCAGTATTGCCTTTCCAGCTACCATCCGGCAGTTCAACGCTACTGTACGTATAATCAGAGCATTTCATGATCGTGTTATAAAACGGAATGGTCCTGTCAAGCATAGCATCCTCACAAATCCCTACCGGTATTTACAGTTCTTCTACAGTGACAGAATTAAAGTCTGCAAATCCGTGCTTCTCCTGGCCGCTTCCTTTGCAGGCCAGCGCAAAGATGCCTATCTTGGCTCCTACCCAGGTATGGTCCGAAGGGGTATACAAAACGCCAAGGTCGCGCTCTTGGCCGCCCACCACCAGGCTGATCCTAAGGTGCGGTATCAGCCGCTCGTCAGTCTCCGTCACGTTTCTGAAGTACAGATTCTCTTCACTATCTATTTTATCGCAGGTAAAAGACATCTTGAAGCAGATATTCTGCAACGATTCATCAAAACCACCGGAAAAAGAACTTATCTCAGAAAGCGGAATTCTTGCCTTCATTGCTTCTGTTTTGTTGCTGTCACTGCCCTTGGACTCCAGTACTACTACATCGTACGAGTTGCACGTCCGCTCGATTGCGGCAATGATATACTGTCCGCCTGTCATGCAGACACCGGCTCTTTGTCCGTCTTCCAGATGCGAAGCATCCATCTGGATTGAAGCCTTAAACACAGGATAAATCAGTTTCTGGGTCAGCACGTTTGCAGAACGCCAAAGAGTTGGATTCTCATCGCCGGAAGGATTAAGGGCGAAGAGGCGGAGGCCGTTAGATTCCTCTGTTTTCCCAAAGAAATCATCCCGATGGTTTCCCAGCCACTGCCACTGCAAGCCATATTTTCCGCCGGTGAAACAATCTGTAGCTTCCAGATTTGAAGGCGTATCAAACTCGCCATTATTTCTTTTGCAACAATCTGCAGATTCTAAAACAAGCTCTCTCGACTCATCACAAGCGCTTTCAGAAGTTCCTCCCATTTTTCTTCCGGGCATTTCCATTTCATATACCGGCTCGCCACAGCCTTCCTCAGTAGGATTGACTCCTATCACAGGCCAGTTGTTCTCCCAGTGCACAGGCTGAAGGTGGCAGATTCTGCCATAGAGTCCTCTGTCCTGGAAGTGGATGAACCACTCATCGCCCTTTTCAGTGTCAACAAGTCCACCCTGATGAGGGCCGTTTATCACGGTATTTCCCTGAGCCATCACAGTCTTTATCTCATAGGGACCATGAATGTCTTTGGATCTGAGCGCAACCTGATAGCCCTGCCTCACGCCGCCTGCGGGAGCCAGGATATAGTAAAATCCGTTTCTCTTATAGACCTTGGGGCCTTCAATGGTTACAGCGCGATGCTCAGGGTCATTTCCATCAAATATGAAATGATCTTCCGATATTGCCTTCATACCATCACTGCTCATCTCAAATATGCCAAGGATACTCTTAAAGCCAATTCTGCTCTTGGCATAGCCATGGATAATGTAGGCCTTTCCATCCTCGTCCCAGAAGAGGCACGGATCTATCAAACCTTTACCTGGCAGGATGCAGACAGGCTCTTCCCACTTTCCAAGCGGGTCCTTGGTTCTGACTACGTAATATCCTTCATCCGGCATTCCATAGTAAATGTAGAACATCCCATCATGATATCTGATAGCAGGAGCCCACACGCCCTCCGAATGCCGTGGAATTGCATACCGCTCCTCCGCTATATTCTCGATAGCATAATTCACCAGTTTCCAATTCACCAGGTCCTTAGAAATTAGAATCGGCAGGCCAGGCGTGTAATTGAAACTGCTGGCAGTCATATAATATGTATCCCCAACCCTGATCACGTCAGGATCCGAATAATCTGCAAACAAAATCGGGTTCTGGAATCTTCCATTTCCCAAATCTGCGTAACGCATATAGTCCTCCTTTTTTATCAGTAGCATCACCCGCCAGTATTATGAAATAAACGGTGCTTGTCATCCAAAAATCTGACAAACAGAACCGTCCCCGTTGACACGTGACAAACAGAACCGTCCCCGTTGTCACCATTATCCGTTGACTTCAATCTTTTTGGTCTCTTCCAGAAGCTCTTTTTCTGCGATCAGCGAAGCGTAATGTGATCCAAGTTCGACGAGTCCTCTTGCTATCATACCTGCATAGAGCATTGCGCCTTCGTAGCGCAGGTGTGAGTTGTCTGTAAGCCCATCCGGTGCCCAGGAGGCCTCGCCCGGTGCAAGGTTCATGTAGTACTTCTTTGAGCCCTCATCTCCTGTCTCAGCCAGGAACGCACGGCTCATGGAAAAGAGATCCACCACCGGCACATCAAACTTCTCCCCTGCTTCTTTCATGCCCGCAACATACTCAGTATGTTCGGACTCCTTGAGATTTCCGTTCTCGTCAAAATGCCTTCTCTCAACAGATGTGATAAACACAGGATATGCTCCTTTATTCCGCGCCACATTCACAAACTTCCCAAGATTTGTAATAAACTCTCCGTGAGGATCTGTATATCGGGAAGGGTCATTTTTCTTTTCATCATTATGACCGAACTGTATAAAGAGATAGTCCCCCGCGGTTATTTCGTTGTAAATCGGAGCAAGCCTCGACTCATCAATAAAACTCTTGGTGCTCCTTCCGTTCTCGGCGTGATTGTATATCACCACGTCTTCTTTTGTATATCTGTCAAACGCCTGGCCGATGCCGGTCTGTGGATATGTAACAAACTTATTGGTCTTGACGGTGGAATCTCCCGCCCAGAATATATGTCTCATCCTGTAAATCTCCTTATCTTTCCGTTTTATTTAAATTGAATGTGAATTGTTTCTAATCGGTAAACGAGGATTTATGCCTTACAACAGCTATTTTGCTCTCTGAAGGCATATTAAAAAACAATGAGTTCCACACTACACCCCCCATGAGCCACAATATAAAAGTAGCCGCCCGAAACAAAGTGTCTCGGACGGCGTACATATGAAAGGCGGATATTACTCTTTTACGGCACCTACATTGACACCCTTTACGAAATACTTCTGAAGGAAAGGATACAGAGCCATGAAAGGAAGGATCGCGCAGACGATAGCTGCGTAGTAAAGTGTGCTCTGTGATACCTTATATGCCGTGGTAGGCGTATCACCATCCATGACCATAACCCTCAGGATATACTGGAAGTTAACCTGATCACGGTTTGTGATGTAGATCTGAACTGTTGAATAGTCGTTCCAAACTGTTACGGCGAACATAAGTCCGATTGATGCCAGGGCTGCCTTTGAAAGAGGAAGCACGATCTTGAAGAAGATTCCCATGGGTGAGCATCCGTCGATCTTGGCTGCCTCAAACAATGATGCGGGAATACCTTCGAAGAAGTTACGCATCAGCACCAGGTTGTAGACGTTCATACCGTGTTTTACAACCAGAACCCACATGTTGTTAACAAGGTGGAGCTGCTTCATTACCAGGTACTCAGGGATCATACCGCCTGAGAAGATCATGGTAAAGAGAAGGAAGTAAGCCAGAGCGTTACGTCCAGGCATCTCATACTGTGAAAGCACGTAACCACCAAGTGTTGACATTACAAGACCAAGGAGTGTTCCTGCTACTGTTGTGATAACAGAGTTAAGGAAAGGCTTGTAAAGCTTTGATGTGTGGATGATCGTACGGTATCCGTCAAGTGTAAAGTCATTGGGCCACAGCTGGAATTTGTAAACACCAACAGCATTGAAGGAATCTACAACAACCTTCCAGATGGGGATCAATACGATAAGTCCTAAAAGAATAAATACTATGTAATTTACAATATCGAATGCATCGGTCCTTTTCTTGCGACCTGCACCAAATTCCATTTTCTTTGCCATCGTAAGCCTCCTTAAATGATTCCTCGACCGCGAACCCTCTTACTTGCCCAGTTACAGATAAGAACCAGGGCGCATCCTACTACTGATTTAAACAAGCCCACTGCAGTGGAATAACCGTAGTTAGGAATGGCTGTCATGAAGGTCTTACGATAGATGTATGTTGAAATAACGTCTGATACTGCGAATACTCGGTTGTTGTACATAACGAATACTGACTCGAACAGGTTCAGAACCTTAGCGAGGTTCAGGATCAGCACGATGATGATGGTGTTGAGAAGCTCAGGAACTGTTACGTACCAGATCTTCTGAAGTCTGGTAGCACCGTCGATGTCAGCTGCCTCATAGAGTTCGGGGTTGATTCCGGACAGTGTTGCCAGGAAAATAACGGTTCCCCAACCTGTCTCCTTCCAGATGTTTACCAGGTAGTAAACAGGTCTCCAGAGGTGAAGTTCATGCATGAAGTCAATACTCTCTGTTATCCATCCCCAGCTCTTTAATGTCTCATTTACGAAACCTGTTGAAGATGTTGAGAGGAACAGTGTAAAGATAGCTGCTGTAACTGTCCATGACATGAAGTGCGGCAGATAGATTACGGTCTGCAGAACTTTCTTTGCAAAAAGATTTGCCATCTCATTGATAAATACTGAAACTATAACAGCTGTTCCCGTCGTTATCAGGAGTTTGATTATTGACAATTGCAATGTATTGGTAAAGGCTTTCCAGAAGTCAGCATCTGAAAACATCTTTTCGAAATGCTTTAAGCCAACAAATTCAATCTTCTTGAGGGTGTAGTCATAGAATGAATACCTTACACCCAGCATCGGCCAATAGTAAACTATCAGCACGTAGATAAGTACCGGAAGGAACATCAGATAAAAACCTCTGTGGTTCCAGATCCTCATTCCCAGGGGTTTCTTATTGATAGTCTGCCCTGTGGATGTTACGACGTTTTGTTTTTTACTCATTTTCCTGCCCCATTCATAAACGTTGATTGTGAATTAGTGAAATACCGGAGATTTTTTAAACTCTGCATGGGTACAGAGCGTACCCATGCAGAAATAGAATTTGTAGAAGTATAACCGTAAATCTTAATTACTGTGCATTGAGCTCTTCAAGAATTGTGTTGATTGTATCGCCCCACTTAGCCTGGTAGTCAGCGATAGCATCTTCTGCTGTCATCTTGCCTGCTACTACGCTGTTGAGGTATGTTGTCTTATCTGTTGCAAGATCTGCCTCAACCTCTGTAAGAGTCTCAGATGAAGGTGACTGAGGAGCATCTACGCAGTTCTCTGTGAAGAACTTGTTGCCTTCTGTTACAAGGGGATCGTTATCAACGAAGCCGTTTGTAAGAGGAGCAATTACAAGTACGGGATCAAGGTGGTTCTTCTTCCATACAGAGTTAGGGTCGTTAGGTGACTGCTTAAGGTGGAACTTGCCTTCTTCGTACTCATAATCCTTCTTCTTGTCAGGATCATCAGGGTTTGTTGTGAAGGACTCAGCGTGTGTTGACCAGTGAACATCCTCAGCACCATATGTCCAAAGTGTCTGAACTGTATCACCATCAAGCATTGTCTCAAGAAGTGCATCGAAGATAGC
>JAEEGF010005739.1_pt1 | contig 15128 bp, 13 predicted proteins | sample 9134171 | NCBI WGS metagenome assembly JAEEGF01 (sample SAMN16246542, study PRJNA631951) | gut metagenome | biome: gut microbiome; feature: rumen; material: AP-attached | host: Bos | place: Iran: Karaj | collected 2018-10 | reverse complement strand
AGACTTACCTGAACCGTTTGTTCCGATAATACCTACTGTCTCACCCTTTTTGACAGAGAGACTGACATTATTAAGTGCCAGATGCTCTTTGAATCTCTTTTTACCAGCAAGGCCAAGCGAATCTTTGAGTCTGTCCATGGGCTTGTCATATAATTTATACGATTTGGTGAGGTTTTTTACCTCAATCGCTACGTTGTTTTCCATTTATGTCTCCGATAGGTTATGGATACGCAATTACAGCACATCCGCAAAGTGTGGCTTGGAACGCTTGAAGATCAATGTACCAATAGAGAATGTAGCAACCACAAATAACCAGAAATATGTTGAAGAGTAGAAATGTTCAAAGAACCATGTATCGCCGTTAATGGTATTCCTATATCCCTCTACAATGTATGCCATAGGATTAAGCTTGATGATCCACTTATACTCATCTGGCACAATAGCAATATTCCAAAGAATTGGTGTAAACCACTGGAAAAGCTGAAGTCCGATATTGATGATCTGAAGTAAGTCCCTGAAGAAAACTACGATAGCGCATGTAGCGTAGCTAAGTGACAATACCAGAATAAATTCACATCCTATGTAGTAAATAAACTGAACCCAGTACACATTTGGATAATAGCCGTAAACGCAAGCAATGACGAGCATTACACAGATAAAGAAAATGTGAATGAACATTGCAGCAATTATCTTAACGATAGGTAATATACTGATCTTGAAAAGAACCTTCTTAACCAGATAGTTATATTCCAGAAGTGATGTAGTACCGTTTGTAAGGGCCTCTGTAAAGAAGAACCAAGGTACAAGACCAGCTGTCAGGAACAGAACGTAAGGCATCTCGATTCCACCAGATACTGCCTGCGCTCTTGACTGGAAGATAACATCAAATACAACATAGTACATGGCAACAGTGACCACCGGCTGTGCCAGTGCCCACACGATTCCCATATATGATCCCGCATATCTCTTTTTGAAATCATTGATAGATAATCTCTTGATAAGATTTCTGGAATGAAAGAGTTCTACCGGCAGAACAGTTAACTTGTCATACCAGGCAAACGCCAGAACACAGCTCACTCCGATCAGAACGCAGCCACATATCTTTTTGAGCATCTCTGTATGTGGATCTGCAAGCGGGTTATTATGCAACACTAATAGAAGCGCAAGTGTAAGCGCCAATACATAGAAAATGCCCAAGCCAGTATGCTTGGGAAGTTTTCTTAACCCTTTATTCAAAGCTGCTTGATTCCTCCCCATTTTGTATCTCTCTCAGAGAAAAGAAGCTCTACACCCTCCTGAAGTGGCCATTCAACCCCAACATCAGGATCATTCCACATAATGCCGCCTTCATCGTTAGGATGATAGAAGTCAGAACACTTATATGCAAACTCAGCATAATCGGAAAGTACCAGGAAACCATGAGCAAATCCCTTAGGAATAAAGAACTGCTTCTTGTTCTCAGCTGTAAGAACTACTCCAAACCACTTACCATATGTCTTGGAGCCCTCTCTAAGATCAACTGCAACGTCAAATACTTCACCGTTAATGCAGCGAACAAGCTTATCCTGTGGATGCTCTATCTGGAAATGAAGGCCTCTTAGAACGCCTCTTTTGCTAGCTGACTGATTATCCTGTACGAATTCGCAAGTAATGCCAGCTTCCTCAAAATCTCTCTTGTTGTATGTCTCAACAAAGTATCCTCTAGGATCACCAAACACCTGAGGAGTGATTACCTTAAGTCCTTCAATTTCGCATGTTTCAACTGTTATCTTACCCATTTTCTCTTATTACTCCGTTATATATTTTATAAGTATTGTAATCATGGATTACCAACTGGTGTTCCACCAATTGTCTCTGAGCCAGGTATAGGCCCCTGAGGAATCTCAGCTTCAGGCCCCATGCTGCTTCCAAAAGAAGCTGCTGCTCCGGGATTATCAAGCTGTCCTACAACAGCCATTCCTGAGCCGCCTGTCTGTCCCTCTTCTGCACTTGATGAATCTGAACTACTGTTAACAGTCTTGGTATTCTGCTGGATAACTACTACAGCAGGAACCTTCTCTGCTTCGTCAAAAAAGTCCTCGTCGTACAGAAAGCTCTTTAAATCATCCCCAATCTGCTGACCGTAGACTTCCTGAGGAACTGACATCTCTTCTGTGGATACTTCCACCGAAGCGCTGTTGTCTTTTCTCCCAAGCATCTTGTTGATCTTGTCAGCATTTGTGGCATAAATAATAACTACTACCAGGATAAAAGCGCTTAATATGGTCATCAGGGCCATTGTGAATACTTTTTTATCCATGTGTCGTCCCCCATGTTATCCCCACAAAAAAGTTCAAGTGCCTTACTCTAAAATTACAGGCCGTTAGCAACCTCTACGAGGTACTTACCATAATCTGTCTTCATGAGAGGCTCAGCAAGCTTAAGGAGCTGCTCCTTGCTGATGAATCCGCGCTTGTAAGCGATCTCCTCGATACAGGAAATATAAAGTCCCTGTCTCTTCTGGAATGCACATACGAAATCAGATGCATCAAGAAGTGAATCATGGTTACCTGTATCAAGCCATGCAAATCCTCTGCCCATTGTCTCAACAGAGAGCTCACCTCTTCTGAGGTACTCATTGTTGATGCTGGTGATCTCAATCTCACCTCTGGCTGAAGGCTGTACATTGGCAGCGATATCAACAACCTTGTTGTCGTAGAAGTAAAGTCCAGGAACCGCATAGTTACTCTTAGGGTTCTCAGGCTTCTCTTCGATGCTGATAGCCTTACCATTCTCATCAAACTCAACTACGCCGTAAGCTCTGGGATCTCTTACATAGTAGCCAAAGATAGTTGCTCCGCTCTCTCTTGATGCAACCTCTCTAAGGAGCTTAGAAAAGCTCTGGCCATAGAAGATGTTGTCTCCAAGAACAAGTGCAACTGAATCAGAACCAATGAACTTAGCTCCGATAATGAACGCATCTGCAAGTCCTCTTGGCTGCTCCTGAACTGCATATTCAAAGTGCATACCAAGCTGCTCTCCGCTTCCAAACAGTTCCTTGAATGCAGGAAGATCTCTAGGTGTAGAGATGATCAGAACCTCTCTGATTCCTGCAAGCATAAGTGTTGAAAGTGGATAATAGATCATAGGCTTGTCGTAAACAGGCATCATCTGCTTGGACATAGCTCTTGTAAGTGGATATAATCTAGTGCCGGAACCTCCGGCAAGAATAATACCTTTCATTTATGAATTCCTCCAAATATGTGTTGGATACGGATTAGCGATTGGAGTACATTTTTTCATAGTACTTCTCATAATCGCCGCTGGTTACGTGCTCCATCCATTCCTGGTTCTCGAAGTACCACTTAATTGTCTTGCGGATACCTTCGTTGAACATAGTCTCTGGTTCCCAGCCAATCTCAGCCTTGATCTTGTCAGGTGCGATCGCATATCTTCTGTCATGACCCTTTCTGTCTGATACATACTTGATAAGGTCATATGAAAGGTGAGCCTTTCTAGGATCTGAATCATCAAGCTCTTCCTTAAGAACGTCGATGATTGTCTTAACGATCTCAATATTCTGCTTCTCGTTGTGACCACCTACATTGTAAGTCTCAAAGAGTCTGCCCTTCTCCTGAACCATATCGATAGCCTTAGCATGGTCCTCAACAAAGAGCCAGTCACGAACGTTTTTACCGTCACCGTATACTGGAAGATCCTTGCCAGCAAGAGCGTTGTTGATGATAAGTGGAATCAACTTCTCAGGGAACTGGAAAGGTCCATAGTTATTAGAACAGTTAGTAATGTTAGCAGGGAACTTGTAAGTATCCATGTATGCCTTAACAAGCATATCTGAGCTTGCCTTACTAGCTGAATATGGGCTGTGTGGTGAATATGGTGTTGTCTCATAGAAGTAAGCATTTGGATCATCATCAAGTGAACCATATACTTCATCAGTTGAAACGTGGAGGAACTTCTTGCCCTCCTTGAAGGTTCCATCAGGAAGCTCCCATGCCTTCTTGGCAGCGTTGAGCATTGTAGCTGTTCCCAGAACGTTTGTCTGAACAAACACCTCAGGGTTAACGATTGATCTGTCAACATGGCTCTCTGCAGCAAAATGAACAACTCTGTCGATGTCATTCTCCTCAAAGATCTTGTTGATAGCATCTCTATCGCAGATATCTGCCTTAACGAATGTGTAGTTATCTCTGTTCTCTACATCGCGCAGATTCTCAAGGTTGCCTGCATAAGTAAGTACATCAACGTTGATGATTCTGATCTCGTTGTCATACTTCTTAAACATATAGTTAATGTAATTAGAGCCAATGAAACCTGCTCCACCTGTAACCAAGTAAGTTCTCATTCTTTTTTCCTCATTGTTCTAAAAAATTTCAAATTTTAACTGACATATTATACCACAAGACAAAGTCAAGTAAAAGTTTTGTATTCAATCCCGCTAATGGCATGGCCTGATTGTATAATTCAGCCTTAATAATCAGTAGCAGATATTCATATCTACAAATCCGTTAATTCCTGTCACTCTACCCTTTGAAGTGTACTGCCACATGTCATATCTGCTTCCATTATATGTAACAGCTTCTGCATACTGAGCAAGCCAGATCTTGTAGTTAGTGATCTGGGATGTATTGATGTAGCTTGTGAACCAGGTCTTGTTAGCATATACACCAGCCTTGTAACCCGCGTTCTGAATTGTTCCGCAGAATGCTTTGATATTAGCTGTTCTCTGAGCTGCACTGATTCCATCTCCACGTCCATGGCTGGCCTCAACATCAAGGTATACAGGATAAGAAATGTTGTAGCCCTTGATCAGATTGATAACCATAGAAGCTTCTTCTACCGCCTCAACCTCATTTACAGCCTGTGTAAAGAAGTAGATACCAACTCTGATTCCAGCATTCTGCGCTCCCTGAATGTTTCTTCTGAAAGTAGGATCTTCAATAAGTGCTCCTTCTGATGATCCTCTGTAACCACATCTGATGATAACAAAGTTGATTCCGGAATTCTTAACTGCTGCCCAGTCGATGTTTCCGTTCCACTTGCTGACATCAATTCCTCTTCCTCCAGCACTGATAGAAAGAACTCCATCCGAGCCAAAAGAATACTTGGCACCCTGAATTACCTGTTCACCAGTAACGTAGTTACCATTCTTGTCAAAGAAATATGTCTTACCATCAAGTGTCTGCCAACCGGTGTATCTATAGTTTGTTGCAGCCTTTCTAAGATAGAGCTTTGTCTTTTTGTAATAATCATCGTAGGTTGCTTCTCTATAGCTTCCATCGTCATTCTTTACATAAAGAACATTTCCGCTCTTATCCTTAAGAGTCTTACCTTTGCTTACAACAGTTACTGCTACAGTATTATCTGCATAGCCCTTAGCTGAAACCTTGATTGTAGCTTCACCTGCCGACTTACCTGTAATTGTTGTATCTGAAACTGTAACAATGTTTGTATTACTTGATTCAAGCTTGATAGCCAGATTAGCTTCTTTTGATGCAAGCTTAACTGACTGTCCTTCAACAAGAGTTACCTTGTTGACCATGGGTACCGCCAGATTTTTAGCAACTACAGTTACTACAACTGTAACTGGTGTATAGCCATCAGCAGTTATCTTAATGTTGGCTGTTCCGACTGATACTGCTGTGATGAGTCCTGCATCTGTAACTTTTGCCACTTCTGACTTATCAGTATCGCACTTGAAGGTTGTTGGACCTGTAACCTTAAGCTGATAAGTATCGCTTACATTTACAGATACGGCTGTTGGCTCAACCTTCATAGTCTTTTCATCGGCTTTGCCTACTGTAACTACAACCTTGGCATCTTTATATCCGGTAGCACTCAGGATAATATTTGTTGTACCTTCTGCCACAGCAGTAACTGTACCATCTGCTGCAACTGTAGCAATCTTGTCATTCTCTGACTTAAATGTTACTGATGTAGGAGTACCAAGCTTGATCTTTTCAGTACCACCAGCCTTTAGTGTCATGGTTGCTGTAAAGCCAGACATTTCCTTGTCATCAGCCTTTGAAACAGTAACGTTTACTGTACCATCTTCATAATCAGCTGCAGTGAGCGTGATTGTTGTACTACCCTCTTTTACACCTGTTACTGTTCCATCTGCTGAAACAGTAGCAATGCTTGTATCATTTGACTTATAAGTAATAGTACTTGTAGCTGACGCTCCTATTGAAACAGATGAGCCAACCTTAACTGTAACAGTATTGCCATTTACGCTAAACTTGCTCTTTTCTTTCTCTTTTTCCTTAACAGTAATAGTCACTGAAGCAGATTCGCAATTATCAGCAGATGCTGTAATTGTCGCACTACCTGCAGAAACAGCAGTAAGTGTGCTACCTGAAACCGAAACAACACCTGTATTATCTGACTCAAATTTAACAGTTGCTGATGTTCCAGAAGCAGAAACAGTCTGTGTATCACCAACAGTCATCGTGGATTTTTCAACAGAAATGCTGATCTTATCCTTAGTAGCAGGAGTCTCTCCTCCACCAGAGTTTCCACCTTCGCCAGTGTTTCCGCCTTCGCTAGAATTTTCACTTCCACTGTTATCTTCAGACTTACTATTCTCTTCACTAGAGCTATCTGTCTTAGGAGGGTTATCTTCTGTCATAGTAGAAACCTTAGTATTTCTAGCAAGAGCCATGAACATCCAAGGTCTTACTCCATTCATAGAGCTGCTGGCAGGATCTGGCACGGAATCCCTGTTTACCTCTTCGTATGAATAATTTCCATCTGTGCTCTCGCCTACAGCAACCTTTGTACTCTCAACCCACTCTACAGTGTCAGCAAGCTTAGATTCAACCTCTGCCTTGACAGCTGTGTCCTCTTTTGCAGCATTGACCTGTGACTCTTTCTTGACCTCGTTGCTGACATCGACAGCCTTCATCTCAACCTGATCTTTAACTGTAAGGCTCTGAGTCTTGATCTCAAGCTTATAGTTCTCATAGCCGCTTGGAAGTGCCTTAGGTGTGATCTTGTAAACACCCGCTGTGATATCCTTTTTATAAATAATACCGTCCTGATCGTGGTCGTTGTATGTAACCTTAGATCCATCAGGAGTTTCTACATCAATTTCAAGTGGAAGGTTTGCAACAAGCTTACCTGTCTGAGAATTGATGAACTTAACCTTCATATCGCTCTTGATACTTGTAAGTGTCATCTTGATTGTTACATTCTCAGCATCGTCTGGAACTACTTCTTCCTCTTCTTCCACAAATGCATCTTCAGAAATAAGCTCTGCCGCCATAGCTCTAGCTCTTTCTGCATCAGCTACAGCGATAAGACCGCTCTGACCATAGATTGTCTCTGTACCAAGTTCAGAGCCAACTTCTACAAAGGAATCAAGCTGTTGCCTGTTTCCCATAGCTTTCATATAAAAAGATGCAGTGGCTATACCACCTGCCAGAATCAGGATTGCAAAGATAGCTGCAATTCTCTCAGTTGCAGAGGTATTTGCAAGGAATCCAAATATTCTTGCTGGAACAGATTCGCCGCGGTCTCTGTCTCTTCTACCGCGTCCACGTCTATCTTCATATCTCGCATCACCAGGATAATATGCGTCTTCATCCTCATCTTCAGGATAATCTTCGTCCTCGTAGTCCTCAGGATAGTACTCGCCATCATCCTCATCTTCAGGATAATCGTCATCTTCATAGCGATCATCGTATCTGTCTTCCTCGGGATAATCCTCATTCTCGTAATCATCCTCTGGATAATCTTCCTCATCACGATAATCTTCTTCGAAGCGCTCTTTCTCTACCTCATCTTCTGGGTAATCGTCTTCAGGATAGTCATCCTCGTCTTCATAACGATCCTCAGGCTCATCCTCTGCTTCCTCAGGATAGTACTCGCCATCATCCTCATAATCTTCATCGGGATAATCATCGTCCTCGTAATCTTCATCAGGATAATCGTCGTCCTCATAATCCTCGTAGTCTTCGTCATAATCCTCATCAAGATCTATGACATCTTCTTTATACCTGGACAGATTTCTCTTATCCCTGGCCTTAAGCCCAAACAATCTTTTTTTCATACAAATCCCCTAACAAATCATGTGAACACACTAATTCCAATGTACACCATATATAGTGCCATTTTATCACTTTGTCCACTATATCCACAACTAATTTCAATCATTCAACTGAACAGATAACTCTGGAATATCATTTTTTAGTGTTTTCCATATATTCTGATACCATCCTTTAGTATTTCATTAGTTAGTTCCAAATTATCCTTTAGTTGTTCAACATTTAGAACATCCACCTTTTTATGAAGAGCATTTCTAAGCTTTTCAACCATTCCATAGAATTTCAAGCCTTTTACATCCGACGATATTAGTAAATCCACATCACTGCTTTCATTAGCTTTGCCCTTTGCATATGAGCCGAAAAGAATGCAATAATGAACCGGATATTCATCTAAAACTGATTTACATTTTTCGATGATGTAATCCATCTCTATGATTCCATGCTCTTCATCTATTGGATTGATGCTCTTAAGCTTATCCAAAATGTAATTGTATTTTAAAGTGCCTTCTTTATCCTCATCATTTTCATAGGATTTATATGACCTCAGAGATATTCCAACTAATTCAGCAACTTGCTTCTGAGTAAGCTTTTTTTCTATCCTAATATCTTTAATATCTCCCATATTGCACCTCCTATAAATAAATTATGCAATAATTGCACTCAAGTGTCAACAAAAGTGCAATTATTGCATTTCAAAATTCATATAAGTGCAAATGCATTTACAATCACTCACCCAATCCCGTAGAACACGCCGATTCCAGCGATGATGAAGAGCACGCCGATGATCTTCTTTGTAGTAAACTTCTCTTTAAAGAAGATTCTGGACATGACCATAACCAGAATATAGTTAATTGGCTCCATTACTACAGTGCCCATGTAGCCAAGGCCGCCGTAGCAGAAAATTGTGATGACCATGGATACAACCAAGAGGCCATATCCGCTTATAACCAGGATATTGAGGTATTCCCTGATAAACGAAGGATACACTTTTCCTGCGCTCTTTTTAAGGAGCATCTGAGAGCTGGCTGCCACAAGCTCTGCAAGAATCATTAGAAAGAAGAACACATTAAACATTGTCGTCCTCCTCTCTGGCTGTCACTTCACAAACACCATTATCGTCATATCCATCATTCGCTGCATCTACGCAGTTACCGCCAGATACACCATCAGATGCTACTACACAATCAGCAGACTCCGAACTATCTTCATCAGAATTCATGATCACAACACCGATGATTACAAGCGCAACGCCCACAACCTTCCAGACTGTAATGCCAGTTGAGAAGATAAGGAAGTTCCACAGCATTGACCACATCAAGGTCAGAGCCTTGTTGGCACAGGCGATAGACAGCTGGAACTTCTTGATCATCTGCTGCCAGATGATCGCATATACAGCAAGGATTACAAACTCCAAGCCAAAGAACAAAATATATTTAAATGACAAAAACTCGTAGTCAGATGCAAGCTTACCTGCCACAGTTGAAAGAGAATACACAACAACTGCGCCCTGAAGCTGCAGAATATCTACAAGACCAATTTTCTTTTTATTCATCTTCTCAGTTCTTCTCCACTCCATTCGGATAAATCACATTCACAAAGTGCTGCGCAACGTGCTCATTGCAGGCTGCATTGACATGGATATTGTCCAGAAGCCACTCTGAACTGTTGTCCTCGTGAATTGTTCCGTAGTAATTGTCGATGAAGGTTACACCTCTTTCACCGGAAACATCGATCATGAACTGCAGATAAGTTGTGAGCTTACCGTTTCCAAAGTCAACTCTGTCGCCGCTTACCAGCGCTCCAGTAGAATCATATGCATAGCACATGGTAAAAGACATACATACAATCCTGATGAATGGGTACTTCTCCTGAAGTGTCTTGATTCCGGAATTAAGCGCTCCTCTGTAAGTCACAGGATCAAACTCATTGTCTGGGTTCATACCGATTCTCATGTTCAGATAATCCTGCGCGTTATAGTAGATGACAATCGTATCAACCTTATTCATATCTACATTTTTAAGGTCCCACGAAGTCTGAGTATATGTGTAATCATCAAAAGATGACTGAACACTTTCCATCAGGCTAAAGTCTCCGGATACAATACTGTTAACTACATTCACAAAACTAAAAGCATCAAGCTTGTAGTCATCAGAAAACTCAACATTCTTGTTGGCTACTGTTGATCCAGGGAATGCACAGTTGATAGCTGTAGCACCGAGCTTACTTGCAATCTGCGCTGCAACGCCAGTCTCACCTTTATCATAAGTAAGAGCATCATTTCCAAGGAAAAGAATTGTCTCCTCGTCGTCGTACTCATGGCCAGCCTTCTTATCATCAGTTAAAAGAAATACCTGATCCAGCACCTCTACCTCAAGGCTTCCAGTATCAGAAGTATCAAGCTCAGCAGTTCCCATATTCCAGCGAACAAGCTTAAAAATTGAAAAAGCTATTACAAGTACGATAATTCCGATGAATACAAAATGTACCCAGCCAGGAATATCCTCAAAGCTAAAATTCTTTTCTTCTCTTCTCATATAATCATTCTCCTCATGATTGCCAATCTCTTGCTGCATTTCATAGTCGCATACTAAGACGATGTCATTGTATAACTAATATCATACAAACATCAGCATTACCACTCTTTAGAAAACAACTCCTCAAAATCAAACTCGTCTATTATACCACGCATTTTGGAAAGTTCCGAATGCATCTCATCATAGGTAGTAACCTCATGCTCTCCGCTTGCAAAGCACTCAACCATGTATCTGTTTATCTCTGGCTTGTAGTGAGAATAATCAGCGTAGTTGTTAAGGTCAGTCACCTCATCCATGTTCTGGAAGTAGAAAAGATGTACATTGTCATACTGAAGCAATCTAAAAGCAACATACTCATACTGCGCCATTGTGGCTTCCAGTGAATTCTCCTGCAGAACATTGTGCCAGTACAAAATGCTGTAGGGTGGGAAAAAGAAATAAAACTGAGTCTCAGGATGCTGCTCCACAAAAGGCAAAATATTCACATCCAGATTAAGTTCTGTCTGCTCCAGCATTGCATTTGTCGGAAGCTCTTCCTCCACCTTCTCAGGCTCCTCGTAGGTGTGCATAACCCACTGAATATTGTAATACTCCGGAGTCCACCAGCTAAAGTACGCCTCAGACAAGTCCGTTCCCTGCCTCTGAACTATAGGCCTGAATATGTACTGCATGATCACATCCTTGTTCAGCACATACTTAACATCATTGAAAATGTTTCTGTCATAGAGATACTCTGGTCTCTCATACTTGACCGTCTCAGTGTCTGCCGCCATTACAGGAATATCCATGGCAAAAAACACAGCGTCAACCGGACTATTCTTCCTCGCAAGGCTGCTTTCATCAAACACTATAGAAAGAATATTTGAATCATCCTTGGGATACGCTCCGCTGTAGCTAAGCTTCAGCGTATCCAGCCCCATCAATTCCTTGAAATCGTCAGTATCAAAGTTAACCGTCATGGACGAACCGATGATACAAGAATTGTAATTCATATTCCTCGCCATTCCTGGGTTCTGACTCAACTGATTATCCACTACATAAGGAAATCCCGGAAGCGGCCTGTGATAATGGAAAAAAGGATCCACGTAAACCACTATCCCAGCGACTGTCACAACCGCCACCAGCAACATCACCCAAAAAGCAATGAACAGGCCGCGATACTTGTTATTCAATTTCTTTTTATCAAAAGCATTTTCTTTCATATTTTCATCTGTACCCACATCAGAAATTCATATACAGAAACGTGCTGACTCCACCAAAGCTCACAACACTCCACACCAGAAGAAGTACAGTCATGAGTGTTGTTCCAACCCCGAGCTTACACTCCTTGCATCTTCTGATCGCATTTGGACAAAAGAAAATCATCACCACTGAAACTGCCATAAATATCCAAGCGCACAGCTCCCATGCGTTACTAAGCTTCATAAGAGGTGTAACCTTAAGCACGTACCACAGCTCATCAATCTGGAAAGCAGCAGAGAAGTTATTGCCAAAAGGTCTTACACCGCCTCTGAATATCTGCCCAAATAAAATCAGTGCATCCTCAATAGTCTTGGCTCTAAAGAACACCCAGGCAGCTGTAACATACATAAATGTCAGCACAATCTTGCAGGCATTAGCTAGTTTGTTGTCTGTTCCAGCTTCCTTCCTCTTCCCAATCCACCTTGTCACCACATACAGCACGCCGTGCATAGCCCCCCACACGATAAAGGTCCAGCCTGTTCCATGCCAGAAACCGCTCACAAGGAAAATGATCATGAAGTTAATGTAAGTCCTGACCTCGCCCTTCCTGTTGCCACCAAGAGGAATATATAGATACTTAGTAAAAAACTTAGTAAGAGTGATATGCCATCTCTTCCAGAAATCAACAATATTCACCGCCTTGTAAGGTGAATCAAAATTGATGGGAAGCTCTATCCCAAGTAGCATACTCACTGCTGCCGCCATATCGCAGTAGCCGCTGAAATCAAAGTACAGCTGGAATGAATAGAACACTGCTGTCATGACAGCTTCAAGACTTCCCATACCAACCAGCCATTCAAAATTCGCATCAACAGCCCTACCGATGGTATCCGCCATGATAACCTTCTTAAACAAGCCTATGGAAAAGAGATACATAGCGCGAAGAAAGGTCTCATACTCAAAGCTCTTATCAAGCGCCTCTGTGAGTCTTGCATTAAACTCACCATATCCCATAAGTGGTCCCTGCAAGAGCTTGGGGAAAAAGAGAATATATGCAAGATAGTCCATTATCTCGAACTTCTCGATATCTCCCCTCTCCAGATCCACAATATATGAAATCTGATTAAAGGTATAAAAACTGATAGCGATAGGAAGGAACACTCCCCACAGCTTAAAGAACAGCAAAAGAACTATGTTAAAAATTATTCCAAAAGAAAGCCACAGCTTCTGAACCGCAATCTTTTTACCAAACAAAGAAAGCTCTGTACTGTGCTCTCTCATAAAGCTCATGGGAATCGAAGTACAAATATTAAAGCAAATGCTCATGAGTAAGATTGCCAGATTCTGCATTCCAAAAAGGGCATAAAAACACAAGGATCCCAGTATGATACACAGCTCTACCAGTATCCTCACATTTCCCTTCTTGCGCCCTATGCTCCTTAACAGGTTATAAGCTATCAGGAACAAAGGCAGAAATAAAAGCACAAATTCATAGGAGTTAAAAACCATAAAATTATCCTTATTTATGACATCTCGAATCCAAATCCAGTAAGATTATAATTCGCGAATGCATTATATCCAGAACTTCTCAGAAGGTTCCTTCATCTCCGCATCAGCAAGATTACCAAAAACTTCTTTATCCTCTGACATAAGCTGATAAATATGCGCAGCGTAATTGATGTCATGGATAGATACTCCAATGTTATAAGCAAGTATCCTCTCCTTATCATTGGTACGTCCCTCAGCCCTGCCATTAACCACATCACTTACTTCTGCATAATACTTAAATTTGGAGAAATTCCCAAAATGGTCTACATGGCCTGTATCATCTGCAAATACCTTGTCAAAAAACAGATCGCAGTTAGTAAAGCCTCTTGTGTGAACAGGCACAACTAAAACCCCCTCATCAAACCACTCATCTTCTGCAATATCATTTTCAAAATAAGTAGCACCAGAGATAACAACCTCAGAACCCTGAATGCACTCACGGACAGTATCCACAATGATAAAATCTAGATTGTCAAAATCCTTGAATCTCTCAATAAAGCTCTCTGCCTGGTCCTTGTACCTAAGGAGCTTAACAGTCAGCTTTCTGTCACTGCACATACTTGCAAGAACGATCATAGTACTGCGAGTAACGTTACCAAGTCCAATGAGACCTAATGTCTTAAAACCAGCTTTAGCCAGGTGCATAACGCTATGAGCCGCAACAGCTCCAGTTCTCATAGCAGTTATCCAGTTCCCATCCATAAGAGCCAGGAATTCTCCGCTATCACCGTTAAAAAGAAGTATCTTACTATCAAGTGATGGCTTCCTCTCAGGATAACGAGTCACAACCTTAACGCCCCCAATGGTGCCCATAGACGCCTCTATCATAGAGGGCATAACATTGCAAAAAATATTCCCAGGAAGCGTCATATGAGTCTTGGGTGGAAGCTGAGTTTTGCCCTTATCAGCTATCATGTCGCTCACCCACTCATAGCAAAGAGAAGGCTCCAGCTTCATATTCTTAATATCTTCAAAGCTAATGATCTTCATATCATCTATCTCCCAGCTCGTCCCTCAGAGCTGCAAGCAAAATGTCATTATCTGCAGTATTTCTGACAGCAAGACGCAGGTAGTTCCTGCCGTTTGTCTTAGTAGTCAGCTCTTTTATCAAAAGATTATGCCTGATAAGCAGGGTCTTAAGAAGCGCCTTTGGTGAAATGTCCGCATCAAGCTCAGCCATAACAAAGTTGGCCTGAGAAGGAATCACGCGTATTCCCTTTATCTTGGAAAGCTCTTCTTCAAACCTCTTTCTCTCTTCTCTGAAGCGCACCAACGCACTAGCGTAGTCCTTCTTGTACTTTTCTTCTATCTGCATATAGAATTCAGCAAAAGAATTGATGTTCCAAATGGCAACATCTTTTTTCATAGCACTTATTGTATCAGTATCTCCGGATGCCAGAACTCCAAGGCGAAGGCCTGGTACTCCGTAGGATTTGGATATACTCTTCATCACATAAAGATGCTTATTGTCAGCAAGGAGCTTCTGATCGATCAGCGTATTGTCCGGTTCATCGGCAAAGTCCACAAAGGACTCATCCACAACAAGCTTAATACCCTTATCAGCGCACCATTTAATAAGGCGCAGCAGATCTTTCTTGGCAATGTAGTTACCGCTTGGATTATCAGGGTTAACCACCACCAGGTTACTGATGTCAGTCTCTGCAAAAAAGTTCATGATATCATCAGCGGTATAAGAGTAATCAGAATTATCCGGGACAAAGTAAACCGATGTTTCCTTGTCGTATCTGTTAGGATACTCATCAAAGGTAGGACGGATGAAGCCAGTCTTGCCAGTAAGGTTCTCCATAAGGCTCTTTATCAG
>JAEEGF011018359.1_pt1 | contig 15130 bp, 14 predicted proteins | sample 9134171 | NCBI WGS metagenome assembly JAEEGF01 (sample SAMN16246542, study PRJNA631951) | gut metagenome | biome: gut microbiome; feature: rumen; material: AP-attached | host: Bos | place: Iran: Karaj | collected 2018-10 | reverse complement strand
TCAGACCGCTGGGGATACCGGCGTACGAGGACAAGCTGGTTCAAGGAGTAATGGCAAGGCTGCTGAATGACGTATATGAAGAACGCTTTCTTGACTGCTCCTACGGTTTCAGACCGGGGCGAAGCGCACATCAGGCAGTAGAATTCATCAACAGAAGTGTAATGGCCGGGAAGGTCGGGTATGTGCTGGAAGCTGATATCAAGGGCTTCTTCGACAATGTCGACCACGAGTGGCTCATGAAGTTTCTGGAGCATGACATACAGGATAAGAACTTTCTGCGCTACATCAAGAGGTTTCTGATTGCAGGGATCATGGAAGGAACGGAGCTGAAGGACAGTGATAGAGGAACGCCGCAGGGCGGACTGATCTCACCGGTGTTGGCGAATGTATATTTGCACTATGTACTGGATCTGTGGATAGACAAGGCGATAAAGCCGCGGCTGAAAGGTGAAGTGTACTATGTCAGATATGCGGATGACTTTCTGATTATGTTTCAAAAAGAACAAGACGCCGGGGCAGTGATGGCGGTTCTGCCGAAACGCCTGGGGAAGTTTGGACTGGAACTTGCGGAAGAGAAAACGAGGATCATGCCGTTTGGCAGGTATAAAGGGACGAAAGAGAACTTTGACTTTCTCGGGTTCACCTTCTTCAATTCCAAAATGCGGAATGGCAAGTACAAGCTCGGCGTGCGCACCAGCAAGAAGAAACTGAAGGCGAAGAAACAAGCGGCGAAGGCATGGGTGAGGGAAAGGATGAACAAGCCCGTCACGGAAACCATGACACAGGTTGCGGCGATACTGCGAGGACACTACAACTACTACGGTGTAAGCGGCAACTTCACGGCTCTGAATGCCTTTTACCGGCACATGAGATATCTTGTGCACAAGATGCTGAACAGAAGAAGTCAGAGGAAATCAGTTCCTTACGATAAATTTGACAGAATCTGGCAATACTATGTTCCTGCGCCACTGATTAAGGTAGACATATGCCACTGGTCACCAAAGACTGTTTGAAGAGCCGTATGCCTTAATAGGGCACGTACGGTTCCGAGGAGGGGCGGCGGCAGTAATGTCAGTCGTCTACTCAACTAGCGACGAAGCCTGTGAAAGCAGGGGGAGCGAAGGGGTCAGCAAATGGTCGCTGTCAGAGCGGAGGCACTGTCAGCACAAGAGGCTGGAAGCAGTGGAACACGAAGCTGAGAAGTGAAGCGCCACAAAACGCGAAAGACCATTTGAAGAGCCGTATGCCTTAATAGGGCACGTACGGTTCCGAAGAGGGGCGGCGGCAGTAATGCCAGTTGTCTACTCAACCGCTAACAAGGGTAAATAGTGCATTAAGAAGCCAATATGAAAATCGCAAAAAGCAGGGAGGTGAATCAAACGAAAGAAAAACGCATCCGCGACACGATGCTCCGGTTCCGGGTCACGCCGGAGGAGCGGGAGAAGATCGAGCGTAAGATGGAGGAATACGGCACCGACAACATGGCGGCGTACCTGCGGAAGATCGCAATCGACGGGTACGTCATCCGGCTGGAACTGCCAGAAATCGGCGCGCTCACAGGGCAGCTCGGAAAGATCGGAAGCAACATCAATCAGATAGCCCGGCGCGTCAACGGCATGAGACACGTCGGGATCGAAGAAATCAGGCTTGCGCGGAAGGCGCTGGAAGAGATCCGGGATGGGATCAACCGCATCCTGACCCGGCTTTCTTCTCTCTGAACGCGGAAAGGAGGACTGCATCGCAACGACACGAATCATCGCCATGCACCGGAACCGGGGCCGGACCGTGGCGCAATGTCTTCACGACCGGACGGAGTACGCAAAGAACCCGGAAAAGACTGATGAATACGAACTGATCTCCACGTTCGGATGTGATCCCCACACCGCCGATGCGGAGTTTTTGTTTTCCAAGAGGCAGTATCAGGCTATGACCGGGCGGGAGCAGAAAAGCGACGTGATCGCCTATCAGATCCGGCAGTCCTTCCGTCCGGGCGAGGTCACGCCGGAAGAAGCGAACCGGATCGGCTATGAGCTGGCGTCCCGGTTTCTCAAAGGGAAGCACGCCTTTCTCGTTTGCACCCATGCGGACAAGAAGCATATCCATTCGCATATTATTTTCAATTCCACGTCGCTGGACTGCAAGCGGAAGTTCCGGGATTTCCTCGGTTCCGGGCGGGCGGTGGCAAGGCTGAGCGACATCATCTGTCTGGAACACGGCCTGTCCGTGATCGAGGCACCGAAGCGGCACAGTCATTCCGGTTACGACCGCTGGCTGGGAGAAAAGGCAAAGCCGTCGAAACGGGGGATGCTGCGGGGCGTCATAGACGGGATCCTCGAAAAGAAACCGAAGGATTTCGGAGAATTTTTTGCGCTGCTGGCAGAAGCCGGATATACGATCAAGCCGGGAAAGCACACAGCTGTCATTCCCCCGGGGGAGAAAAGAGCGATCCGCTTCGATTCCCTCGGGGACGGGTACACGGAAGAAGCGCTTCGGGCCGTCATGGTCGGAACACGGGACCACAAGCCGCGGGGCGTGCGCATACAAAACGCTCCCTCCGGCCATTCCCTCCTGATCGACATTGACGCAAAACTGCGCGAGGGCAAGGGCGCGGGATATGCGCAGTGGGCGAAGCTGTACAATCTGAAACAAATGGCCATGACGGTCAGCTATCTGAAGGACCACGGCCTGCTGGATTACGCCGAACTGGAACGGAAATCGGCGGAGGCATCGGAGCGGTTTCATGAACTTTCGGACCGGATCAAGGCGGCGGAAAAACGGATGGCGGAAATCACGGTCCTGCGGACACAGATCATCAATTACATGAAGACGCGGGAGGTATTCGCAGCTTACAAAAAATCCCGATACTCCCGGAAATTCCTCGCGGAACATGAAAGCGAAATCATCCTCCACCGGGCGGCGAAAAAGGTCTTCGACCAAATGGGCGTGAAAAAACTGCCCACGGTGAAAAGCCTTCAGACGGAGTACGCCGCTCTGCTGGCCGACAAGAAATCCGCCTATGCGGATTACAGGCAGGCACGGGAGGAAATGCGGGAATTGGCTGTCCACAAAGCGAACGTGGAAGAGATCCTCGATGCGGATCTCACCCGTGGAGAAAAGAAAAAGGAGCAGAGGTTGGAATGACGTCTGCTCCATAAGCGCCGAAGGTGCGCCGCCATCGTGAAACGATGAAAAAAGGGGTTCGGGGATGCTCCCCCGACAAGCTGCAAAAGGGCCAGTGGTGCCCTCTTTGCCCTGCTTGCCAGATACGCTTCTCCGACGAATACGCTGTAATATATAAGGAAAGAAATCGGTTTTGAAGTAAAAACCTGCCTCAAAAAGAAATAGGCGACCGCAGTCGGAAAATCCTGCTGTGATCGCCAAATCTCGGTTACCGATTCTCTTCTATGCGTTTCTTGATCTCTTCGCGGTTCTCGGCGGGGATAAGAAGAGCATCCATTGCCTTATCCACGCTCCAGGAGGTTGTTTCCATTAGATTTCTGATGTTTGCTGCTTGCAATGCGGCTTTTTCTTTTTCAACTTCCTGCTCGATCAGTTCCTTCATCGCGTTGCTCAATTTTCTCTGCCCCCCTGTTGGTGTACCTGTGTCCATTCACAGTTTCCATCGATCCGGGAAAGTAAATGTCCTCTGGTCAGGTTCAAAGAGTACCATGAATTGGTTTTGAGAGCGAGGGGGTTTTACCGAGATTCTTCAAGACGCTTTTTGATGATTTCTTGTTCTTCGGCGGAGAGTGCGAGAACCTCCATTGCCTGTTCAGCAGTCAGGTTCAAATTCTCTACCATCTTTTTTACATATTCAACTGTGGTGTTCTCTCTTTCTTTTGCCGTTTCCTGCTCGATCAGTTCCTTCATCGCGTTGCTCAATTTTCTCTGCCCCCTTTCGGTGTACTTGTGTTCGTGCACGGCTTTGGCCAGAGCCGGGATGTACATATCCTCCGGCTTGGCGCAGTGAAAGTCGTGAATCAATTTGCTCAGCTCGGTCTCTTCGCCGGGCTTGGCCCTGTATGCCCCGTTTACGTATATGATGTGCGAGCCGTCGTTGAACGGCTTGTTTTCGTAATTGACGATGGTTCTTTCAATTTGATACAGAGGAAGCCCTCCGCCGAGCACATCTTTTTCCGTTATGAAGATGAGGTAGTTATCCCGGAGGTCTGGATAGTCCATCCCTTTGGGCAGGGACTTGGTGTCCATCAGTGCAAGGATGAATCTCGCCCGACGAGGGGATGCCCCTTTGCTCTCCCCTTGTACTTCTACGTTAAGCAGACTACCGGTTTTTTCGTAGGCCAGTACATCCAGAACAGCTTCGTGACTTGTGAAATCGGTATAACGCCTTTGTGTGCGAACCTTGGTCACGATAATGTCGTCCCGATTCAAGATGATGCGAAGAAGCACCTCGGTGGTTTCCGGGTTATCGTCAAAGACAACGGTCATGAAGGTATCATCAAAAAGCGTGAATGCTTCAATGCGCCGCAACATTTCCGGGCTGATGCTGAACGCTTCGTTGTCGATCATGAGTACCGCCTCCTGCATTGGGATTCCGCTTCCTATTATATCACACCGCAGGGAAAAAATCAAGAGGAAGAGAGCCTTTCAAAGGCTTGGTGAACCAAAATATCTCTTGTGCGTTCAGTCCGTTTCCGCTTCGATTTTTCGCAGAGCGTGTGGGAAAAATTGTTACGGGATAACGCTTGTACGATTCTGAGGAGTCGTTGAAAATATGGGCAGCAGGACGTATAGCACAGGGACGGATTCGGTAATCATACAAGACAGAATCAAAATACTAAATCATAGAAAGGAATTATTGATGGCAGAATATGGATATGTCAGAGTGTCCACGGCAGATCAGAACGAAGATCGCCAGCTGATCGCTATGAGCGAGGCCGGTGTGCCGATGGATCACATATATACAGACAAGCAGTCCGGTAAGGACTTTGAAAGACCGGCTTACAAGAAGCTGGTGAAAAAACTGAAGCCCGGTGATGTTGTCACCTTCAAGAGCATCGACCGGATGGGGAGGAATTACAAAGACATCCTCGATCAATGGAGGATCATCACGAAGGACAAGGGCGCGGACGTGGTAGTGCTCGACATGCCGATCCTCGATACCCGTCAGCAGAAGAACCTGATCGGAACGCTCATCAGCGACATTGTTTTACAGCTCCTGTCCTATGTATCGGAGACAGAGCGAATCAACATCCGTCAGAGGCAGGCAGAAGGAATCGCGGCAGCGAAGAAGCGCGGGGTTCGTTTCGGCAGACCGCCGAAGGAGATGCCGCCGGACTTCGAGGAGATCATCCACAGGTGGGAGAAAAAGGAGGTGATGATGGCGGATATCACGGAACAGTATGGGATGAGCCAGAGCACCTTCTACAAGCTGAAACGCGAGTTCGAGATCAAGAAGAAGCGTCGGAGTTGAGCTTACTCCGTAAACCTATACCTTTTTGGAAACCGATTCCCATGAAAAACGACAGTATGTATTGACGAAATCCGGTTCTCTGTGCTATAATGGTCCTGTGCAAAACACCGAGGGGAAAGCGATTTTCGACTGTCGAAACCGTTTTCCGTAAACGTATACTATTGTGCAAAAACACGATTGCCTGTTTGCCTGAATTATGATACACTAAAAGACAAACTTTTACTTCCAGCACGAGGAAACGAGAATGATACTTTTTTTCATTGCGCTTGACAGCCTCGATGAGAACGACAGAGATGCACTGGATGCTTTATATCTCAGGACAAACAAACAGGTTATCGGGATGATCTGTCGATATATGAACATCTCATTTCATGAGAACCGAGAATTAGTGGAAGACTTAGCACAAGAGGTTTACTTGAAGACGATCCGATATCGTTCTCGTTTTGTCGGAAAACCAGAGCGCTATCAGAACGGATGTTTGATTATGATAATCCGCAACGTCTGTATCAATTACATGAAACGCGCGGACACAATCCAGTTTCTATCTTTCGACGAGATTGTCGAAGATGAAAACGGAGATCAACATGGCTTTGATATCGCGGATGACATAGATATTCAAGGCGCCCTTGTTCAATCTGAAACAATTCATTTTGTGAAAGAAGCGATCGACCGTTTGGACTCCCCAGCTCGCGAAATTGTGATAGAGCGGTTCTATCAAAATGCAACATATGAGGAGATCGCTGAAAAATACAGTATGAAGAAAGGAACGGTTGGATCGATGATTCACCGCAGCCTCAAAAAGATCGGAGAGGAGCTGAAAGAGTATGTTGAAGACAATTACGGCAAGTGAATTTGAGACGATCATCGGACTCGGCGCCGAAAAATGGTTGGATGATGAAATTGATGTGATGACCCATCTTGATGTAAGTGAGTTTACTCTCTCCGACAGTATGGATAGACGAATCAGATCTCATATCCGAAGGAATAACAGGAAAGAAAGGTGGTCTTTGGTACTCCGCTATGTTAAGATAGCTGGAATCATTTTGGTAAGCGTGATTTCGATTCTGTTTGCTGCAGCTATGATGATACAACCTGTCCGCGCTGCATTCATCGATGCTATTGTACAGTGGTGTGACAATTACATTGGCATCCGTTTCACTATGGATGAGGAGGTCCCAACAGTAATTGAAGAAATTAAATATCCAACATATTTACCAGACGGATGGATCATTGAAGATGGATTTACAAGTAAGATAGGAGCTGATTATGTAATCACAGATGGTATGAATAAACAAATCTATATCGAACAGCATGTAATAAACTCTCATGAAGAAATTTGGTATGATAATGTTGAAGCAATGATTAGTGATGTGGTTTTATCCCCTAATATTTCAGCAAAGTTGATCTCATATCCAGATGGTATGATCATATTAACATGGGAAAACCAGTACATATACGAAATTACCGATTATGATGGGGAGGTTGAATTATTGATTCATATTGCGGAAAGCATGCAATAAACACATCATTAAAATGTTGTGTTGTTGATTCTTATCGCGACCGACTGCATCAAACAATGAAGCCTCAAGATTAAATCAGTTTGGAAGTCGCCCATCAGTTGAGTGACCGACCTCTTGCACCACAGTGTATATTGATCCATAGACATCGGTTCAATTCAATCGAATTTTCGCTGAAACTCGTACAGGTCAAGGATATCGTTATATCCGGTCTGTGCGAGCTTTTCGTTCATAAGGGTATAGATTGGATTCCGTTTCTTATTTCTACTTTCGCCGCTGGCGGGCGCTGTCGCATAATAGATGTCGCTATTTGACGTGGAGAGACGGCTGACGGCTGGCTGATTATGTCGCAAAAGAGAGTGCGGGGCTTGTGGCATTGCTCTAGGCAAAACCATGTGTGACGCTCAGCTTAGCTTGCTGGACAATCGCACGACCGACGTTGCACTATTCTCCATGCAGGTAAAAAGCCGACAGTCAGGTAACTTCTTCCTCAAATGCGTAGTCGACCATCCGGTCATCCACAATGATCTTGTACGCAAGACTGAGGAGCAATAACGTGCAGACCGGTTGGGATCATCTGTAGCAGCCCAGAGGAATAGTCCAAAATTTTTTGGGCGGTGTATATTCCGGAAAATGAGCCACGTTTGCACGCTCAAATAGCCACACGTGTGCTATAACCCCGTGACACTGTGGCCAAAATCGTGTGAGGGTGATTAAATCGCTGTGCAAGTGTGGCTGATGGCGCGAAAAATGCAGGCGGCGGAGAATTATCTGTTCATCCCCCTCGGCGTGGTGAAGCTGTTTGGCGATATAGGCTTCCCTCTGCGAACAGTCGAATAGCACCGTTAAATACTCCATGTCTATGCGGTAGTGGATCGCACGATATGCCTGTGTCTTCACCTGGCCCCACAACTCACGCCGCACTGAGAGGTTAGAGTGAGAGGATTCTCGAATTTCATCCTGTAGTTCAGAAGGAACCAATCTGTTTCAGACAACCAATTTATCAAAAATACCTAAGTGAGAAAAAATATATAAATTTGGCATTTTTTGCAATTTTCTTGCCGCTCGCTTGTATTTATAAGTAGAGAGAAGTAAGACTTCTCGGAAATTATCTAGGGGTGAAAAAATGAAAAGGCTATTAATTCTGCTTATCACAATAGTAATGTGTATGGGTTTGGGCATCACATCATCTGCTAAAGTGTCAACCACATATGATCCACTCTGGACGAATATTCTGTCCATGTCAAACAGCATTGGCTTTGATGGCACAGAAGGGAGTGCATATGCAACTGTTAAAGGAAAAACTGGGACGACAGAAATAAGTGGGACTTTAACCATATACAGACAGTCTGGAAGTGATTGGGTTTATGTGACAAGCACCTCGAGCACAACATCTTCAATTCGGCTCAGCTTAGGGTGTGATTTTTCAGGTGTAAGTGGCACCTATTACAAGTCAGTGTTTGAAGTCACTGTTACAATTAACGGTAACGACGAATCTGAGACCAAGACCGATTATGCAACTTGTCCGTAAGATGACGTAGCCGCAGATGGTGATGTGCTATTTCTAAAGATACTTCAATAGTTATTCATGAATGCTACAAGTAACGGCCAATCTTGTTGCAGATAGACAATCTCATGATTCATACATGTACAAACCGCGGGGTACAATATGGATTTGAGAAACACACGTGCCTTCTATTCTTGCAGAGAGTAAGGTAATTTTAGGAAGGAAACTCTATATGGACAAAATCAAACTTAAAAAGCGTGTATGCACAACAATGGTTGTAGCATCAGCGCTGGCATCACTCATGATGTCTCCTGTCAATGCGGCATCGGCGTATGCATGTTCCACAGGAGCAACGGCAAGCTGTACCGGAACAAATGCACATGCAGTAGTTGAACTGAGCTTTTCATCTTATGGAAAGTCCAGGTCCGGTCGCACGGATCAAGGAAGTGTTTCCGTAACAATTTCCACGTCTGAATTCGGTGAGAGCAGTGCTCTTTCGAGTAGTGCCCGGGCTTGGGTGGGAGATGACCTTGTGGCTTCTGATTCCTACAATTGCTAAGCACGAGAAGAAAGAAAACGCTTTGCACCACGAAAGCAAAGCATAATTAAGCAGATCAATGCCACCATAGAGCGGAGATGTTCTTGATGGCATTGATTTACTATCATAATCAATAATCAGCGGAAGGGATATTGATGAACAAAAAAGCAGTAAGAACATACATATGCGTTTTCGTTGTCGTAATCATATTTGTTTTAGGGGTAATAAATAGCAATAGGAGTGGGCGAAGAACGACAGAAGAAAATGAGTATGTACTACATACACGCCAATCAGATATTGATTATGAAGGAATATTATCTTCAGAGTATATTATACACGACGGGCTCTACTATTGCGTTTTGAAGAAAGCGACGAAGAATGGGACAATTAGTATTCCTGTGAGTGTCAATCTGATGACTTTGGAAGCGAAAAGAATCTGTGAAATAGAGGGGTGTAATCATGATGATGGAGAATTCTTATGTCCTCTCGATTCATTGAATTCAAGCACAAACATGTGTATATCGGATGATGGAAATTTAATACTTGTACAAAAAAACAAGGACTGGTTATTCCATATTCTAAGATATGATCTCCATACGCATGAGGTAATTGAATTATTTAGTACCACAGCCGATGAACCCAATATCATTTGCTGTAATAATGGGGTTATATACTATTCATTATTAGATGCAAAAGATTCCAAGCTGCCAAAAACAATCTATGGAATTGATTTTAAAACAAGCGAAATAGTTTATGAAAAATATGTTCCACAAGATTTTGAGATATATTTAATACAAAACAGATATATATGTGCAAAATACGAAAGCGAATGCATGATCGTTGATTATTCTTTGAAAACAATATATGCAAGCATAAATATAGATGGAGAATTAGGCACATGGTACTATGACACAAATGCAGAAGAATTCTGGGTTTCTGTGATAGATTATCAAAGAGAGATTGGTTATGTTATTAAATGTGATATGAATGAATTGTCCTTTGAGACAGTAAATATTGCAGGAAGCAATGTGTACTATTTCCAAATAACAAATACGAGAATTTACTATTCTCCATTTGACCCACATTATTATGGTAACAGTAGAACGAGAGGCGCGAAAGGGGTTTTTGACTATAGTGGTGGGAAAATTTATTCAATCGATAGAGAGCAAAATGAAATTTCGAGTGTTCTAATCTATGATAACGGAGAAACAAATGTACTATGTACTAGAACAAGTAAATACAGTATTCTCAGTAATATGCTTTTGTTTTACGATATAAAAGTCTGTAAAGACTCAGAAGGGGGATATGAATATTGCTATTTTGACCTTTCGAGTGACTTATATAAAATTGCAGTAGATATCAATACATCAAAATCTTCGTTGATTATTCCTCCTGATTAAATTATTCATAACCAATTGAATGATTCATCTCATTCTGCATTTGAGGGAGTTGCAATATGAAGAGATTGTGTGCTAAAAACAATATCACTCTTTTGCTTTTCTTGTGTTTTTTGTTATCTTCATGCAATAATCCACTAAAAAGCAATAAGTTTGAAACAACTATTTCTGATTTAGAAAGTAGTAGCGTACCGACAATACCACAGCAAACGGATTATACCCCGGAGCATAATGATCCCTCGGATCAGAACATAGTTGTCGTGACAGGAGAAGAGACAATCACACAGGATGGAGATACTACAATTATAATGATTCGTGATCCATTCCTCGAAGACCCCTGTCGCATCCTATCCTCAACATATGTGATCCTGAACGGACGTCTCTATTTTGAAACCAAACAGAAAATAGATGGAAAAACCATCTCCATGCCCACATGGTTTGACTCTGGAACAAACGAGCACGGACCGGTCTGCCGGGATCCGCTCTGTTCCCACAGCCCGTCGTCCGGCTGTCCCTGCATCACGGTGAACGCGAGCACGGATTTCTTTCTGACGGACGAAAACACGCTCTGGCAGGTGAAAACCGAAGGATTCGGCCCCTGTCGGATCGAGCGGGTCGATCTGAACGACAATTCCGCACATCTGGTTTATTCGACCTCTCTCGGCGAGCCTGTATTTATCTGCGCGGACGGCGGGATCCTTTGGTTCACGGACAGCGGCGCTCGGGTTGGCGGCAAAACAACGAAGGCTCTGATCAGCATCGATATCGGGACGGAGGAGACCGTATCCGAAATCCCTCTCTCCGACAGCGCGGTACCCTGCCTCGTGCGCGGTGGCCTTCTGTACGGCTGCGAAAGCGGAACGCTCTTTGTGACCGATCTTGCCGCGGGGGAGCGTCTCGCGGAGGAAACGGTCGGAGGGCTGTATGAATCGTGGTACTTCGATACGGAGGACGGTTCCTTCTGGATTGCCATGACCGACAGGAACGAACAAAAGGGATCCGTATATGTGTACGAGGGCGAAGCCTTCCGCAAAGTGCCGCTTCCGGGCGAAGTGTTCTGTTTCCAGCTGACGGAGAACGAGATCCTGTATTCTCCGTTTGATCCCGTAATCTTCGGCGGCAAGGCGGTCGATTACAGCGGAGGGAAAATATGGCGCGAGAACCGGGATTCCCCGGACGGGGAGCCGGTATTGTTGTTTGAGACTCAGGAAAAAGAACCTCTCTGCACTTCGCTCGCGCGATGGACGGTTCTGGACGGGCAATTGTTTTACAGCAAGATCGGTCTGAGCGGAGGAAGTTTCAATCTGGCGGACGACATGCCGATGAAGCGCGTCGATCTGTCAACGGGCGAAACGGAAGAGATCGTTTTCGGAGAATGATCGGAGGCTGAGCATGAGTAAAAGATTTTTCATTTTCCTATTAGGCCTTCTGCTGTTCGTTTCCGTACAATCGTGTCGTAAAAACGGAAACTCTGATCCTGCAGAAAATCCGAATGCGCTCCCGGATGTGCTGACCGGAATCTGGGTCGGAGAGAATCTCGTTCTGCCAGAGGGATATGAGACGAAATACCCGACCTCCTATACCTGTATGTCTCCGGAAATCGACTCCGAAACCGGGCGGATCACCTGTGTTTTGACCGGACCGGACGGGCCCGTTCTGGCAGTTTTGGATCCTGAACGCGGGGTAACGGATTCGGTTTCACTCCCCATCCCGGATGATCGGTCCCTGACGGACGGTGTATTTCACGGCGGGGATTTCTGGTACCTCACCAAAGAGAAGGAGGGCGGGAGGTCTTATCTCAACCGGTTCTCCCAAAGGACGGGAACCTTTGAAGAGCTCGGAGAAGTGAACAGCCGCTTTCCGTCTGCTACTTCGGACCCGGATTTCTGGCTCTATTCCCTCGCGGTCGATGCGGACGGCTGTTTCTGGCTCTGCGCGAACCGGGAAATCGTAGTTCTGTCCCGGGAGCTTGCCTTTATCGTTTCTTTTGATATTCCGGGAGTTCGCAGACCGGAACCAGATCCATCGGGTGGCATAGCCATCCCGCTGAAAGACGGCGTACTCTTCTGCTGGAAAGACACAAAGGAAACAAAACTCGTTCCTTTGCCGGAGGAAGCGTACCGGGTTGTTTTCTGCCCGGGCGTCGATTTTCTCTATTCGTCCGTGTCGGGTGTCTATGCCGTCACTCTTAGTGAAACCGGAGAGGCGGAGATCGAGGAGCGGATGAATTACCGGAATTCCAGCGTGGATCCTTCGCAGTGCGCCTTATGGCAAGCCATCGGAGAGGATATCTACCTGTTCGGGGAATCCATTACGGAAAACGGGTGGCCCCGGAATGTACTGAAACTTTACCGCTCGTCTGCGGATGTGTCTCTCTCCTCTCTCAAAGTCCTTGAGATCGCGCAGACCGTTTCATTTGCAAGCGAGCGCAGCATCAACGACTGGGAAACGCTGATCGTGACCTACAACAAGACCCACCCCGACGCTCGGATCATTCTGAAAGACTATACGCAGTATAATACCGGCGAGAACCCTGACGGCGGGATGAGCAGACTGGCAACGGAAATCACGACCGGCATCTACCGCCCGGACCTGATCCTGTGCAGCGGCGAAAGCACGGAACTGGCCGCGATCATTGTTTCAAGCGGTCTGCATGCCGATCTTATGCCGTATATGGAGGCGGACGATACGGTGAATCCCGAAAATGTCTTCGGCGCGGTCCTGCGGATGTTTTCCGACAGCAAGGGCGGGATCTGGGGACTGCCCGCGGGGATCAACGCGTTGAACAGCCCTCTGACGACGCAGGCCATGCTGGATGCGTTCGCTCCCGGGAAAACGGAGAAAGACGGCTGGACGCTTGACGAATTGATCGATTTCGCGGAATCGCTGCCCGAAGAGGTGGAATTCTTTGACAAGCTCACGCAGCAGAACGCCGAAGAATGGCTGCTCGGAGCGAACGGGTATTCCGCTTTCATACGGGACGGCCGGGCGGATTTCGAGAGCCCCGCCTTTCTGCGCTGGCTCGAGTTTTATAAGAAGCTGCCCAAGGACGCTGCGGAACTGAAACGGGTGTCCCGTATCGCATCGGAAGGGGAAAGCCAGAAATATACCTATCTGTATAACGGAAAGGTCGCCTGTCAGCGCGGCGTGTTCACCTATCACGGCAGTTTCGCTTTCTTTGAAACCGAATTCGGCACGAAGGACTGGCGGCTCATGGGATGTGCTTCGGAGAACGGAAACGGGACGGATGCGACACCCGGAGGCGTACTCGTGATGATGGATTCGTGCAGGGACAAGGATCTCGGCTGGGATCTGATCCGGACGCTCCTCACAGAAGAGAATGCGTTTTTCATGATCCCGCCCCTGAAAAACAAGTACGATGAGATCATGGCAGAGGAATTGAACCTTCAGTACATCAACTATTTCAGCGGTAGTCTGAATTCCTCAGGCCGCGATCCCGACCATCCCCTGACGGAAGCGGATCTGACTGAACCCGGCATCATCGTCCTGCCGGATGAAAGCGACATCGCGCACATCCGGAACCTGCTCGACGAAGACATTGGGACGCCGCTGCTCGGGGGCGTGTCCGAAGACGTACGGGAAATCATCCGGGAAGAGATATCGGCATTCCTCGGGGGTATCGGAAGCGCAGAAAGCTGTGCCGGGAAAATCCAGTCCCGCGTATCAATTTGGCTGGCGGAACACTCATAAGATCTGACAGATAGAATAGAAATATAACAATATGAGAAAGTCAAAAGAAAGGAGGATACATAATGGTAGATATTATCATGCCGGCATACAATGGACACGCGACTATCTGTCAAGCAGTAGCGTCGGTTGCAATGCAGGATGATCTGAACAATATTAAGCTGACGATTGTGGATGATTGTTCAGATCAAACATACGACTATATCTTGGGGAAATTTCCAACAGTCAACATAAGAATTCTCCGCAAGCCCTCAAACACAGGATGTGGGCCATCAAGGCAATATGGGCTTGATCGCTGTACAGAAAAGTATTTCATGTTTTTAGATACTGACGATTGTTTGTTTGGACCATCGGTAGTCAAAAACATGGCTGCTATCATGGAGCGAGAGCAACTTGATTCACTTTGGACGAATTATGTCGAAGAGTTTCCAGATGGTTCTCGTGCATTGTATCGGAACAGCGGAACACACATGCATGGCAAAATGTATCGAAGGGAGTACATTCAAAGAAACAATATACACTATAATATGACGCGTCTTCATGAGGATCATGCTTTTAATGCGATTGCACTTTTGGTTGGCGGGAAAAATCTATTTGTGGACATGGAAACCTATGTTTGGAGAAGTAATCCAGAATCGCTGACACGGAAAAAGGAAACGCAAGAAGATGTTGTAGGATCCATGGACGCTTACTTGATCAATGCCAATTACACATTGACGGAACTAGTAAAACACGAAGTTGCGTCGAATAAGATTGCAGATATATTAAAAAAGTACATTTTAAGTTTCTTCAGGTATTACAACATAATGAAGAATGCAGGAATCGATAAGGAGTACCTTGTTTCATTCATTGAACGGGTTAAGATAATCTTAACTAACGTACCATCAGATGTGGCAAATTCTCTGAGTTATGAGAGGATAATTGAAAACTTTTATGAAGATGATGCAGTCCGCGCTATGATAAAACAGAATATCATCATATGTGTAACAATAGATGATTTCCTCGCAATGGTTTTCGATGTGGAGGAAC
>JAEEGF010490526.1_pt1 | contig 15131 bp, 10 predicted proteins | sample 9134171 | NCBI WGS metagenome assembly JAEEGF01 (sample SAMN16246542, study PRJNA631951) | gut metagenome | biome: gut microbiome; feature: rumen; material: AP-attached | host: Bos | place: Iran: Karaj | collected 2018-10 | reverse complement strand
TTCCATTTCTACATTTTTACATCTTATACCTTATCATTTTATAATGCATACAAAGAGTGAACTCGAAAGCATGACTCCCGAACAACTCGTGGAGTTGGGACTGAGCATAGGCGCTCAAATGTCCAATGACAAGATGTCTCTGATTTACAACATCATAGATAAGGAATCAACAATGCCGATTCCATCCGCGGCAGAAAAAACAAAGAAGCGCGGAAGACCTAAGAAGGAAGATAAAAAGAAAATAGAAGAAGGGCCCTCTCTCTTCGAAGCAGAGTCAGCTGCACCTGCAAAAGCCGAAGAGGAGAAGAAGACTGAAGAGGCCCCTGCCGCTCCTGCCAAGAAGCGTGGACGTCCTAAGAAGACGAAAGAGGCTGAACCCGTTGCAGAACCATCTGCTCCTGTAACAGAGCCCGAAAATACACCTGCGGAGACTCCTGAGGAAGCACCCAAGACGAAGAAAAAGCGTACGCGCATCTCCAAGACTGCAGCAGAACCTGTTGCAGAAGCCGCTGAAAGCAAGGAGACTGCAGAGCCCCAGAAGGCTGGAAAAGTAACCTCCAAGGAGAAATATTCCACTGATTTCTTCGAGCGCGACGAACCAGACTTCATCATCCTTAAAGATATTGAGACTCCAGAGGAAGAACCAGCTACTCCGCAATTCGGCATGATGGCCGAGGAGAAACCGACTTCCGATTTTGCACGCCTACAAGCTGAGGAAAAGGCCGAAGAAAAGACCCTTGCCCCCCGTTATGACTTTGGTGAGAAGATTAAGGGCGAAGGCGTGCTGGAAGTAATGCCCGAAGGTTTTGGTTTCCTTCGTTCCAGTGACTACAATTATCTGGCTTCTCCCGACGACATTTACGTTAGTCAACAGATCATTAAAACCCTGGGCTTGAAAACAGGTGATGTTGTCGAAGGCCCAGTTCGTCCACCACGCGAAGGAGAGAAGTACTTCCCCCTGATAAAGGCAGTAAGCATTAATGGTTGCGATCCCGCTATCGCACGCGACCGCAGTCCTTTCGAGCACCTGACTCCCCTATTCCCCGATGAAAAGTTCACACTTTGCACAGGAAAGGGCGATTCACTTTCGTCTCGAGTTGTCGACCTCTTCGCACCTATTGGTAAAGGACAGCGCGCCCTCATCGTGGCACAACCTAAAACGGGTAAGACGCTGCTCATGAAGGATATTGCCAACAGCATAGCACGCAATCACCCCGAGGCATACCTAATGATGTTGCTCATCGACGAGCGTCCTGAAGAAGTCACAGATATGGCTCGCACAGTTAACGCCGAGGTTATAGCCTCCACGTTCGACGAGCCTGCAGAACGGCACGTAAAGATAGCAGGCATCGTACTTGAGAAGGCGAAGCGTATGGTTGAATGCGGACACGATGTAGTCATTTTCCTCGACTCCATCACCCGTTTGGCTCGCGCTTACAACACCGTTACGCCTGCCAGCGGAAAAGTGCTCACTGGTGGTGTTGACGCTAATGCAATGCACAAGCCCAAGCGTTTCTTTGGAGCTGCACGAAACATCGAAGGAGGCGGTTCGCTTACCATCATCGCTACAGCCCTAACCGATACGGGCTCAAAGATGGACGAAGTCATCTTCGAAGAATTTAAGGGTACAGGTAATATGGAGCTTCAACTCGATCGCACCTTGGCCAACAAGCGCATCTTCCCAGCTGTGAACATCGTGGCTAGTAGCACGCGTCGCGACGATCTCTTGCACAACAAGCTTACGCTTGACCGCATGTGGATTATGCGTAAGTTCCTCTCCGACATGAACCCCATCGAGGCGATGAACGAGGTTAAGAGCAGGATGGAACGCACGATGAACAACGAAGAGTTCATTGCAACCATGCAGTCGTAGGACAAAAGTCCGTAAGAAATCAGGCATAGGCTCGAAGCAAATCAAACATAGGTTCGATGCTCCTCGAATATAGGTTCGAAGCTCCTCGAACATAGGTTCGATGCACGGAAGGCCTAAGGCCCTAATTCGGAAGCCCTAAGGGATTAATCCAGAAGGCCTAAGGAATTAATCCAGAAGGCCTAAGGAACAAAGGCGAAAGACCTGAGACTTACATTCTAAAGGCAAAAGTTCGAACCGTCTGACACCTGTTCTTTATTTCAATAAATTGAAATTAAAGTTAAATTTGAATCTAAATATGCGAATGGTTCTTCCGTTCGCATATTTTTTTGTATCTTTGCACGCGATTATCGAAACGAATGTATTAAAATCATTAAAAATATGAGAAAAAGCACCCAAATCCTTATGCTGTCGGCTTTCGTCTTGACGGCATTGCTGAGTTCCTGTGGTGGAAAGCAACAGCAACAAGAGTCTGTTGTCAAATTCAAAACCACAAAAGTGACCAAGAAAGACGTTACACTCGAATCAAAGTATAGTGCCACCATTCGCGGTCGGCAGGACATCGAGGTTTATCCCCAAGTTAGCGGTACGCTGAAAAGGCTGTTGGTAACTGAAGGACAAAAGGTCAGCAAGGGGCAGGCCTTGTTCATCATCGACCAAGTTCCCTTCCAAGCTGCACTGAACACTGCTGAGGCCGCTCTCAAGGCTGCACAAGCCCAGCAGGCAACCGCCCAGTTGACTTATGAAAGCCGTAAGCAACTGTACGACCAGCAAGTAGTCAGCGAGTTTGATATGCAGACTGCTCAGAACGCCCTGCTCTCGGCTAAGGCTCAGGTAGCACAGGCTCAGGCCCAAGTGGTCAATGCCCGCAATTCACTTTCCTATACGGTCGTGAAGAGTCCATCAAACGGTGTGATTGGAACGTTGCCTTATCGCCAAGGCGCTTTGGTTGGGCCTTCAATGCCCGTTTCCCTTACTACCGTTTCTGACAACCAGCAAATGTATGTCTATTTCAGCATGAGCGAAAGCCAGTTCCTGGAACTCACACGTAAGGCAGGCTCTGCTGAACAGGCTGTTGCACAAATGCCCAGTGTACAACTGCAACTTGTTGACGGTTCCATCTACGAGATTACGGGAGTCGTTGAAACTGCCAGCGGTGTGGTTGACCGCTCGACCGGTAGCGTTCAACTGAGAGCAGTATTCGACAATCCCCAGCACATGCTTCATTCCGGAAGCACGGGCAACGTGATTATGCCTGTAACTTATAAGGATGTAGTCACCGTTCCCGCTGCAGGAGTCGTACAGACACAGGACAAGCACAAGGTCTACGTTGTTGACAAGGACGGAGTCGCTCACAGCAAGCTGGTTACTATCCTGCCCCAGAACTATGGTACGGAGTTCGTTGTAACTGAAGGACTTGCCGCAGGAACGGAAGTTGTAGCCGAAGGAGCCAGCATGGTCAAGGAAGACCAGAAGGTGAAGGAATAAGTTAAGGATTAGGCATTAGAGAACATAGATTTGAAACAATGAAAGGAAATATATTTATCAAACGCCCAGTGATGGCATTGTCTATTGCAATTGTCATCTTGTTTTTGGGTGCGATATCCTATTTTAGCCTGCCCGTAGAGCAGTTCCCTGATATTGCGCCTCCAACGGTCGTTGTTAGTGCAACCTATCCCGGAGCAAGTGCGGAAGCTGTTACGAAGGCTGTAGTGCAACCGCTTGAGGAAAGCATTAACGGTGTTGAGAACATGATGTACATGACCTCAACCAGCACCAACTCAGGTTCTGCATCCATTACCATTTACTTTAAGCAGGGAACGAATCCTGATATGGCCGCAGTGAACGTGCAGAACCGCGTCACGATGGCTCAAGGTCTGTTGCCTCAGGAAGTGACGATGATTGGTGTCACCACATACAAGCGCCAGACATCATTCCTGCAGATTAACGCATTGGTAAGCGACAATCCTGACTATGACGCCAATTTCATGTCGAACTACATGAATATCAACGTCACTCCGCAGCTGAAACGTATTCAGGGTGTGGGTGAGGTGTTCTGCCTGGGTGCCTCTTATTCGCTTCGTATATGGATGAAGCCTGAAATCATGGCTCAGTACGGCTTGATGCCTTCGGACATAACCGCTTGCCTGGCCGAACAAAACCTCGAAGCCGCCGTAGGTAAGTTAGGCGAGAAGCCCATCGATGGCGGACACGGCGAAGAAGTAGACAACGTCTATCAATATACGATGCGCTATACGGGTCGTCTGAAGACGGTGGAAGAGTTCGAAAACATCGTCATCAACGCCAAGAGCGATGGTAGCATGCTTCGACTGAAGGACGTGGCTGAAATCGAATTAGGTCAGTCCGACTACACATTCTCGGGTCAAGTCAACGGCAAGCCCGCCGTGCAGTTCATGGCCTTCCAGTTGGCAGGTGCCAATGCTAAGGAGACGAACGACCGCTTCACGGAAAAGCTGCAGGAACTGGGCAAGGATTTGCCAAAGGGAATGCACTTCACGCAGATGATGTCGTCGAACGACTTCCTGCTGGCTTCTATTGCCAACGTAAAGGAAACGCTTGTGATAGCACTTATTCTTGTGGTCTTGGTGGTTTACTTCTTCCTTCAGGACTTCAAGGCTACGCTCATCCCAGCCATCTCCATCATTATCTCTCTGATAGGAACCTTTGCCGCCTTGCGTGTGGCTGGCTTCACGCTCAACTTGCTGACGTTCTTCGCCTTAGTGCTTGCAATTGGTACTGTGGTCGACGACGCAATCGTTGTGGTGGAAGCCGTGCAAGCGAAGTTCGATGCTGGATATAAGAGTTCATATCAAGCCACCAAGGACGCCCTGTCGGACGTAACTATGGCCGTTATCTCATGTACGTTTGTCTTCATGGCGGTGTTCATCCCCGTTACGATGATGGGAGGTACATCGGGTATGTTCTATACGCAATTTGGTGTTACGCTTGCTACCGCTGTAGGTATCTCCTGCGTATCGGCACTTGTTGTCTGCCCTGCCCTGTGCGCCATGATTATGCGTCCTGCCGATGGAAAGAAGAGCAAGAAGAGCTTCAATGGTCGTGTTCGTACGGCTTATGAAGCATCTTTCGGTGCTATCATGGGCAAGTACACTCATTTCCTTCACGGTGTTATCAACCATCGTTGGGTGGCTTGGGCAAGTGTGGCAGCAGCTTGCGTACTGCTATACCTAGCTATGACCCACTTGCCAAAGGGACTTGTACCACAGGAAGACCAAGGTGTGCTGATGGTTAATGTAACGTGTCCTCCAGGTTCTAATCTTAGTTACACCGACAAGGTTCTCGACAAGGTGCAAGCCATAATTGAGAAGGACGAGGACATCCGCGATTATTCGCGTGTAGCAGGTTATGGTATGATGAGTGGTCAGGGTGCAGCCAACGCAATGGTCATCCTTCGTCTCAAGCACTGGAGCGACCGTTCGGGTAACTGGATTCCTGGTTCTGGCTTCATCCACACCTCATCCATCAAGAAATACATGCTGATGGGACAGTTGTCGAAAGAGATTCCTGAAGCCCAGATATTCGTATTCGAGCCGGGTATGATTCCGGGTTATGGTATGGGATCTAACGTCGACCTCCATCTTCAAGATAAGTCTGATGGCGACAAGGGTGAATTCCTTGATCTGACGAACCAGTTCCTTGCTGCTCTGAACCAGCGCGACGAGGTGCAGATGGCTATGACCTCTTATGCTCGAACCTATCCTCAGTATCAAGTGGAGGTAGATGCTGCTCAGTGCAAACTTGCAGGCATCTCTCCCCGTTCGGTTCTGTCAGCATTAGGAAGCTATTGTGGTGGTTCTTATGTATCGAACTTCAACCAGTTTGGTAAGGTATATCGCGTCATGTTGCAAACCGACCCGAAGAATCGCACGAACGAGCAAGACCTCTCCAACATGTTCGTTCGCACGGACAAAGGCACAGGTATGGCTCCTATCTCACAATTCGTCAAGCTCACTCCTGTGCTAGGTCCTGAGAACGACACCCGCTTCAACCTCTTCTCCGAAATTACCATCATGGCTTCGCCCTCTCAGGGTTTCACATCAACGGATGTGATGAAGGCCATCGAGGAAGTTAAGCAGGAGACCCTGCCCGACTACATTAGTTATGAATATGGTAGTATCTCACGTGAAGAGTACAGCCAGATGGGTTCGAACAAGACGCTGTTCATCTATGGCGTCTGCGTCGTTCTGATCTTCCTCATCCTTGCCAGTCTTTACGAGAGCTTCCTTGTTCCCTTCGCTGTCATTCTGTCTGTTCCTGCTGGTCTGTTAGGTTCATACGGTTTCGCATGGTTGTGGAACATGATCTATTCGGTATTCCCGCCGATTGGACAAATAGAGAACAACATCTATCTGCAAACGGGTGTGATCATGCTTATCGGTTTGCTCGCCAAGACGGCCATCCTTATCACCGAGTTCGCACTTGAGCGTCGTCGTAAGGGAATGGGCATTGTCGAAGCCGCTTATGCAGCAGCAGAGGCTCGTCTGCGTCCTATCTTGATGACCGTACTCACTTGTGTGCTTGGTATGGTTCCCCTGTTGCTGTCAACGGGTGCTGGTGCAAATGGTAACCGCACCATTGGCGTAGGTGTTGTCGGAGGTATGATTGTCGGCACTTTGGCAATTCTGTTCACTGTTCCCGTCTTCTTCATCTTCTTCGAGTTCATGCAAGAAAAGATTCGTCCTGCTATGAAGGAAGAGGCTGACCAGCAGTTCTTGAAGGAAAAGGAAAGAAGTCAAAGGGAGAAAGAGGAAGCCTCTAATTTATAATGAACAACTAATCATGAAATTATGAAAAGAATATCATTTATAATCCTTAGTTTTTCATTCCTAATTCTGTTAAGTGGTTGCGGACTTTACAAAAACTATGAGCGTCCACAGGATATTGCTGTCGAAGGCATTTATGGAAGTGCACAAAGCGGTGATTCCCTTGGCTTGGGCGACCTCGGTTGGCGTGAAATCTTCACCGACCCCTTGTTACAGGAAATCATAGAAAGAGGTCTTGCCCAGAACGCAAATATGCGTCAGGCCGACCTGAGGATTCAAGAGGCACAAAACAACCTGCGTGCAGCAAAGCTCGCCTTCTTCCCCTCTATTTCGATTGCACCTCAGGGAACCATCTCAGGCATTTGGGACCCCAGCAACCGCGAGGAATACAAGGGCGTTATGGGGAATGGTGCAACGAAGACCTATGCCATCCCTGTAGCTGCGAACTGGCAAGCCGACTGCTTCGGACAATTGCGTAATGCCAAGAAAGGAAGCGAGGTGGCAGTAGAGAACATGCAAACCGTGCGTCAAGCCGTTCAGACTGCAGTTGTCGCCAATATAGCCAACCTCTATTACACCCTTTGCATGCTCGACGAGCAACTGCGTATTGCCGAGGAGACAAGCGAGAACTGGAAACAGAACCTCGAGGTTACTCAATTGCTGATGCAAGCAGGCCAGTCGAACAAGGCTGCGGTATCAAGCACGGAGGCCAATTACTGGAGTATCATGGGAACTATCGTGGAGATTCGCAGTCAAATAGTCCTCACCGAGAATGCACTTGCCAACCTCTTAGGTGAAACGCCTCACCCCTTCAAGCGCAAGACACTCGAATCGTTCCAAATGCCCAATGCGTGTGTGACGGGTGTACCCATTAGCATCCTCTCTCGCCGACCCGATGTTCGACAAGCCGAACTAGCTTTGGCATCGACCTTTTACGCAAAAAATCAGGTAAGGGCATCTTTCTACCCCGCCCTGAATATCTCTGCCTCCGGACAGTACACCAATTCGTTGGGAAGCATGGTCATCAACCCAGGTGGGATTATTGCCGCACTCGTTGGAACACTTACCCAGCCCCTCTTTGCCCAAGGCAAACTGCGTGCCGCATATAAGAATGCTTTGGCTGAGCAGGAAGTTGCAAAGATAGGGTTCCAACAGAAGATTCTCGACGCAGGTAATGAGGTTTGCTCTGCAATGGCTAACATCCAAGTGTACAAAGCTGAGCAAGAGTATATCGACAAACAGGTTCAGAGCATGCAAGACGCAGTTGAGGCTACACAAGCCCTTATGAAATACAGCAATCAGGTCAACTACCTCAACGTGCTCACAGCACAGAGCGGACTTTTGCAAGCACAGTTTTCGCAGTTGACGAATAAGTATAACGTCATCTCAGGAGTCATCTCCCTCTATCAAGCACTAGGTGGAGGAGCAGAATAAGATTGCCCAATCATAGCGTCAGACTATACCAAGCATCGGCTGAAGGTTGTACAACCTTTGGCCGATGGTTGTATATATCGGAAACCAAAGCATTAATAGCACAGCCCATTATTTAATAATGTATTGAGTTTAATAATAATGGAGCAATAAAAAGTAGTAAGTTCTTTCTCGTTTAAACTTTTATTGTTATCTTTGCAACGCAAAATGTGCGCTTATGAAAAGAGCTTTGACATACATCGTTCTAGTGTTTAGCCTATTAATGACGGGCAACGCAAGCGCTTATACACTGGTCATCGACCCCGGACACGGAGGCAAGGACGCAGGGGCTTTGGGCTTTATCTCGAAAGAGAAAGACATCAATCTCGCCATCGCTCTAGAGTTCGGACGCTTGGTCGAGCAGAATTGTCCCGATGTAAAAGTGGTCTATACCCGCAAGACGGATACCTTTATAGAATTAGACGAGCGCGCGCGTATAGCAAACCGCAATAAGGCAGACCTATTTGTTTCCATTCACACCAATTCGACTGCGGCCGGAAAGGCGGGAACAACAGCAAGAGGTACTGAAACCTACACCTTGGGAATGCACCGAGCCGCCGACAATCTGGCGGTGGCAAAGAGAGAAAACTCCGTCATTACCCTTGAGGCCAACTACGAAGAGAAGTACGAAGGCTTCGACCCCAAGTCAAGCGAGTCGTACATCATCTTCGAACTCATGCAGGACGAACACATGAAGCAGAGCGTGAAGTTTGCCGGACTTGTCCAGCAACAATTTGCCACGCATGCAGGTCGCGTCAATAAAGGAGTCTTCCAGGCTGGTTTCCTTGTACTGAGGAATACGTCAATGCCAAGCGCTCTCATAGAATTAGGCTACATCAACAACCGACAAGAGGAGCAGTTCCTGAACACAAAGGACGGAATCGCAAAGATGAGTCGGGCGATATTTAATGCATTTAAGAGTTACTACAAATGAAACGTGAAGTTAAAATAGGAATCACAGGCATAGTTGCCCTCGTGTTGCTTTTCTTTGGAATGAACTTCCTTAAGGGCATCAAGTTGTGGGATAACAATGACACATACTTTATATTGTTTAAGGATGCTAAAGCGCTTTCGAAATCGAGCACGGTATATGCCGACGGATACAACATTGGCATAGTCTCGAACGTAAGTTACGACTATAATCATCCCGGCAACGTGGTAGTTGCCATCAGCGTGAATAAGAACGTGAAGATTCCTCACGGCACTATTGCCGCATTGGACGAAGCCATGCTGGGAGGTTGCACCCTGAACATGACAATGGGACCTAACCCTGCCGACCGCTACATGCCTGGAGACACCATTATAGGATCAACGGCCAATGGACTTATGTCGGCCGCTGCAGACGTTATGCCCAAGGTACAACAAGTACTTGATCATGTCGATTCGCTTATCCAGACAATCAACACATTGGCAAATAGTCCTAACTTGCCACGTGTACTGGAGAATGCCGAACGCATTACAGCTAATCTCAACGAGAGTTCAAAGCAATTAAACACACTGCTTGGCAAGGACATCCCTCAGATGACAACCACGTTTAACAAGGCTGGAGAGAACGCTGTAAAGATAACTGACAATCTCGCGGCATTAGATTTGCAAGGCACATTGGGAAAGGTTAATTCTGCGATGGCCAACGTTCAAGCAGCTACCGACAAGTTGAACAATAACGAGGGAAGTCTGGGATTGCTCCTGAACGACACAAGCCTTTATGGTAACCTAAACCAAACGGTGAACAGTGCCACGAACCTGCTTGAAGACCTAAAACAGAACCCAAGTCGATACGTCCATTTCTCACTCGTCGGAAAGAAAGCAAAATAACTTAGAGGAAGGCAAAAGAAGTATATGGCTTCTGCAACACCAAAAGAGAAATGGGCATATTTCCTTGAGATAATCGGGAAAAATGTGAATGGCCAAGAGTTCAAAACTTGGTTCCAACCCATTGAATTCGTCTCCTTCGAGGCGGATCGGAAGGAGTTGTTGCTAAGCGTACCCTCAGCTTTCTTCTTCGAGATGCTCGACGGGCAATTCAAGAAGCTGATGTACAACGTCATGTGGCGTGTCTTCACAAAGGACAAGGACGCACACATCACATATCGCATTCAAAAGACCGACGACACCACCATCGATGTTGAAACGCTGCGTACAGATGAAAAAATGCGCAAGCGCAAGGACGATACGTTTATCAAGCCCAAGCGCAACACCGAAGACGAACTTGACTCACAACTGAACAAGGAATACCGATTCGAAAACTTCATTGAGGGAGAGAGCAACAAACTACCTCGCAGCGTGGGTCAGAGTATTGCCGACAATCCTCGTCAAACCACCTTCAATCCTTTGTTCATCTATGGTTCATCAGGAGTTGGCAAGACCCATTTGGTGAATGCCATCGGTATGCGCATCAAAGAACTATATCCCAAGAACCGCGTGCTCTATGTCGGAGCACACCAATTCCAGGTGCAGTTCACAGACAGTTATCGTGCAAACACCATCAACGACTTCATCAACTTCTATCAGACAATAGACGTCCTCATCATTGACGATATTCAGGAATTAATTGGAAATACAGGCACACAAAACGCATTCTTCCACATCTTCAATCACCTGAAGATGAACGGAAAGCAAATCATACTGACAAGCGACCGCATGCCTGCTTCTATGCCTGGAATGGAAGAGAGATTGTTGACCCGATTCAAGTGGGGACTTATGGCTGAACTTGAGAAACCTAATCGCGAACTTTGCAAGAGGATTCTGGAAAGCAAGATTCGACACGACGGTTTGCAGATTCCCGAGGACGTGGTGGATTACATTTCCGCTAACGTGAACGAAAGCGTGCGCGACATGGAAGGTATCATCAATTCCCTGCTTGCCTATTCATCGGTCTACAATCGAGATATCGACCTGAGCATGGCCGAACAGATTGTTAAGCGCACCATGAAGCGCCAGCAAAAGACCATAACACTTGACAACATCATTGATAAGTGTTGCGAGCAATGGAAGGTGAGTCAGGACGATGTATTCTCGAAAACTAGAAAGGCAAATATCGTTACCGTTCGTCAAGTCGCTATGTATCTGGCGCAAAAAATGACCAAACTGACGGCAAGCAAGATAGGTTTGCACATTGGAGGTCGCAATCATGCGACTGTGCTTCACGCCATCAATCAAGTGAAGGACCGCATATCGACAGACAAGGCGTTCGCCAAGCAAGTGAGCGAAACAGAGACAAGCTTAAAGGGTTAAAAGGTTATGAGGTTATGAGGTTATGAGGTTTTGGGGGGTTGAGGTTAAAGGGAACTCAAAAAGCCCTGCTTCCTTAACGTATCGAGAAACAACTGAGACAACGCTTCGTTGTCTTTTTTTGTATATCGAATCTCGGCAAATACTTGAGCCAGCGTCTCCTTATGATTGATTTCCACGAAGTGCTTGTTCTCAGGTAATGATTCCTTATGCGTATAATACTTATCGATATCGGTTGGCGAATAATCGTGATAAGTTTCCTCGTGCACAAACGAAGCCAAAGGCAAACGGTCGCTCAAGGCTGGTTCCTCATCAGGCCAACCAACCGTAAGCGTGGCTATTGGCATTACCAATTTTGGTAAACCAAGCACCTCGATAATCTGTTGAGGTTGATAGACGGTAGTACCCAGATAACAAACGCCTAATCCTGCTTCCTCTGCCAAACAAGAGAAGGTCTGAGTATAGAGAAGTGCATCAGATGCGGCATTAATAAAACTCAGGAAATTATCATAGCCCGGTTCTGCTTGACGCTGGCGACACCACTCGCTGGTGCGATTGAAATCGGCACAAATAGTAAGGACAACGGGGGCACTTGTAACCATTGGCTGACCGAAATGAGCAGGAGCAAGACGTTGCTTTTGTTCAGTATCGCGTGTAACGACAACACTATAAAGTTGAAGATTACCCATTGTCTGCGTACGAGCCGAAAGCTCAAGAAGCTGGTTCAGAAGAGCATCATCAACAGGGGTTTGCTTATACTTACGAATGGTTCTGCGTGTCTTTATTGATTCCATATCACATCAAATTTCAATATCTGTTGCAAAATTACAAAATTATTTCTAAATTTGCATCATCAATCTGCGTATTATGGAACATCAAGAGAACGAAGCCATACAACAGGAAGTGGTGGAAGTGCGCCCAGAAGTGCTTGAATGCGACGTGGTTCGCTTTCAGAACAACAAAGAGAAATGGGTGGCTTTCGTAGGACTACTCAATGGGGAGCCTTATGAAATATTTACCGGCTTGATGGACGACGACGAGGGCATCATGATACCCAAGAGCGTCAGTCAAGGTCGTATCATAAAGGCATTAAATCCCAATGGGACAAAGCGTTACGACTTTCAGTTCCAGAACAAACGTGGATATAAGATCACAGTTGAAGGACTGAACGAGAAGTTCAATCAGGAATTCTGGAACTACGCCAAGCTTATCTCAGGTATGCTTCGTTACAGAATGTCGATTGAGAATGTTGTGAAGCTCGTTAGTTCGCTTTCGCTCGAAGGCGAAACCATCAACACGTGGAAGTCTGGAGTTGTACGTGCCCTAAAGAAGTACATCCCAGGTAACGAAGAGGATATTGAGAGTTGAAAATATACATTAATAATATTAAGATTAGGGCCAAGCACGGTGTGATGGAGCAAGAACGCTCTGTCGGTGCTGACTTTATGGTTTCCGTAGAAGCAGAGTGCCTAAACGAGCTTTCCACGCTAACCGATGAGTTAACCGATACCATAAGCTATGCAGACATGGCTGAGGTCGTGAAGCAGGAAATGCAGATTCCAAGCCAACTGCTCGAACATGTAGCGGGTCGCATAGGAAGGCGCCTGCTTGCCGAGTTTTCCACCCTATCCCAAGTAACCGTACGCATAACTAAACTCGTACCTCCTATTCCAGGACTTCAGTGCGAGGGAGCAGGAGTGGAAATAGAAGTGATGAAGTGATGGAGTGAAACCCTCACATTAAAGATGGAGAAGAAATCGTAATTCATAATTTGAGAATCATAAATACAAGAATAATACTATGAAGAAGAAAGTAAGATTTAGCCTGGTTTACCGCGACATGTGGCAGAGTTCAGGCAAGTTCCAACCCCGCAAGGATCAGTTGGCACGCATTGCGCCAGTCATCATTGAGATGGGATGCTTCGATCGCGTTGAGACTAATGGTGGTGCTTTCGAGCAAGTCAATCTGCTGGCTGGCGAAAACCCCAACGAGGCAGTTCGTGCATTCTGTAAGCCCTTCAACGAAGTTGGTATCAAGACACACATGCTCGACCGAGGACTCAATGCCCTGCGCATGTATCCTGTACCCGACGACGTTCGAAAACTGATGTACAAAGTGAAGAAGAAGCAAGGTACTGACATCACTCGCATCTTCTGTGGCCTTAACGACGTCCGCAACATCATCCCCAGTATCCAGTATGCGAAGGAAGGCGGAATGATTCCACAAGCCACGCTCTGTATCACCACATCTCCCATCCACACGGCAGAATACTACAGCGCCATTGCCGACCAACTCATCGAGGCTGGTGCAGCAGAAATCTGTCTTAAGGATATGGCCGGTATCGGACAGCCTGCCATGCTTGGTAAACTCACGGGAATGATTAAGAAAAACCATCCCGACATCATCATCCAGTATCACGGACACTCTGGTCCTGGACTCTCGATGGCAAGCATTCTTGAAGTCTGCAACAATGGTGCCGACATCATCGATACAGCTATCGAGCCCCTCTCTTGGGGAAAGGTTCATCCCGATATCATCTCCGTTCAATCGATGCTGAAGAACGAAGGTTTCGACGTGCCTGAAATCAATATGAACGCCTACATGAAAGCCCGTTCACTCACACAAGAGTTCATCGATGACTGGCTGGGTTATTTCATCAATCCTGCTAACAAGCACATGTCAAGCCTGTTGCTCGGCAGTGGTCTGCCTGGTGGCATGATGGGGTCTATGATGGCAGACTTAGGTGGCATCCAAGGGGCAATCAATAACATTCGCAAGCAGAAAGGCGAACCCGAACTCACCACCGACGACATGCTCGTGGCACTCTTCAACGAGGTAGAGCACGTATGGCCTATGGTTGGTTATCCTCCATTGGTAACTCCCTTCAGCCAATACACCAAGAACATTGCCCTCATGAACCTGCTCACCATCGAACAGGGCAAGGGTCGCTTCGTGATGATGGACGACGCCATGTGGGGTATGATTCTCGGTAAGTCGGGTAAAGTACCCGGTCCTATTGCTCCCGAACTGGTAGAACTGGCCAAGAAACAAGGACGCGAATTCACAGATACCGATCCTCACACCCTCTATCCCGATAAACTCGATGAGTTCCGTAAGGAGATGGACGAAAACGGCTGGGAATACGGACAAGACGACGAAGAACTCTTCGAACTGGCTATGCACCCCGAGCAGTACCGTAACTACAAGAGTGGACAGGCAAAGAAGAACTTCCTTGCCGACCTGCAGAAGGCAAAGGACGCCAAACTGGGTTCAAAACTGACTCCAGAGCAATTGGCTGCCTTCAAGCATGCTAAAGCCGACGCTGTGGTAAGTCCCGTCAACGGACAAGTCTTCTATGAGTTCCAGGGTGGTGACGAGTGTGTACCCTGCCTCGAACCATTCATCGGACAACAGTACAAGGAAGGCGATATCCTATGCTACGTGCAGGCACCTTGGGGCGAGTTCATTCCCATTCCCGCAGGCATTGGCGGTCGTCTTGTAGAGATTGCTGCCAAAAAGGCTTCCTTCGTTCATCGTGGCGACGTGCTAGCTTGGATTGAACGGAAACCTTAAGGTCAAGCCATAAAGCAAGAACCTTTATACATTATTAATATATAATATAATCGGGAGGCCTCTGGTTTCCCGATTATTTTGCTCCTATGCTTTTATCTTGCTATAAGCATGGAAAATGTTTCAAAAGGACGAGCCCTTATTCCCTTTTAATAAGATATAGGTTCGAGGCGCATCGAACCTGC
>JAEEGF010083482.1_pt1 | contig 15132 bp, 11 predicted proteins | sample 9134171 | NCBI WGS metagenome assembly JAEEGF01 (sample SAMN16246542, study PRJNA631951) | gut metagenome | biome: gut microbiome; feature: rumen; material: AP-attached | host: Bos | place: Iran: Karaj | collected 2018-10 | reverse complement strand
ATGACAATTGGCGGCCACTCAAAGGGCGGCAACCTTTCAATCTACGCCGCAGCTCACATAAAAGAAACATATCTCAAAAAACTGAACAAAGTATTGAATTTTGACGGTCCCGGCTTTTTAAAAGAAGTTCTGGAATCAGTGCCGTTCCAGAAGGTTATGGCAAAAACCGAGTCTTATTATCCGCAGGGCTCTGTAATCGGCATGCTTTTTGAACACGATCCTAATTATTGCGTTGTTCACAGCGACGGTGTTTTTGTAATGCAGCATGACCCGTTCACATGGAATCTTTATGGTCCGCAGTTTGCCCTTGATGAGCAGCTTGATAAATCAAGCCAGTTCTTTAATTCAACTTTTAACGAATGGTTTGTCGGTCTTTCTCCTGACAACCGCCGGCAGTTTGTAGAAACAATTTTTGGAGTTCTTGAATCCACGGGCGCCAGAACAAATTCAGAACTTGCAGAAAACTGGCTCAAATCCGCAGGTGCAATGATTAAGGCATTTTCTTCCCTCGACAAGGATATCCGAAAATCCGCGATGGATACGATGGACGGCTTTTTTAAGCTTGTCCGTCAGAATTTGCCGCAGATGCTCAAAAAGTAGGGCAGGTGTAAATGACGGGTAAGGGCAAGAGTTTATTAGTTTTATTGATTCTTTTGGTGCTTTCTGTCAGTGCATTTTATTTCTGTTTTGCAACTGAGACCGGAAAGCGCTTTATAAATTCAAAACTTTCAAAAAAAGAGCCCGCGGAACTTGAGATTTTCAGAAAGTGCTATCCTGACCTTACCTTTGACGCTGCCTTTGATGAAGAAGTTTCGGACTGGAAAATCACTGTTACGGCTCCGGTTTTTGTTAACGGAAAGGAAACTAAGGTTCGGGATTTTTACTGGGCTGACGGCAGGCTTTTACCAAAAGAAGAACTTTCCAGAAAAGACCGCTACTGGAAGATGATTTACCCTTACCGGCATCTTAAAGATCCTGCCCTTATGAGCGGGGAAGAAATTGAGCGCGTACGCAATTTTTCTTCTGCCGACAACCGCCGGAACGGCTCCGGAAGCCCGATGTTCTTTTTTGACTTTTTGTACGCCGCAAAATCCCGGATAATTATCGAAGACCACATTGTAAATACAACTTTTCTCGGTAAAAAAACGCGCGTCCACGAACGCATCGACAGCATTCTGAAACAGGTAGAAAAAGAAATTCTTCTGGTCGCAGAGTCGGATTCAACAGTTAAGGACTTTGTTGCAAGCCTCAAAAGTGCGGACTGCTATCACTGGAGGGAGATTGCGGGCACGGGCCGAAAGTCATTCCACACTTATGGAATTGCAATCGATTTACTTCCAAAAAGTCTTGGCGGAAAGGCAATTTTCTGGAGCTGGACAAAGGACAAGGACCCTGATAACTGGATGCTCACTCCTTTAAGCGCGCGCTGGAGCCCGCCTCAAAAGGTAATCGATATTTTTGAAAATCACGGTTTTATCTGGGGCGGAAACTGGGTAATTTTTGACAATATGCATTTTGAATTCCACCCGGAACTGCTTAAAAACTGATGATTTCTTCGTAGCACTTAATCGCGTAGCTGTCAGTCATTCCCGAAATATATTCAATTACACATTTCTGGTAAGAAGTATAATCGTTTACATCAAAAACAACCGGTGTCTGGTAGCGCATGATTTTTTTCTTATCCGGCGCGTCCTTTGGCACGTAGTTTGTATAACGGATGAGCCAGTCTTCAAATGTGCGGCTTAAACTTTCGTAATACTTCATGCTCTGAGGAATACGTCCGTTTCTGGCAAAATTCTGTGTGTTCATCAAAAGCCGGTAAATTGTGCTCAAAACAAGCTGGGCGTACGATTTGAATTCAAGAAGGCGCCAGTGATTGTAGATTTTTGAATAGCTGAACTCTTTTAATTCTTTGATGAACTTAAAGTACTGGTCGCTGAAGCAGAGTCCGGTTTGTGGTGTGGACTGTTCGCACATGTCGACAATCATGTCGTTGATTAAAACGGTTGTGTTTACGGCCTTTCCGCTTGAGTGGCTCAATGTTTGGCCGTTTTTTGTCATGCCGAGGGTTTCGCCGACGATTTGCCTGAGCTGGCGGTAACAGCCCATATCAAGAATGTGGTAGCGGCGGGCGTCTTCGATGTCGCGGCCCAGAAAGGCAATTTTGTCGCTGACTTTTACAACGCAGCCTTCCCATGTAAAAGGCTGGACAAGGCCCGGCCGTTTGATGTCGTAAAGATTCATTGCTTCATCGCGGGGACGGATGCCCTGCTGGTCGATTTCGCCGCAGTGGCAGATTAAACCGTCGCGTACTGCGTAGGTCAGATTGAGTGTTTTTTCATAGCCGTCCGGGTCGCTTAAAGTTTCGATGTAATCGGCAAAGAAAAGTGAATTGCGTTCGTGCCAGAATTTTTTTGGAGCGTTTGCACCTTCTTTTTGGGCCATAAGTGAATTCAATATGTCTTCGCCGGTGTGACCGAACGGGGCGTGTCCGATATCATGACCGATTGCAATGGCGCGAGTTAATTCAACATTTAAGCCGAGGTATTTGGCAATCGTTTCTGCGACAGAAGCAACGTGCTGGACGTGTTCCATGCGGGTGCAGACGTGGTCATTTTTTGGTGCGTAAAAAACCTGTGTTTTGTGCTTTAAGCGGCTGTAGGCCTGGCTGTGAATGAGACGTGTGTAGTCGCGGTCAAAGTCGCTCCGGATACTGTTTCCGCGGGAATATATCGGGATTTCGCGTTTTATTGCGTCGGACCATTTATGATTCAATTCGTCAGTGCGTTCATTTACAAAAGCATCTTTCATAAATTGAATTATAATGTACTAATCAGCTTTTTTTAAGCCCCTGAAAAAGTGAATTGCAAACGGAAGGCTTGTGCAGGCGGTTAAAAAGTCAGAAGTTCCCTGAGCAATCTGGACTCCAAAAAGGCCGAAGCACAGCGGTAAAATCCAGATTAACGGAATAAAATAAAGTCCCTGTCTCATTGAAGAAAGAAGGCTTGCCTGTTTTGCCATGCCCGTTGTCTGCAAAAGCATATTTGTTCCAAAAATCACCGAGTGGAATGGGAAAAAAATCCCCTGCCATCTCATTGCAACGCGGCCCATCGCGATAACCTCAGGATCGTTTCGGAATGCCTGTACAATCTGAGGTGCAAAAAGCAGGACGATAACCGTAAAAACCGCCATGAGGCTTGCGGTAACTTTTACAAGGAACATGTAAGATGCGCGTACACGGTCGTAGCGTTTTGCGCCGTAGTTCATTCCACAGACCGGCTGAAAGCCCTGGCCGAGCCCGAGTGCAATCGACATGATGAACATTGATACGCGGTTTGTAATGCTCATTCCGGCAACGGCTGCGTCGGCGCTGTGTGCAATAACATCTGCTGCCATTCCTGCGGCGGCGAGTGCTCCGTATCTGGCGGCTGCAACGTTCAAAAAGATGGTAGAAACGCTTGCAAGCCCCTGACGCAAAAGTGATGGAAGTCCCTGTTTAAAAATTTCTTTGTACACTTTTGGATTGTGCGAAAGATTTTTTGGAGAAAGGGTTGTGCTTGTTTTTCTGCGCAAAAACCACGAAAGCAGAATCGAAAAACTTACAATCTGGCTGATTAAGGTTGCGATTGCGGCCCCGCTGATTCCGAGCCTGAGTCCAAAGATAAAAATCGGGTCCAGAATTATATTCAATATTCCGCCAAGAGTAAGACCGACCATGGATAAAGCAGCCTTTCCCTGGAATCTCAGCTGGTTGTTCATTACAAAGGAAGTAACCATAAACGGAGCTCCGAGCAGGATAAAGCGTGCATAGTCGCGCGCGTACGGTGCAATTGTTTCTGTCGCTCCGAGATGAGTTACAATCCACCCGTTGAATCTTACACCGAGAAGGGCAATTAAGGTTCCTGTGACAAAGGCGAGGATAATCCCGGTTGAACAATACTCGTCGGCGCTTTTAGTGTTGCGAGCTCCAAGCTTACGGCTCAAAATACTGCCGCTTCCCATTCCGATAGTAAAACCAAATGCCTGAATTATCGCCATGATGGAAAAGGTGATTCCAACCGCACCGCTGGCAGAAGTTCCGAGTTTTGATACAAAAAAAGTATCTGCCATATTGTAAATTGCCGTAACCATCATGCTGATTATTGTAGGAACAGCCATTTTGATGATGAGGGGTCCTACGTTCTTATTGAGCATGTCGTTGAGCGTTTTATCCTGTACGGAAGCCGGTGAATCTTGCATGCTTAATCTTACATTTTTTTTACAGTAAAAAGCAATTGCGCACGTCCACAATTTTTGGTAAGGTAATTGTACCCGCCGACTTAGCTCACCTGGTAGAGCAGCTCCCTCGTAACGAGCAGGTACTCAGTTCAAGTCTGGGAGTCGGCTCTAAACAACTTGCACATTCGTGCAAGTTGTTTTGTTTTAAACAGACTACTTGAACTGAGTAGCGGAGAGAGCGCCGAGCAGGGACGAGGTATTCTGCAATTAAAATATGGTGTATTTTTCAACAACTCATGTTATATTATAGGTGATGGGGGTAGCAATATGAGTGATGCACTTGCCGATGTTCAGAAACAGATTCTCGATTTCTCTATGGAAGAACAACTTTATTTGCTTGCTTACATTGCGAATAATGTAAACAAGAATAATTCTTCAGCAAAGTATCTTTCAAATAAAAAGAAATCATATTTTGGTGCACTAAAAAATAAAATCAATTATATTGCACCTGATTTTGATGAGCCTGTTGAAGATTTTGCGGAGTACATGTAATGAAATATTTACTTGATACGCATGCAATTCTTTGGTATGCACAAGGGAATACTGAGTTATCAGAAAATGCACGTTCTATAATGGAATCAGAAGACTGTTTTTATAGCATTGCGTCTCTTTGGGAAATTGCTATAAAACAGAAACTCGGTAAACTTAACGGCTCCCTTACCATTCCTGAACTTGATGAATTATGTAAAGAGGCTGGATTTATTAAAATACCTACCAGTTCTTCTCATATTGAGAAAACAAAGACTCTAGATTTTATTCATCGAGATCCATTCGATAGGCTTCTTATTGCAATAGCTCAATCAGAGAGTTTTACGATTATTACAAGGGATACAATCATTCCTCAATATGATGTGAAGACTGTCTGGTAAAAAATGTTAAGCAAAATGTAAAGTGATTTAATTTTGCAAATGTTAAGTTCGAAATAAAGCCTTCAAATCACGCTAAATAGTGTTGATAAAGCCGCAAAATCCGTCTAATTTACACTAAAAGCATTAGATATTCGTTGTAAATTGTATAGATTTGGTTCAAGTCTGGGAGTCGGCTCTAAAAAAAGCGCCTCCTGAAGTTGAACTTTATTCGTCCAGCTTTAGGGGGCGCTTAATTGAAGTATGGTTCTTCAGTTTTTACTGAACCAGACCGTAGATTTTTACGTCACCGAACATAATCATGCGGTTTGCTCCCTTTCCAGGATCAGCGCTTTTCATGTAAGGATAAACGCGGATTGTAAGGGTCTTGCCTTTAATGTTCATGCCCATGTCTGGATCTGAAGCAAACGCTGTAAGAACTTCGTTTGCTTTTGCAGATGTGGCTCCGTCCTGATCAATGGCGGTTCCTGCTCCTCCCTGAACAATTGTTACAGGAGAAGAAAAATCATCATTTGTCGAGTAAAGGATGTCCCATCTCATGTTGCCAGTTCCACTTGAAGCAAGTTCAAGAGTAATCTGGTTTACGATTACAGAAGCGGTTCCAGCAGGCAGTTTGAATTCAACATATGTATTTTCGTCCTTTGCTCCTGCCCAGTCACTTGTTGAATTGCAGAATCTTGTGCGTGCTTTTCCGTTTACATAGTCGTTCTTGTAGGTAGTTTCTTTAAGTCCGCTGCCAATAACTGCTACTGCCGGAGAAACAACGCCTTCCGGGTCAACTGTTGCAGTGTAGCTTACCTTGTTTGAAGAATCAATCATCGGCCATGTAATTTCATAGTCCTGTCCGCCTGCTACCTGCTGCTTTCCGGCACCTGTGAGTGCAACGAGGAGAATATTGTCTTTTGCACAGCCCACAGGACTGTTGCCGAAGTCCGGAGTAATTGATGAATGTGTAACCTGGAGGTTGTAATTGAATTCAGCCACTGAATCAGGTTCAAACTTAACGTAAATATTGTCACCGATGTATGAAGCAGTTGTGTTGATTTCAAGTGATTTTTCAAAGCCTGAGTTTTCTGAAAGACTTACAGTGTAGCCTTTTGGAGCTTTAATGGTGATTTTTCCGCTGGTTACGTTAAATGCACTTACTTTGAATGACTTTACAGTATTGTTTGCAGGATATAATCTTCCGAAGTCAATTGTGTTTGCGTCAACGAGGATGCGGGCATCCGGTGTTACTGCGTGTGAAGCAAGTTCTGGAATTTTTTCCTTGATTTTGCTCATTGCAAGTTCACAGATTTTAAGTGCACCCAGCGTGCGTACGTGAGTGTTGTCGTTCGGCCAGTAAACGAATTTTTCTTTTCCGGCTGCTACGGCAGAATCAACGTAATCACGGGTAAGCTGAGTAATGTCAACAAATGTAACATTATTGGCTTCTGCAGTTTCTTTTGCGGCTGCAGGATAATCTCCGCGTGCAGCTGTTTCGTTTGCATAAACTGTAGTGAGATTGTGGGCACCTTTGTCAGTAACCTTTCCGCCTGAAACATCACAGCGTACAAATGGACTGAAAATTACCGGAATTCCACCGAGGGCTTTTGTTTCATCAATGTATTTCTGAAGGAAGTCCTGATAGGTTCCGTTGTCTGGTGCTGTTGACGGATCGTAAGAGTCGAGCACGTTGGACTCTTTTGTGTAGGTAACATCTGCCCAGCCGGAAGGGTTTTCCTTTGCGTAAGTTGCATAATTCATGAATGTTGAACCGTTACCTGAATATTTCTGGTCATTGTGTCCGAAGTTAATGAAAACATATGTTTTCTTGCCTGCGGCACTGCGTTCTGTAAGGATTGATTTTACGTTTTCCCAGCGGCCTTTTTCGTAATAGAATGATTTTGAACTTCTTCCGCCGTTTGAGAGTGTGTTGTTTACGTAAACGCCGGTATCAAAATAGAACTGCAGCACCTGGCCCCAGCCTGTTTCGTCTCCATCTGCAGGATCATAAGTGCGCATAATTGAGTCTCCGCACATTACAATCTGGATGTCTGCGTTTGCGTCAGATACCGGTTTTACTGTAGAAACTTTTGTGCCGGTTATGTCTGTATCATCTTCATCATTCCCTGAAGGTGGTGTTGTTTGTCCCAGCTGAGTCGTTGTTTCCGGCTGAGATGACGGACTTTCATCTTCAGTTTTGCAGGAAATTAAAGCTGTTCCAAGCAGCAAGACCCCGGCTGCGGCCAGGGATATAAGTTTTTTTAATTTTTTCATGGTTCCTCCGTATGAATTTTGAAGAACAGAAAAGAAAACGGCCTGAAAAGGGGAACAGTCCGTTTCTTCCTGTCTTTACGGTTGTAAATATAAATTGCATGAATTGTTTTAAACTGATGTGAAATTTGATTATTCCGTTAAATAAGTTCAATAATGTATAAATAATATATAAAATTATGCTTTTATGCGTAAAAAATCTGCGTAATTGAATATCAAATAGTAAATTTTGTATTTTTAAGGATATTTTTATATATTTTTGAGTTTTTTTGTGAAGAATTTTATATAAATTTAGTTGCAGATTTCTGCATTCAATCTATAATTATGCTATGGCTTTAAAATTATCACTTCGAAAACAGTATCTTGCAGAACGAAAAAATGCAGGAAAGCGTGTTACCATCGGTTTTGCCGGAATTGCCGACCTGAGGCATTTTATCAGCCTCGAATACATCAAGGGAATGATGAAGGCCTGCAGCGATTATGACATCAACTTTATCAATATGGGCGGAGCAATAAAGTATTCGCTTTTTGATGACATAAACTTTGTTTCCCACTATACAAAACATTTTAAATTCATGAAGAGGCCTCTCCTCGACGGTATAGTAACCTGGGCTGCGACTCTGAGTGAATTTATGGACGTAAAGGCTTACACCAAACTTTTTGCAGAACTTCAGCCGCTTCCAATGGTAGATATCGGACACATGGATATTCCCGGGGCATCGATGCTTAAAATTGATGCACTTTCTGCCATGCATTCCGTGATGGAGCATCTTGTAAAAGTTCATCATTACACAAAATTTGCCTTTATCGGAACTGATATTTCTGAACCTCAAAGGCGCCGACGCATAAATTTTGAACATGAACTTGCCCGCTTCGGACTTCCCCTGATAGAAAACTCTGTCATCATGATGAATAAAAGAATGGAGACAAAATTCATTGATGAGGCGGCAGACAGACTTATTGCAAATTTTGACCTGCATGACAAAAAAAACATTGAGGTTGTCGTTACGGCCTCGGATATCATTGCCTCCGAGGTAATTGAACAGTTTTCCCGCAGGGGAATACGCGTTCCGGGGGATGTGGCAGTAACAGGATTCAACAACTGGTATGAAAGCGTAACTTCCCGCTCGCCGCTTACGACGGTTGATCTGGTTTATTTTAAGCGCGGCTATGCGGCTGTTGAACTTCTTATCGATAAGATTTTAGTTCCGGAGCAAAAAAACGAAACCCTTTACTTTCCTGTAGACCTCATTGTCCGCCAGAGCTGCGGCTGTCTTGAAAAAAGTGTTGCCGCGGCCCGTGCTCAGGAAGAAATCTTTACTGATACGGCAGATTCCGGGGAATCTGAAAATGACCTCCGCACACGGCTGACAGGCCGTGTAAAGGAAATCTTCCGGTACGAGGGTGACGAAAGTATTTCGAGAATGCTTGATGCATTTTTCAGCGATGTTTACGACGGAAATAAAGAAGAAAGCCGGATGCTCCAGTGGTTCCAGAATGTAATGCAGGACTACAGAAAATCCCATGATTTTGATTCGGATCTTTTTCAGAATGCAATCAGTGAATTAAGAAAGCTCTTTCTTCCTGTAATTAAAAGTGAAAACCCCGACAGTACGTTTTATGTGGAAAATATCTTTCATGAAATGCGAACCCTCGTATCCGTATTTCAGAGATACGAAACAATGGCTGAACGTGAAAACCCTTACCGGATCAATAATATTTCGGGGCAGGCGATTAATTTTCTTTCGGCACAGACCATGGAGCAGGTTTATGACACCCTTAAAAATGAACTCAGTGAACTCGACATCCCGGGTGTAATTCTTGCACTGAGCGATAACATGAGCCGTAGTTTTCCTGTTCCAAAAATTGAATTCGTCTATCCGGAGCCTGACAGTGAACTTGAGAAGCTGATGCATAAGCCTGTCAGCGAACCGAACCTTTTTCCGAAAGATTTTTTTACCAAGGACAGAAGATATTCGGTCATGCTGGAGGTCCTTCATCATGCTGATTTGTATTTTGGGTATGCCTTTTTTGAAATGAAGACAATAAACCTTGCAACTTATGACGTTTTGAGGATGCTCCTTTCAAATGCACTTTATACGGTTTACAGAAAAGAGGGCAGGGTAAAATTCAATTCATATGAAGTAGAAAAAACTCAGATTCAGGAACTTATAAATCCGGATGATGAAGCGCTAAATTCAAAAGGAATCAGGATGAGAATCACCGTCAAGAAAATCACTGATTATCTGACGGACCATATTAATGAAATGACTGACATAGAAAAAATGGCAGAAGCCCTTATGATTTCAAGAAGTTATCTCAGCAGAAAATGCCGTGAACTTACGGGACTTTCTGTCCAGCAGCTGCACGAAAAGCTCAAAATCGAGCAGGCAAAAAACATGCTTGCCCTTCAGCGCTTTGAACTTTCCGAAATTGCTTCGACCCTGGGCTTTAAAAGCCAGAATTATTTTTCAAATGTGTTCAAGAAGAATACAGGATTAAGCCCGCTTAACTGGATCAAGAAAAACTGATCCGCTCCGGCAGAATCCCCTAAACAAAAAGAGCCACCTCAAAGGTGGCTTTTTTCAGGCAAAAACGTGTCTATGCTTCGTCAACGATTTCGGCTGCTGGAGCGTTTTTCTTAACTGACTCGATGCCGTTTTTGCAGGCTGCGTTGTCTTTGTAGCCTTCTGATGTTGCGATAATCTGGCCGTTTCCTGCCTTGAGACGGAATCGTACTTCGCCTTTTTTATCCTTGTAGATTTCGAATTTTGGATTTTTTTCTACAGTAAAATCAGCTTTTGTCTGATCTTCAACAACAGCAGTGCAGTTGTTTTTTACGCTTTCGATACCGTTTTTTGCAGAAGCTTTTGAATTATATACTTCTGATGTTGCGATAACCTGTCCGTTTCCGGCAAGAAGATTGAACATAACACCTGATTTGGCAGTTTTAAGAACAAATTTTCCCATTTTTGTAACCCCTTTTGGATGAAGATTTATAAGAAAAATTATAAGTCCAAAATTCCCGGCAGGCAAGAAATATAAAAAATTTTTAAAGCAAAAAAAAAGAGCAGGCTGTCCTGCTCTCTTTGTCCAGCCAGACTACTGGCGGATTACGGTTCGTGTATCAACAATACGCTTCATATCAAGGATATTGTTTACGATGATATTGTTGTCAAAAATTTCGATTTTGTGGCTTGTGGCAAAGCGGTTAACTTCGTCACGGGTTGTTTCGATGCTCAAACCTGCCCAGTGCGCAATATCCTGAATTGTAAGGTTAAAGCGGCGCTGTTTGTCGTTTGGATTTGCTGCAGGAGTCATTTCGTCAAACATACAGAATACGTCGGCGATACGGGCCTGAAGGTCACTGATTACAAGAATCTTGAATCTGCGTTTCTGGTCGTAAATACGTTTACAGAAAAGCTTTAACAGAATAAGGGCAATCTGAGGGTTGCCTGTAATCAGAATTTCAAAGTTTGCCTTGTTGAATTCAAGGCACTGTACCGGACCGGCAGCAACACAGGTTGCAGAACGCGGCGAATTATCAAGAATTGCCATTTCGCCGAAGAATTCACCAGGTTTGAGGATGTCGAGGTTTTTCTTCTGTCCGTTTACACATTTAACGAGCTGAACGTTTCCGCTCTGAATCAGATAGAAACTGTCGCCAGGTTCAAATTCCGTGATGATTACCTGATCGCGTTCATATTTTTTTGCAAAGCGGCTGAATGCCGGAAGTTCAAATAATTTGAGTGCCTTGTTTGTAGAAGGATCCGCTGTAACATCCTGAACTTCAGAAACTACCTTGCGCTGAGCGCGGGCGTTTGCTGTTGTGTACATTTTTGCTACGGCTTCTTTATTTGATGCAGTCGGATAGCGTTTGAGGTAGTTGATGCAGACATCTGCGCAGCTTCTCCATGATTCGTCATCAAAGAAGGCCTGTGCAACGCTCATCATTCCTGACTGCTGGTTTATATCCTGTCCCTTGTTAAGGATTGCTTCAGTCTTTTTGTGAACTGCCCGCAGCTGATTTGAAAATACGCGGAGCATTTTCATGATTACAGGTTTATTGTTGCTGAAGAGAACTTCAAATTCCTGTAATGTCATACAGATACAAACTGAATCGGTAATTGCTGTGGCTGTTTCTTCGCGGGGAAAGTGACCAAGAGAAGACTTAACGCCAAAGAATTCTCCTGTCTTAATCTGTTCTGTTACAGGAAGATTTGTTTCAGGGTCAGTTGACGTAACAACTACACATCCTTTCTGGAGAATGTATACGCGTTCATCCTTATCACCTTCAAAATAAATAATTGAACCTTTTGTGTAAGCAACTGGCTTCGGCATTTTAATTCTTCCTCACGTTTGTTAATTATAATTCAAACACAAACAATTATCTCATAATAATATCATAATTTTTGTATTTGTGCTATCTTTTTTTTTATGATAGATTTACACAGCCATTCTTCGGCTTCTGACGGAATCCTTTCTCCCAGGGATTCTGCACTTTATGCATATTCAAAAAATCTGAAGGTATGGGCCTTAACTGATCACGATACTGTGGACGGCCTTTGCGACGCTGCCAGAGTTTGTCTTGAAAAACAAATTACATTCATTCCGGGAATCGAAATCAACATTGCCTGGCCGACAGGTGAATTCCATCTTCTGGGCCTTGGGCTCCGCGAAAAAAGCCGGGAACTTTCCGAAACAATTGAATATTTAACTGAAGAACGCCACGCAAGAAATACGCAGATAATTCAAAAAATGAACGCGGACGGATATAAGTTTACGCTTGAGCAGGTTGAATCTCAGTTTACCGCCAGCCAGATCGGCCGCCCTCACTTTGCGGATTTTCTTGTAATGCAGAAAATTGTAAAAAACAGACAGGAAGCCTTTGACCGCTTTCTGGCAAAAGGAAAAGCCTGGTACGTAAGCCACAACGGAGAAGAACTAGAAACTGCCGTTCAGGCGATTAAGTCGGCAGGCGGTGTTCCGGTTCTGGCTCATCCTATGTCACTTTATGTGAGCTGGGGCAAAATGGACGAAGTTATAACTTCTATCCGCGATAAGGGCGTAATCGGTCTTGAAGCCTATCATCCGGGTGCGCGTAATTCGGAATGCTTCCGGCTTGAAGAAACTGCACGCCGTCTCGGAATGATTGTCACCGCAGGAAGCGACTTTCACGGAGAAGGTGTGCGTGCGGGACGTCATCTTGGAAAACTTGCCCACGGTAAAAAAATTGACGAAAGATTCTGGCTTGATGAATTAAAACCTGCCCTCGGTGACTTTGATTTTACCAGAACTGAATGGGTTAAATAATTATAACAACAAGTTATTAAATTCGATTGGGAAAAATTGAAATTTAGAGCAATGGAATATACGGAGGCTCTAAATGAATATTTTTTCTTATTCACCGTTCGGCTACGAAGGCTCGCTTGTAACTGTTGAAGTTGATTTGCGCCGGGGAATTCCTGCGGTGGACATTGTTGGTCTTGCAGACGGTGCGGTTAAGGAAAGCCGCGAACGAATGCGCTCTGCAATCAGAAATTCCGGATTTGAATTCCCACTGGAGCGGGTGTTAATCAGTCTTTCTCCCGCAGACTTAAAAAAAGAGGGCGCGGGCTTTGACCTTCCTCTTGCCCTGGCTGTTCTTGACGCCCAGAAAAGATCAGATTCAACCGAAGATTTTCCGGACTCAAGTGTGCTTGTAATGGGTGAACTTGAATTATCCGGCCAGCTGCGCGCAGTGCGCGGTGTGCACGGGGCTGCGGCCACTGCGATGGCCGCCGGAATCAATATGTGCATCGTAAGCAGCGCAAATGCGGATGAGGCGCGCGAAGTTCCGGGAATGAAGGTTTTTGCGGCGGACAATCTGCGTGATGCTTTTGAAGCGCTCTACCGCGAAGAACTTTTTGTAAAAGGTTCAACTTCGGACGAAACTTCCCAGCTGCCTGAAGGCGCAGTAAATGTCGGCGGCGTTTACTTTCCAAAAATCGAACGCGAAAAGGATTTTATCGACATCATCGGTCAGGGTCGCCTTGTGCGTGCTCTTCAGATTGCGGCCGCAGGAGGTCACAACCTTATTGCCTACGGACCGCCCGGCTGTGGAAAAACACTTGCAATTCAAAGATTCAGTTCAATTCTTCCTTTACTTACATTGCAGGAAGCACAGAGCGTTACGAGAATCCACTCACTCGCAGGCCTTCTTGCACCCCACATGTCTCTGATGCGCATCTCTCCCTTCAGAATGCCGCACCAGAGCGCATCCCTTGAAGGTATGTGCGGCGGCGGAATCAACTGCCGTCCCGGCGAAATCTCCCTTGCCCATAACGGAATCCTCTTTCTCGACGAAGCGGCAGAGTTCCGCTCGGCATCGCTTCAGATGCTCCGCGTCCCGCTTGAAAGCGGCTCGATTACATTAAGCCGTGCGGGGCGCACAACGGTTTATCCTGCGCGATTCCAGCTTTTGATGGCGGCTAACCCGTGCCCCTGCGGAAACTACGGTGTTCCGGGGCGGCTGTGCCTTTGCAGCGCCCGTTCGGTGGAAATGTACTGGAAAAAGTTCAGCGGACCTCTTCTGGACAGAGTTGATATAAGAATTCCTGTGGTTTCCCAGGAAGAAGGGGAGAGCGTTTCAAGTGAAGAACTGCGCAAAAAAATTGCCGTGGCAGTCCTTGCCCAGAGAACTCGTCAGGGTAAAAAGAACGTTCACTTAAGCCCTCAGGAAATTCTTGATTTTTGTCCCCTTGATGCTGCGTCTTCGGCCTTCCTTGAAGGAGAATCGAACAGACGTGACTTTTCTCAGCGTGCAGTCAGCGGCTGCTTAAAACTTGCCCGTACGATTGCGGATCTTGAAGGTGAAAAGGACATAAAACTTGAACACTTAAAGGAGGCTGTTTCGTTCCGGCAGGATTCGGGGCCGCTCACTGTTCTTGAAATGTAGGTGTGGGGAAAGGCGGGATTAATTCAATTTGTGGCGGACAGGCGGAATTAATTCAATTTGTGCAAAAAAAAACGGGCCGTTTATGGTCCGTCCTATACCGGAGAAGAGACTTGAACTCTTACACAGTTGCCTGCAAAAGATTTTGAGTCTTTCGTGTCTACCATTCCACCACTCCGGCGTGATTTTTGAATATTAACAAAAAAGGGGCAGTTAGGCAAGAGATAATATGTTAAAATACAAAGCTGCGATGAAAAAATCTTATGTTGGTTTTGACAGCAAGACTGTCCTTAAAGAAGTGTTTGGCTATAAAGAGTTCCGTTCGATTCAAAAGGAGATAATTCAGAACGTGCTCGACGGAAAGGATACGGTGGCAATCATGCCCACCGGCGGCGGAAAGTCGCTGTGCTATCAGATTCCGGCCCTTATTTTTGACGGAATCACCGTTGTAATTTCGCCGCTGATTTCCCTGATGCAGGACCAGGTTTCTTCATTGCAGAATCTTGGAATCAACGCGGTTTTCCTGAACAGCTCGGTTGAGTGGAAAACTTATCTTTCTTACATGAACAGCGTGCGCGACGGAGAAACTAAAATCGTTTATGTTTCGCCTGAAGGGCTTGCAAGCAAAAAGATTCAGGAACTGCTCCATGACGAGCGGGTAAAGGTGAGCTGCATTACCATTGACGAAGCGCACTGCATAAGTTCGTGGGGGCATGACTTTAGGCCGGATTATCTTGAAATCCGCCTGGTTATAAAACAGCTTCCCGGGGCGGTCTGCCTTGCCTTAACTGCAACTGC
>JAEEGF010261926.1_pt1 | contig 15134 bp, 13 predicted proteins | sample 9134171 | NCBI WGS metagenome assembly JAEEGF01 (sample SAMN16246542, study PRJNA631951) | gut metagenome | biome: gut microbiome; feature: rumen; material: AP-attached | host: Bos | place: Iran: Karaj | collected 2018-10 | reverse complement strand
AAGCCCGCCTGCGCCGATGGTACTGCAATGCAATGCGGGAGAGTAGGAGGCCGCCTTCTTTATTAAAGCCGATGAAGCCTTGGACTGACGAAATGTCGGTTCAAGGCTTTCTTCGTTTAGGAGAGGATTGAAGGATTCTTTGCAAAGCAAAGCGTCGCAAGCGCCGAGCGGAAGGATTGAAGGATTGAAGGGTTGAAGGATTGAAAAATTGAAGGGTTGAAGAATTGAAGGATTTAAGGGGTGTATGGCATAAGGGCATAAGGTAATGATGGAATAAGGTAATAAGGTCATAAGGGAAGTTAGAGTACGTTAGAGGATTAAATTAGACAGGGAGTGGAGCAAGATAATGTAGATGATAAATAAGAAAGGGTGAGATGAAGAAATATATTGAGTGGAAAGAGGGGGATAGTTTATGAGAGTATAAGCATGATGGAGGTTGGAAAATAAAGAGAATCCCTAAAATTCCGAGTATAGCTCATTTTGCAGGCTATTTTTGAGTAGTAGGTATTCAATAGCTCAAATTACAGGCTGTTTTTTTCTGGATTTTCCATTGCCATATTAAGCAAAATTTGTACCTTGCCCCATAGTCCGAAGCATAGTGGAGCTCTGCTGGGGAGCAACTCCATGAGGAATAGGATTGTATGAAACGACAAGAATGGGCAGGAGTACTTACACTACCCAGTTCTACTTACACTACCGTTCTAAGTTAGCCTTGGCAAGGTAAATCGACTAGAGATTATCGTAACTATTCAGTTTTTTTTCTTTACCCTCACAATACTTTGCGAAAGAAGAGTCTGATACATCCCCTTTTGTAGAAAGCGCAAACTCTACTGTTTCGAAGTTGTAGTCCTCCAACAAAGAGAAGAATACGCGTGCCACGATGTCTGTAGGGTTCTTGAATGCACCACATCCCCATGCACCCAATATGAGCACCTCGTTATGTTCACGTGCTGCAACATCAAGAATTTTCTTGATACGTGATGTTATCAATTGTTCGTAGTTTTCCGGAAGACTATGGTCACCTATTTCCGGAGCGGCACTTGTGATAATGTTTACCTCGTACCAGTCATCAATCATTTTAGGATAGACGGGGTCTGTAAGCTCATCACTCTTGAATACCACGACATTAGGCGTATAGATAAGATCATCGTTTCCACGAAAGTCAATCTCACCGTTTACATACTGATGGCGGTGCTTGTCGTAGAACTTATATTTCATTGCCTCCAGACAAGGAAGAAGCGTAGAGCAACGGCATATAAAGACTCCTCCTGAGCACCTGCATGGAATGGTGCACCACCGATGGAGTGATTGTTAGCAAAGTTCAGCACTGCAACCTTCTTGCCTTTATAAGCTTTTGCCGCTTCAAGGCTACGCTTACCAGAGACCACATATTTCGTATTGCATGCAGTTGCAGGAGGCATGCTTATATCTTCCTCTTCTGCCACCATATACTGTTGACGAATAGATTTGCTGACAGCCTCTTGCAATTCTGGATTTGATGTATAATGCGTCTTTGTATCGAGCATTACCTCATAATTTATTTTGTGGTAATTGAACATAGGCACTATTATGATTATTTTATTATCAACTGCAAAGTTACACCTTATCAAACATTAAAGAGATAAAAAGATAAAAGAGAAACGGTATACCGTTTCTCTTTTATCTTTTTATTTCTTCCATGCATTCACCACCTCACCTATGTACATGGTGTGGATGCCGTCAGTATAGTTGCGATACATGTTCTTTGGCACATCATCAGTGAAGCCCTTCGGGTCAAACGGTGCCTGGTACATCTTACGACATTCTATCACCATCGTAGCCTCTTTATAATAAGGTGTGCCGTTGGCAGTGTAGGCGGTATGCAAGCCAAGTGTCTTCGCCTTATCGCTGTCATCGCGTCCGCTCTTATGCCCCATATAGTCCAGCACGCGACTGTTCTCTACGTCAAACACCATCACGGTGAAATACTGCTCCCGGTCCATGAACTCCTTAGTATAGCGTTTATCGGCAAGGTAAACGGTCAGGGCGGTGCGTCCCCACAGGGTACCGATGCCACCCCATCCTATAGTCATGGCGTTATGCTTCTCCTTGTTGCCAGCAGCAAGGATTTCTGCATTATTCTCCTTGAAATCGTCTCTGACCTCAAACTTCTTAAAGCCGTTCTCCTCCTGTGCATACGCTGTGCCTACACACATAAGGGCTGCAAACATAGCAGCCAGTACCTTCAAACTATTTCTCATATTTTATTTAGGTAAATAATTATTGTATATTAAATTCAACGTCTTTCCTTGAAAAAAGACTGCATAAGCTCCCTGCACTCATCCTCACATACCCCGCTGACGACCTCTGTCTTCGGATGTAATGCCGCGGGCGACACCTTACTGTAGCCGCGCTTGTCATCGGGCGCACCATAGACGATACGCGGTATCTGCGACCACCCGAGCGCACCGGCACACATAGGACAGGGTTCTACGGTAACGTACAGCGTGCAGTCGGAAAGGTATTTGCCGCCAAGGGCATTCGCCGCCGCCGTTATCGCCTGCATCTCTGCATGGGCGGTGACATCGTGCAGCGTCTCCGTCAGGTTGTGCGTACGAGCCAGTATCCTACCATGACAAACAACTACGGCACCAATGGGTATCTCCCCCTCCTTTGCTGCCTGTTCAGCCTCAAAAAGAGCCTTCTGCATGTATTGTTCGTCGGTAGTCATACCTGGTAAAACTATTATTTCTTCTGAGTAAGGATGCTTACCAATACATAAGCAATGATGATAATGCTGAAACCTGACCAGGCAAAACGTGGCTGTCCCATCACAACACCGGCAACGATACTGGCTATCAGTACTGCAGCAGAGAATATAACGAAGCCATACTTAACCTCATTGCCCTTAAAGCCCCAGTGCTTGAACTTCAGCGCAAACATCGGTATCTCCGCCACAAGCAGCCAGCTGCTGACAAAGATTCCTAACACCATCAATGGCATAAACCACTTATACTGCTCAAGCAACGGAGCAATGCCTACTATCAGCGAGCCCCAGAAAAGTGCATTGGCAGGTGTTGGCAGTCCTATAAACGACGTAGTCTGTCGGGTATCAATATTAAACTTTGCCAATCTGACGGCAGAGAAGGCTGCCACTATAAAGGCCAAGTAGGGTAGCAGCGTTACCGCAAACGGGATATCGTTCAAGAAAGAAGGATAGTCGAGCACGCTTAGTTCAACAAAAATCATAGCAGAGGGAGCCACGCCGAAGGTAACGTCGTCTGCCAGCGAATCAAGTTCCTTGCCTATATTACTAGATACTCCAAGCAGCCTTGCCGACATACCGTCGAAGAAGTCGAACACAGCGCCAAGTATGATAAACAACAATGCCATCTGGGTGTTCAACTGCAGGGCGAAAACTATTGCTATGCAACCACAGATAAGGTTGCAGCAGGTTATTGTATTTGGTATATGTTTCTTCATAAATATTGATGCTCTGTATTTCAAGGTGCAAATTTACAAAAAAAAAATCATAACACAAAAAAAATCACGTTATACATAACATTTCTTGCCGATTAAGAAAAAAATCCCCACACAATGGATGTGCAGGGAATGTTTATTTATGATAATGTCATGACGTTATTTCAGTTCTGCCAGGATTGTCTGGTTACCCGTAGTAGCCTGTCCCATGGTAACCTTGATGTCAGTGCCTACGGGAAGGAATACATCTACCCTTGAACCAAACTTAATGAATCCCAGATGCTCGTCAATGAAGCAATCCTCGCCCTCCTTAGCGTATGTTACGATGCGACGCGCCACTGCGCCAGCCACCTGGCGGCACAATATATCCACGCCACCCTGAGTGGTGATTATGATGTCTGTCATCTCATTTTCATCGCTTGCCTTTGGCAGCCACGCCTTGTGGAAAGCACCGTTCTGATGGTGCACCATCTTGACTTTTCCATCAACAGGGAACCAGTTGGCATGCACATTGAACAGGCTCATGAAGATGCTGACCATGATGCGCTTCTCATGGAAATACTTATCTTCCTCAACCTCCTCAATGACAACGATCTTGCCGTCTGCAGGCGCCACCACCGTCATTGTAGTATCCACTTCGTCCTCTGCGAACTTACGGATAGGGCATCTGAAGAAATTAAGCGCTATGCACCACACTGTGCCAAATAATGCGGTGAATACATAGAACGGTATATGTGAGGGTACATAACGCCACAACACAAAGCCGACGGCTATGAGCAGTAAAGCACTATATATTAACAATTCAGTGCCCTCGTGGTGTATGCGGATTTTCTTTAGCTTCTTTATACGTTTTCCCATAGGTTTAGGTACCATTTTCACTTTATCGTGCAAAGTTAGCATTTTTTCCTGACATAAGCAAATATTTGTCGTTGAAACTATTGTTTTTTTCGATTTTATGTCATATAGGCGCCTACTTTGGGCTCTTTTTTATAACTTTGCTCTACTATGCATAATTTTATTCACCTACATACTCACACTTACTACTCTCTGCTTGACGGACAAAGTCCGGTAGGCGCACTTGTCAAGAAAGCCGTTGCCGACGGCATGCGTGGCATGGCTATAACCGACCACGGCAACATGTTCGGCGTAAAGGACCTGTTTGATGAGTGTAACAAGATTAACAAAGAACTGAAGAAAGAAGGCAAGGAACCATTCAAGCCTATCTTCGGTTGTGAGATGTATGTGGCGCGTCGTGGCATGAAGCGCATGGAAGAAAAGGTTGACCACGGCGGCTGGCACCTTATAGTGTTGGCAAAGAACCTGAACGGCTACAAGAACCTGATAAAACTGGTAAGCCGTTCGTGGGTTGACGGATATTACTACAGACCACGTACAGACCATGAGGACCTGGAGCGTTACCATGAAGACCTCATAGTCTGCTCTGCATGTATTGGCGGTGAGATACCTAAGAAAATCCTTGCTGGTGACATGGAGGGCGCACGAAAGGCTATAGAATGGCACAAGAACCTGTGGGGTGACGACTTCTACCTTGAGTTGCAGCGTCATGAAGTGACAGACCCAAACCAACGTGCAAACCGCGAGACATTCCCTCTTCAGCAGCAGGTAAACCGAGCACTCATAGAACTGTCAAAGGAATACGGCATCAAGTTGGTATGCACCAATGACTGCCACTTTGTGGACAAAGCAAACGCCGAGGCCCATGACCACCTGTTGTGTCTCGGTACAGGCAAGGATCTTGACGACCCTTCACGTATGCTCTACACCAAGCAGGAGTGGTTCAAGACGCAGCAGGAGATGAACGACATCTTCTCTGACGTGCCTGAGGCTCTCGACAATACCATCGAGATTCTCGACAAGGTGGAGACTTACAACCTGGAGTCGGACCCTATCATGCCATTCTTCCCAATACCTGAGGCATTCGGCACTGAGGAACATTGGCGACAGACATTCAGCGAGGAAGACCTGTACCGCGAGTTTACGACCGACGAATACGGGAAAAACCAACTGTCAGAGGAAGACGGACAGAAGAAGATAAAGAAACTCGGCGGATACGACAAACTCTACCGAATAAAGTTCGAGGCAGACTACCTTGGCAAGCTGGCATACGAGGGTGCATCGCGACTGTATGCAAAGAACTACCAGACGATACCTGACGGCAAAGCCTTGCAGCCAGACGAGCTCTCTGCATGGGCTGCGGAGCTCGGAATCGGCAAGGAGGTTGACGAACGAATACGCTTTGAGCTGCATATAATGAAGACCATGGGTTTCCCTGGCTACTTCCTCATCGTGCAGGACTTCATCAACTCTGCACGTAAGGAACTCGGAGTATGGGTGGGACCAGGCCGTGGCAGTGCCGCAGGTTCGGTTGTGGCATATTGCCTTGGCATCACCAAACTCGACCCTCTGAAATATGACTTGCTGTTCGAGCGTTTCCTCAATCCAGACCGTATATCGCTGCCTGATATCGATACCGACTTCGACGATGACGGTCGAGGCAAGGTGTTACAGTGGGTAATGGATAAATACGGCCACGAGAACTGCGCACACATCATCACCTATGGTACGATGGCGACCAAGAACTCCATTAAGGATGTGGCGCGCATTGAGAAACTGCCGCTCGACAAATCGAATGCCTTGTGCAAGGCAATACCTGACCGTCTGCCTGACGGACTGAAGATGAACCTCAGCAATGCCATTAAGGTGGTACCCGAACTGCAGCAGGCAGAGGCCTCGCTTGACCCACGCGAGTCTAACACGATAAAATATGCGAAGATGCTGGAGGGCACCGTGCGCAACACAGGTATCCATGCCTGCGGATTCATCATCTGCCGCGACCCTATCAGTGACCATGTGCCAGTATCAACAGCGCAAGACCCAGACTTCCCTGAACTCAAGACACCTGTCACGCAGTATGACGGACACGTTATCGAGTCAACGGGACTCATCAAGATGGACTTCCTCGGTCTGAAGACTCTTTCAGAGCAAAAGGAGGCCGTGAAGATAATAAAACGCACAAGGGGCATAGATATAGACCTTGACAACATACCGCTTGACGACGAACTTACCTATGAGCTGTACCAAAAAGGACAGACAGTAGGCACATTCCAGTTTGAGTCTGCCGGCATGCAGAAATATCTGCGTGAGTTGCACCCTACGGTGTTCGAGGATCTCATAGCCATGAATGCGCTGTATCGCCCAGGCCCTATGGACTACATTCCTTCGTTCATCAAGCGTAAGAATGGCCAGGAGCCTATCACCTACGACATACCATGCATGGAGACTTACCTTAAGGATACCTATGGTATTACAGTGTACCAAGAGCAGGTGATGTTGCTGAGCCGACAGCTGGCAGACTTCACACGTGGTCAGTCAGACGCCCTGCGTAAGGCGATGGGTAAGAAGAAGAAGGACATCGTTGACCAGATGAAGCCTATGTTCATCGAGGGTGGAAAGAAGAACGGTCACGACCCTAAGGTGCTGGAGAAGATATGGGCAGACTGGGAGAAGTTCGCTTCTTATGCATTCAACAAGTCGCATGCCGCATGCTACTCCTGGGTGGCTTACCAGACGGCATACCTCAAGGCGCATTTTCCTGCCGAGTTCATGGCGGCACTGCTCACGCGCCGTTGTTCAGACATTAAGGAGACGACGAAGCTGATGGATGAATGTAAGGCCCTCGGCATACCTACACTGGGCCCTGACGTGAATGAGTCGTTCACTGATTTCGGCGTAAACGCCAAAGGTGAGATACGCTTCGGACTAACCGCAATAAAAGGCATGAGCACAGCTGCTGCCAATGCGATAATAGAAGAACGTGAAGCAAACGGTCCTTACGCAGACCTTTACGACTTCCTGGAGCGAGTACCATCCTCGTCAATGAACAGGAAGGCACTTGAGGTGCTTTCACTTGCCGGCGCCTTTGACTGTTTCGGCATACAACGCGAGCAATATCTTGCACCATCTGGCAAATACAATGTATTCCTCGATGCCATAAGTCAGTACATGTCGCAGTATCAGAATGCGAAGCATGAAGCAGAGAACTCACTGTTCGGTGGTTTCGATTCAGTGGAGATAAGCAAGCCTAAACCAACGAAGGCACAGGAATGGAGCGCAATAGAGAAACTGAACCGAGAGCGGGACCTGGTAGGTATCTATCTGTCAGCGCATCCTCTTGATGAGTTCTCTGTCGTAATGGAATGTCTGTGCAACACAAAATGCTCTGAAATAGGTCGTGAGGCTGATATGGATACCATATCGAAACGAGAAACCATAACTGTAGGCGGCATCGTAACCAACGTAAGAGAGATGTTCACCAAACGCGGTACTCCGATGGGTGTCGTTACCATAGAAGACTTTGACGGAAGCGGTGAACAAGCTTTCTTTGACAAGCAGTGGGCACAATACAAAGGCATGTTCACCATCGGAAGTTCCATCTTCATGCGCATGAAGTGTGAGGAGCGCTATCGCGGCACCGGACAGTACAGCCTTAATGTTTACAGTGTAGAGTTCATGCGAGATGTAGCTGACAAATACATGTCGGAACTCACCATTCATATTGACCTTTCAACATTCGAGAGTACAAAGAGCGAAGACAGTGAAGAAGGCACAAAGCCAACAAACTCAAACAACATGCTGGCAGATCTTGCTACCATAATAAAGGAGGCTCCAGGCACTACCCAACTGCATTTCTCCATCCGCGACACTCGCATCAGCAGTCAGCCTATAGAGATGACGTCGCATTCGTCGGGAGTGAAGATAAACCGCCGTCTGATTGACTTCATCAAATCAAACGACTGCCTGAAAATTACCATTTAACAAACAATTCCGCCTTCTGCGGTGACAAAGACAATATGGACAATGATACGATAAAATATGCCGAAAAATGCTTTCGTGATGAAGCACAGGCTATCCTTAACCTCATACCGATGCTCGATGACAACTTCACACAAGCTGTCAAACTAATCATGGAGTGTAAGGGCAAGGTTATCGTTACAGGAGTAGGCAAAAGCGGCCACGTAGGCGAGAAGATTGCCGCCACACTCGCATCGCTCGGCACACCATCGTTTTTCCTCAACCCTCTTGATGCGTACCATGGCGACCTCGGAATGGTCGCCACAGGCGACGTGGTAATGGCTATCAGCTACAGCGGTTACACCGACGAACTCTTGCGCTTCATACCATTGCTCATAGAGCGCAAGATACCTATAATAGGTATATCTGGCAATCCCGACTCCCTGCTCGCACGCTACTCTGCCTGCCACCTTAACATACGCGTGGACCATGAGGCGGACCCACTGAACCTTGCACCGACATCCTCTACTGCCACCACGATGGCAATGGGCGATGCACTTGCCTGCGCTCTGGTATATGAGCGCGACTTCAAGGCACAAGACTTTGCACAGTTCCACCCAGGAGGTTCTCTCGGCAAACGCTTGTTGTCAAGGGCAAGGGACTACATGGTGAGCGACGGACTTCCTATCGTAAGTCCTACGACCAGCGTGATGGACGCAATCGTGACCATAAGCAACGGAAAACTCGGTCTTGCAATTGTCATGAACCACGAAGGGCAACTCGTTGGTATCATAACCGACGGCGACGTGCGCCGCGCCATACAGCGTTACCGCAATGAGATGTTCGGACTTATGGTCACAGACATCATGACACCTCATCCAAAGACCATACGTCCGGAGGCAAGCCTCAATGAGGTTGACCAGATACTACGACGCTACAACATCCACGCCCTTATAGTGACCGACGAGCACGACCATGTAGTGGGCATCATTGACTCCTTCAGAGTGATGAGCTAAAGAAGCAAAGGAACAGAGAACAACTTCTAAAATAATTATGGTTTTCCCGTATGATTTGTGGAATAATCAAAACTTAAAGATATGAATATAGCACTTCTGACCGCAGGCGGAACAGGAAACAGAATGGGGCAAGATATCCCCAAACAATTTATGTGTATTGATAATAAACCCGTGATTATCTTTACCTTACAGGCGTTTCAATATCATCCGGAAATTGATGCTATTGCCGTGGCCTGTCTTCCTGGATGGAATGTAATACTTCAGGCTTATGCCAATCAGTATAACATCACAAAGCTGAAATGGATTTTTGATGGCGGTAACAGTAATCAAGAATCCATATACAATGGCATATCCGGTTTGAAAGAAGCAGGATGTTCTGATGATGATATTATCTTGATACAAGATGGAGTGCGTCCCTTAGTTGATGCCCGCATCATTACAGACAATATAATGGTATGTAAGAAGTACGGTTATGCTGTTACAGGACTTCTATGCAAAGAAGCTATCATGGAGGTAAATGACGGGAAGGTAACCAACATAGATATTCCGCGTGAACGTTTGGTCAGGACACAAACCCCTCATACATATTCCTTGGGCACTCTGTTGAACGCACATAAGATTGCGAAGGAAAAAGGCATCACAAATACCGTAGCATCATGCACATTGGTTTCTATGATAGGTATAAATGAGCAACATTTGGTAGAAGGTTCAGAAAAAAACGGATTAAAACTAACAAGACCTCAGGACGTGGATTTGTTCAAGGCTATGATACATTCCGAACCTGAATCTTGGATGAAATAAACAATGACTTACGAAGACGATATAATAGCTGCTTCAAGGGCTGATATTCCTTGGGACGAACTATCAGGAAAGAACATTCTTGTTACAGGTGCAACTGGGCTGATAGGATCCTGTGTCGTTGAGATTCTGATGAGTCGTAAGGATATGGATTATCATGTATATGCATCTGGTAGAGATGAGACAAGGATTAACAGCCTCTTTGCCGAGTATATAAACTCACCTTATTTCCACTTCGTTAAATATGACGTTGTGGAACCGTTTGATTACGATGTTGATTTCCAATACATAATTGCTGCTGCCAGTGGGGCTAATCCTATTCTGTATAGCACAGATCCGGTAGGTGTGATGAAAGCAAATTTCAATGGGGTTGACAATCTTCTTACCTATGGAGTGAAGCATCATCTGGAAAAATTTTTATATATATCTTCCGGTGATGTCTATGGAGAAGGTGATGGAAGAGCATTTACCGAAGAGTACAGTGGTTATGTTGACCCCCTTAACCTGCGCTCATGCTATACTTCTTCAAAACGAGCCACGGAGACCCTCTGTATTTCGTATGCAAGTCAGTATGGACTTGCAGTGAGTATTGCACGCCCTTGCCATACCTATGGGCCAAACTTTACAGAAGGAGACACAAGAGTATATGCCCAGTTTATACGTAATATTCTCAGAGGAGAGAATATTATCATGAAAAGCTCAGGCGAGCAGGTACGATCTTGGTGTTATGTAGTTGATTGCGCTTTGGGTATCCTATATATCCTTATTAAAGGTAAAGATAAAGAAGCATATAATATTTCCGATAGCAACTCCATAGTATCCATTAGGGAAATGGCAGATATAATAGCCGAGATTGGAAATAAAGAAGTTATTATCAATGCTCCGTCTGAAATAGAAAAAAGAGGTTTCAACGTCGTAAAGAGGGAAATTCTGGATTCTTCAAAATTACAGGCATTGGGATGGCGAGCTCATTGTGACATCAGACAAGGTCTTGAACATACAATCAAGCATATTCAAACATGCTAATCGACGAGAAATCAAAAGTAACGATAAGTCATCTGAGAAACGACAGACAATTCAAATTCATCAAGCGCACAGACAATCCGTTTGTCAACGGGCAGCATGCCAGAAGTAAACGGGGGATATTGCTATAAATAAGAAGAATATAGTTAAAAAAACACAAAGTTAGCAACATCACAAAGCCTAATGTTGTTAGCTTTGTTTTTTTTTACTATCTTTGCATTACGCAAATTGCGTAACGCAAGTTGCGTAATGCATATAACTCCTTAGCTGTAAATATGAAAGAGAATCCTTTTCTTATACACGGATACAAAGGGCCAGAGTATTTCTGTGACCGTCAGGAAGAAACGGCAGACATAACAGAAGCTCTTAAAAACGGGTGCAACGTAACGCTCATATCTCCCAGGAGATATGGCAAAACAGGGCTGATCCACAATGTGTTCCATTATCTAATGGAACATGACAAAGAAATACATTGTTTTTATGTCGATATCTATGCTACGCACTCATTAAGCGATTTCGTACAGCTGTTTGCAAAGGCTGTACTGGGACGCCTTGACACACCACTGCAAAAAGCAGAGAACCTTATCAGCAAAGTATTTAGATACAGTCAGGTGACAATGTCGCCAGACCTTGCCACGGGAATGCCACAATTCTCATTAAGTTTCCAGCCGCAAAATACGGTAAGCACGTTGGAAGACATCTTTACATATCTGGACAAGTCTGGACAGACTTGCTATGTTGCCTTTGACGAGTTCCAGCAAGTATTGGAATATGCAGAAGAAAAAGTGGAAGCATTGCTCAGAACATACATACAGCAGACGCACAACGTGCATTTCATATTCTCTGGCAGCAAACAACACATGATGATGGAGATGTTCAACTCTCCAAGACATCCTTTTTACAGAAGTACAGAGAAGCTACATCTAAACACACTTGACGAAAAGGTATATTATGACTTTGCGACAGAAAAGCTAAGACAGCAAGGAGTAAATCTTCCTGAAGACTTATTCCACACGATATACACGCAGGTTGATGGTGTGACATGGTATCTGCAGACAATCATGAACCGCTTCTATCGTATGAGTGACTGCACTCTTACAAAAGACTCATTCCATGAGGTGATAAATGGAATTATAACACGCGAGGAAGAAGAATACAAACACCTCTATCACCTATTGACAGCGAACCAAGCTTCCCTGTTACTCGCCATAGCAAAAGAGGGAACGGTAAAAGAACCGCTATCAGGTTTGTTTATGCGCACTCATAACTTGAAATCGCCAAGCAGTGTGCAACGCGCACTGCAGTACTTGCTGAATGAAGAATATGTATATCATTCTGACAATGGTTACATTGTGTACGACCGTTTCTTCGCTTTATGGCTGAAGAAATACTGAATACAATTTTACTGACGAGATAAACAAATATAAGACTATATGATTATGACAACAGAATTGAAACAATACATGCAGAAGAACCTTAGGGCTGTACAGATGAAAGAACTTTTTATACTGTGCACGGTAACGGATATCTGCAAACGCAACGAAATAGAATACTGGCTTGACGGAGGAACTCTGCTCGGAGCGAAACGCCATGGGGGATTTATCCCATGGGATGATGATATAGATATATGTATCAGAGATACTGACACTGAACGTTTCAAGAAAATAATGCTGAGTGAGTTACCAAAAGATCTGTTCCTGCAGACACCAGACACAGATCCTTCTTATAACTCAACAATAATGAAGATACGTGACAACAACTCTTTGTTGGTAGAGTTTGGCGATGACTTTACGCGAGATTACCACAAAGGCATATTCATTGACGTATTCCCAATGACAGACTATCCAAGCGTGTCAAAAACCTTCTGCAAGAAAATAGCAGGCGGCTACTGCAAAGCCAATAGCATACTGCACAAGCAGCATCTGTACTCATGGCGTGCTGTTGCAGAACTGATATGGTTCGGGGCAAAACGTGCCTACACACGTGCACTGTGGTGGATGGCTGAAAAGACTTGCATGAAAGGAGAGTTTTTCGCCCCCCTGCTATGCAACAACGGAATTGGCTTCATGCATAAGAAGGATGCAGTGTTCCCACTCAGTACGATAGAGTTTGAAGGTGTCACGTTCAGTTGCCCTGCCAACACCGACGTTTACCTTACAGAACAATACGGTGACTACATGCAATTGCCACCAGAAGAAAAGCGTGGCATACACGCTTCGTTCTACATAGAGAAACTGGTGTAGATACCCTGACACGCATGACCTACTCGCACCATGTGCCTTGACACCGGCTGCACGCCAAAGCATATTATAGGACATTTTCAACATTTCGGGGTCTGAAAAAAGTTCGCCGAAAAACTCAAAATAGAGAGAGTGAACATGAGAAAAACACCCCACAAAAGCCATTTTACGGGGTGTTTTTCCTCGTTTTCATGTAAAAGCTATGCTTTTACAGTGTAATTTGATAGCTTTTACGATGTAAAATGATAGCTTTTACAGCATAATTTGATAGCTATTTCAACCTAAAAGCTATCAAATTACACTGTCTTTTCAAATGCCTTTGCTGAATACCAGTAAGTTACAAGTCGCTGAGAATGCCGATAAAACCAACCAACCGTAAACTTTTTTGAAAAACAGCCCTTTATTTCGACTTAACGAGGGCGATGGGATAGGACAAAATTGACATTTCGGATGCACAGACAGGCGGCATATTTTTCAAAAGTCCACGGTTCAACAATAGCAAATAATCATGAAACGATGTATAAGTACTTACATATTTTCATTAAATAGCCCTAAAAAATAGCATTTTTTGCACTACAGATGCTCAATACTCAATAAAATTGAGTAAATTTGCACAGTATTTCTTAAAGAGAGGCACAAGACATAGGCTATTACATCAACAAAACAAATCTTTGCTTTTCGGTAGTAAAGTTTTAAGCAATGACTAATAAAGATCACGATAACCGCCCCACAATATCCGTTGTCATGGCAACATATAACGGAGAGAAATGGATTCGCGAGCAATTGGATTCCATCATAAGCCAGACATATCCCATACATGAGCTGATCATACAAGACGACAGTTCGACTGACTCTACACTTGAGATTATAAAGGAATATGAAAGGCAATATGCTTTTATACACGTATATCAAAACGAGAAGAACAAAGGATACTGCGAGAATTTCATGAGTGTAACCATGAAAGCAACCGGAGATTTCATAGCGCTTGCTGACCAAGATGATATATGGTATCCTGAGAAATTAGAGAAGCAGATAAAAGCCATCGGAGAGTCGGATATGTGCTACTCGCAACATCACAGGGGATATGATCAGGTTACGATTAGATTAGTTGATTATAAATGTGCCCCCGAACGCCAAATGTTTTCTCCCATCGTAGGACATTCCATGCTTTTGCGCAAGGAATATGCACAGGACTCCAGAAACTGGCTTAAATATTTGGCACACGACTTTGGGTTAGGTGCTCTGGCACATTTCGGAAATGGTGTAACCAAAGTAAGCGAACCATTAAACTGGCACAGAACACACGAAGGACAGGCAAGTGCAAAAGGGCACTCACCGTCGCAACAACAGCGAGGGATAATCAGCGCATGCAAACCATATATCTTCGGATATGTCCATTACCGCAGGTTACAGAAGCAACAAAGCTTCATACGATTTTACGAAACGATTCACGAAAGGAGCAAAGGGCGCAATGAATTATGTCATACTATAAGCAAGTTGCTTTTAAGTCATGGTATCATTCCGCTTATCAGGCTGTGTTTCCTCTGTATGACCCATCGGGATACGATCTACCCGACAAAGACGAAAGGATTCAAAGGTGTGATGCGAGGCTTTTTCTACCCTTTCATCCACTCCTACAAATGTGACTTGTATTTAATATAGGTGGGTTCTAATAATTCCCACTGTCAGATTTTTGAATTTGTTTCGAGGGCAAAATGTTAACTGATAAGGGAGCATAGCGGGCTATGTGACCGCAGAAGTTAACAGTTTGCACCGAAAGAAAACA
>JAEEGF011440151.1_pt1 | contig 15135 bp, 8 predicted proteins | sample 9134171 | NCBI WGS metagenome assembly JAEEGF01 (sample SAMN16246542, study PRJNA631951) | gut metagenome | biome: gut microbiome; feature: rumen; material: AP-attached | host: Bos | place: Iran: Karaj | collected 2018-10 | reverse complement strand
CTTGACTTTATAAGGTCTCTTATTGCTATCTCCCTGCAGCCTTCAACATTGGCATTTCGGGATTCCATTTTTACTATGTTGGGAACATGCAGAATCTGCAGTTCAGCGTTGTCTTCGATCGTGATGACGCGATCGGTTGAAGGGATACTGTCTGACAACGCATTAAGAAAGGTTGTTTTGCCGGAGCCTGTTCCTCCGCTAATAAAGATGTTATAGCCTGCTCTTACAAGACTTTGAAGATCTTTGACTATATATTCGGGAACTGAACCAAAGCCTATAAGCTTTTTCATATTAATTGGTTCGTCCGGGAATCGTCTTATTGTTACTATAGGACCATTAAGTGCTATGGGCGGAAGTACAATATTTACACGTGAGCCGTTTTCAAGTCTTGCATCAACTATCGGCGATGACTCATTAACAACTCTGTTGCAGCCGGCAACGATCTTCTGTATAACATCTTCAAGCTTTTCTTTTGATTCAAAGGTCAGATCATATTTGGAAAGGCGACCGCTTTTTTCAATAAAGATGTCATCTTTGCCATTGATCATGATCTCCGTGACAGTAGGATCATCTACAAGATCCTGGAGGACGTCAAGCTTTCGCATCGCATGAAAGAGTTCAGAGCGGAGCATTCTTTTTTCAGAAAGAGTCATTATCATATCGCTGCAGGAGGATATGACTTCGCGGTCTATCATCTCAAGGATCTCTTCATCGCTTATATCCCTTGTCATGTCCATGGAGGCAACAAGTCTTTTTCTTATGTCTGTCTTTAATGTTTCAAGTTCAGCTCGCATTTTGTGCCTCCTTATCAGAAAGCTCCTTAGATGCTTCGTGAACGTTATTTACATAAACTTCTATTGCCTGATTTCCTGCATCCATCAGATTGTCAGGGAAGTCGAAGACCATGCTCTTATCAAGGATGTGTCCGTTACCTGAAAGACGTATTGTTCTGCCATAAGTTTCAAGCTTACTTAGTGACTGTCTGTCGCTTCGTCTTATGGTAAAAACGCGGTCACACATGGAAAGGATATCTGTAAAGCCGTCTGCAACCTCTGAAAGATCAAGGACAAGGTACTTGTAAAGTCCTGTTTTTTCTATTTCCTGAATGAGATGAATCCATTCCTCTTTTTCAATACCCTTTAGTGTCAGGAAAGATGTGGCAGGAGGAACTATATCAAGATTTCCCTGCTTAACGCAAACTCTTTCAAGATAAAGGGAAAGTCTTTGCTTATCATTTTCAAAATGATAGAGGAGATCCTGAAGGTTCTGACCGGGCGATGCATGTATTCCAAGGTCTGTAGCAAAGGCTTCAAGATTCATATAAAGTGTTCGACCGTTTCGACCAAGAATCTCGCCAAGCGCCTTGGCAAAGGTTGTCTGTCCGCACCTTTTTACAGGTGAATAAACGCCGTATATGGTAAGCTTTTCATCCTGTCTTTGCTTTGAACTTAAGGTATCGGGCTTATCCATGCAAAAATCCATGAGCTTTTGCATTATCTTGTCCATGGACTGATATTTGGGGGTGGATCTTATCTCAATATCATCGTCTAAGGATTCGACCTTATTGTAGCTTCCGTCCTTTGAAGGCTCTTCTAAAACCAGGAGTCTTTCAAATCCGGCATCCTGTACCTTTTCAAATACAGACTGTGATATTACAAGGGCTATAGTCTGCTTCTTAAGCTCATTATCATAAGCTTTCAGGTCTTCTTCGTTGGTAAAGTCTACTATCCTGAAGGGGAGCTTTAAGTTACGGCGCAGATATTCATCCAACCTGAAACAGTAGTCCGCCTCGTTATCGCAGACAGCAATAATATTCCTTTTACTCATTTCTTCCTCACAAAAGGGCGCAAAAAAATTGCGTTTCCAAATCTTAATAATATCGGGAATCGAATAAGTGGCGATGCCATTTATTCTCACGAAAGAATTTCGTGATCTTGTTCGTAATGAACTCGATGCGACAATATTATCAGATGTAAAATGGAAACGCAAGTTCTAATTTTGGTTATTTTGTGGTCGTGATTGCGTATTCTTTTCCGCGCTAAAGATATTGGAAATGGCTTCTGTTCAGGCTCTGTAGCCTCTGTTAGTGTAAGGATCTGTAACTATCTCATTAAGGTGTCCCGGGCTGTATGTAAGGCCAGCAAATACCTGCTGGGCGCCGGTTATAACAGATGCTGCCTGATTGAGTTTTTCAAGCTCTCTGTAACAATCACGCATTTTTACAAAAATATTGATAACGTCATTGATAAATCCAACATCGCGCCTTATTCCTGCAGACACAAGATGTCTTTTGGAAAAGATGTAAAGCTGCATGAAAGTATTCGCTATTCCATATTTGGTATTAAGCGATCTCATAAGCTCAGAGATACAGTTCTGGGCTTTGGTAAGTTCTCTTTCAAAGGTGTCATAGTCTCTTTCCAAAAGGGACTTCTTGGCATCTCTCAGATAATCCAGTGTCATTTCATAGAGTATTGTGATCATCTGAGTTGCATTGGCTTCGGATATTCTTCTTGTATAGTTACTTATCTGTTCTTTGGTCATAGCTTTCTCTCCTTGTTGAGTTATATTGGCACTTTACTCTTGGTTGGAAGTGATGGAGTTTTCGATATCACTTCTAGGAGTTTGAAATTCTTTTAAACTCCCAATTACTGAAGAAGCTGCAGGACTTCGCTTGGTCTTTCATTGGCCTGAGCCAGCATTGATATACCTGCCTGATCAAGTACTGTGTGAGTTGAATATACAGTCATCTCTTCTGCCATATCTACATCCATGATCCTGGAATATGCAGCTGTCATATTTTCAATAGTTACGTCAAGTGACTTATTGGTATGCTCAAGTCTGTTCTGATATGCACCAAGTCTGCTTCTTGCAGCAGAGATATATGCAAGACCCTTTTTAGCCATATCGATTGCTGCATATGAATCATCCAATGTTTTAGTGTTAAGATTGTAAATTCCTATATTTGAAAGAGACATTGTTGGTATTCTGATATCAAGGTACTGTCCTTCGTTGGCACCGATCTGAACTGCCATCCCGCCGGTAGCTGTAATTTCAAGCTGCAGTGTGCATGGAGTAGTCTCAGGAATTGTTTCATCAACTTTTATCTGGATCTCCTGACCCTTGTTGTTAGAGAATTTTATGATATCTCCATCTATGGAAATATTTTCATATGCGTTACCCTTGGAATCTGTAAGAGTTCCTTTAGGTGATATCATCTCTCCGTTTTCATATTGGGGGATGATTTTTTTGGTTCCTGTTACGGGATCTTCTTCAAATTCGCATGAAAAGCCGGTTATCATGGCCATACCTGCAGGTATTTCGTCTGAATATGTACTTACTGTGATGTAAGGGTCGGTTACATATTTGCCTGAACCAGGCTCAAGTACTGTTGCATAACCCTTAAGGTCAAAGGATCCGTTAAGGAGCTTTTGTCCGTTAAATTCTGTTGTATCGCAGACTCTCTGGATCTCACTCTTGAGCTGCTGTATCTCTTCATCGATTATCAATCTGTCATCATCTGTATTGGTCTCATTAGAAGCCTTGGTAGCAAGCTCGCTCATTCTCTGGAGCATATCCTGCATCTCGGCAAGGACGCCGTCTGCAGTTTCTACGATTGAGATTCCGTCTGCATTAGAATCATCTGCTGTATCAAGACTCTTGATCTGTGAGTTCATTCTTCTTGCCATTGCAAGTCCTGATGGATTGTCCTTGGCATTGGCAATCTTGAGACCGCTTGACAATCTTTCGAGTGATTCTGTCAGCTTATTGTCTGTTGTTTTAAGTGCATTGTTTGCTACTAGAGCAGATACATTGTAATTGATCTTCATAGTACTCCTTGTGATCTTTACACTACTTTCAGTGTCTCCTATGCAGTTTATGATCCTTCCATCATGGATATTGAATCTGTAACTGCCTTTATAAATAGTTCCGCTGTCTTTATAAGACTCTTATCAGTAGTATCTGCTTCCCTGCTCACTGCTGCATTTGTGTCATCGCTTGTTTGTTTTGTTACTTCGTACATGATAGAGAGATCTGTTGATGAGATATCTCCTGTCATTATGTACTTTATATTCTCCATAAAGCGTCTTACATCTGCTCTTCCATGAGCTGATGTTGTAAGCATTCCGCCTACCTTTGACGCATCATGAACATTAGGATCTGGCAAAAGAGATAGATCTGCCTTTACTGTTCCGTAGTTTTCGGTTTCAATACTGGCTTCTACTTTAGAGGATGCCCCGTCTCCTTTTTTGAATGAGATGTGAAGGGATACTTCGCCTACGCCTGTATCTACAGGAATCTCATAGCTTCCCTTATCAGCCAGGGTACTTACAACCGACAGCTCTTTGTGAAGAAGTTTTATAGCTTTTATGTCAATATATGTATCGGCTGTATTCATGGCTGTTTCAAGGCTTCTGGTCATATTATCGATAGTATTTTTATAATTATTAAGGTCTTTGAGGCTATCAAGGGCTTCATTTAGATTCGCTCCGCTTAAAGAATCTTTATCTTCCTGATCTTTATCTTGAGGAGCTTTTACTCTTTCGCGAAGCTGATCCCATATCTTATTAAGACATCTTCTTTTTCTTGAAGCGATTATCTCTTCCATGGCTTCAAGGTTTCTTACTGTTACAGGAATATCTGCCTTTTCAAGCTCCGAAGCGCTTTCTTTTGAAAGTCCGTCTGAAAGAGTGTTTCTTAGATCTTCAAGTTCTCTTTTGTTTACTTCTTTTTCAAGGCGCTTTTCTTCTTCGCCCTGATGCTCCATGGCATCTGCGAATGCGGGAAGAAGGGTATTTTCAATTACGTTACCGGCATTTTCAAATGCAAGCATCTTCTCAGGGCTGATATTGTCGTATGCCTTATCAGCCTTAGATGAGTAGTATCTGAAGGCTGTTTCTATCTGCACATCGATTGCTGTATTCTTTCTCTCACCAGCTTTAAGTCCGCCAAAATCGTCATCAACCTTAAAGTCCATGCCGCGTTTTGATCTTGTCAAAGTCCTGTTTGCGGTAAGAAGATTACCAATTGTCATCTCTGATCCAGTTTCAAGGACCATTCCTATAGCGGCATGATCTGTCTTTTTAAGATTCTCAAAAAGTCTGTAGATTCCGATGTAGGACTCTTTTTCCTTATCAGTGATCTGGCCGTTTTTTTCAAGCTTATATAAAAATCTTGAGTACTTATCGCTTTGCTTATCAGGATCCTTGTCCTTATCGTCAAGGTATCCGCCAAGCTCATCAAGAGTCATGGCAAGCGGATTGCGGCCTTCTCTTATCATGTCAAGAACTGCTGATGGCTTTAATTTATCGATGGTAGAAACAAGCTTATTGTCGATGGCTCTTACTGCTTCAACGCTAGAACTTGTGACCTCTGCATGGTTGTAAGAGAGTATCCGGACTGCGCGTCTGTTGTCGTCTGTAAGCTCAAGGTCTATACCCTTAAGTACTTCATCAACATTTCTGAATGCCTTCTTGATGCTGTCTCCAAGATCACTTCTAACCTGCGTTCCAACAGCTTCATAGGTTGCCTGGGCTTTTTCGTAAGATGCTTTAAGAGCTGAACCCTTATTAAAGATATCTTCAAGGGTTGCCGACTTAAATTCCTTGGTAAGAGCACCAATTACTGCTGCCGGGGACTCTTTGATAACGCCCACTTCTTCATTAGTCTTTTTATATAGATCATAAAGATCAAGAGCGTTACTTCTGTCAGGGAAAAGAACATTTGCAATCTGGTCATTCGCAGCCTTTAATTCTTCAACCGCCTTCTCAACATACGAAGTATCAATCGTAATACCGCTTCTTAAAAGGCGAAGATTGACTTCTGCGCTCATCTCAAACCTTGTCTCTTCAAGGAAAAGAGATTTCTTAAGGCTAACAGCTTTTTGTACAAGGCTCTCATGATCCGAAAGATTTCCCTGAGTAGCCATCTTTCCATCTGCTATTGCTGCTGCCGCGCTGTCTATGATGACTTCTCTTGTAAGCGGAAATGAAATATTATCTATCTCTATTTTCTTTTGAAGATTATCTGGAGTAAGTGCAAGACCGTCTTTTAAAAGCTTTCTTGCAGTATCCTGCATCTTCTCATCGGCTGCTTCAAAGCCTGCTTCTTCTATAACTTCAGAGATTGAAGCTGCAATATCATCTAAGGCCAAACCAGCTCCAGTCTTGTTAAGATATCCGCCCTCCATATAGTAGGAACCCTGGCCGCTTCTGCGTCCATTGGTTGCATGGTCTGCCAGATAGAAATTGTCTACGGAAGGCTCAAGCTTATTTTCAACAAGGTAGTTTACTGCTGTGTCTTTGGGCTCAGTTAATAACGACCCTTTTTCAACGGCATTAACTACGTCTCTAATATTTTCTTTGGTTGCCGGGATATCATTTTGATGGAAAGCATCGAGAATATCGCCTGCCATGACTTCATTGCCGACGATGTTCTTAAGAGTCTCTATATCAAGATCATCATTATATCCATCTATTATCTGTCCGGACTGAGCCAGGACTGTTTTGACTTTATCAAGTATTGTCACAGCTTCTTGAGGGTCAAGATCTCTCATATCAAAGCCGTCTTCTTTAGCTTTGGCATAGTCTTCCTGCGACATTGTATGTGACATTACAACATCAATATTATGGACACTTGAAAAATCAAGGCTGTTTTGCTCAAGGCTTTTTGCAAGTGCGCTTGTCTTATTAGAATAAGCTTCTATGTCATGTCTTCCTGAATTAAGGTCAACATCTGCGCTCATGCCAAGGTTAACAGGACCTGTCATTCCAAAAGGCTTTGGTGCCATACTACTAGCTGTAAATGAACTGATTCTTTCTGATAAATTATCTTCAGGGGATGCCATAAACTGCCCCAGCGCCGATACGTTTGTCATATAAAACCTCAAAATGCTTTCTCTGCCGGCACGTCCTGTTATGGCTTGGAGAAAAAAATAAAGTGCGGCTGCATATCCTTTGCAGTCACACTTTATTTCGGCACATTATATCAGAATCTTAACCGTGTTTGCATTTCTAGTTTGATTTAGTGATTATATAAAATAACCCAAATCACTTAATATCCTCAGATTTCTTAGTGGAAGACTTAGCAGTTTTCTTCTTTGTAGTCTCATTTTTAGCTGTCTCTTTTTTGCTACTTTCCTTTTTAGTAGTTTCTTTTTTGGCAGCTTCTTTTTTGGTGGTTTCTTTTTTAGCAGTTTCTTTCTTTTTTACAGCCTTACTTTTGTCTGTTTCCTTACTGTCGCTTTCCTCTGAATGAGATGCGCTGCGAAGAGTTCTTGGAGCACGCTCAGATCTTACCATTGTATCCTTCTTGGAAGGATCCTGGAAAAGGAATACTTCTGCTGCGTATGGAGGAAGATCAAATGTCAGTGAATAGTCCTTGTAATCGCAAAGACCGGGCTCTGCCTTGATCTTGTCCGGAACGCCTGTACCTATTCCGCCAAATTTAGGATCAGCGCTGTCAAGAATGTGTGTATATGTTCCGGAGAAAGGAACACCAACCTTGAAGCCTTTCCATTCCATTGGAGTAAAGTTTATAACAAAGAGAAGGTTATCTCTTCCGTTTGATGCCTTACGTACAAAGCTGTAGGTACTTCTGTCTGAATCATCTGCGTTGATCCAGTCGAATCCGCCCCAGTTATTATCGATTTCATGCAGTGCAGGATACTTGTTATACATTCTAAGAAGCTCTGCAACATAGTCCTTCATTCCTCTGTGAAGAGGCTCTGCAAGAAGTCCCCAGTCAAGCTCTCTCTTTTCACTCCACTCACGCTTTTGGCCAAATTCCTGACCCATGAAGAGGAGTTTTTTGCCGCAGTGGCCAAACATAAATGTATAGCCCGCACGTAGATTTGCAAACTTATCTGTCTCATAGCCAGGCATCTTCTCAAGCATAGAGCACTTAAGATGTACAACTTCGTCATGGGACAGAGGAAGGATATAGTTCTCAGCCTCGTTATAGCTCATGGCAAAGGTCAGCATGTTATGAGCACCCTTACGGAAGTATGGGTCAAGCTTCATGTATTCGCAGAAATCATGCATCCAGCCCATGTTCCACTTGAAGGAAAATCCAAGTCCGTCATCATCGAGCTTACCTGTAATCTTGGGCCATGCTGTTGACTCTTCTGCAACTGTCATAAATCCGGGGTATGTACCATGGATGACACTGTTTAAGTGCTTGAAGAATTCTATTGCTGCAAGATTCTGGTTGCCGCCGTACTTGTTTGGAACCCACTGGCCGTCTTTTTTGCCATAGTCAAGATAGAGCATTGATGCAACTGCATCTACTCTTATTCCGTCGATATGGAATTTGCGGATCCAGTAAAGGGCATTAGCTATAAGGAAATTCTTGACTTCATTTTTTTCAAGGTTAAAGATCTTGGTACCCCAGTCAGGGTGCTCACCTTTACGCGGGTCCGGATCTTCATAGATACACTGGCCGTCAAAGCGGGCAAGACCATGGGCATCAGGGCAGAAATGCGCCGGTACCCAGTCAAGGATAACCCCTATGTTGTTCTTATGGAGAAGGTTAACAAGATACATGAAGTCTACAGGCTCGCCATATCTGGCTGTAGGAGCATAATAGCCCGTTACCTGATAGCCCCATGAACCATCAAAGGGATGCTCTGCTATACCCATAAGTTCGATATAGTTGTAGTTCATCTCCTTGAGGTATTCTACTATTCGATCTGCGAACTGACGATAGGTATAGAATCCGTCTTCAGTTCCGTCAGGATGTTTCATCCATGAACCAATATGACATTCATAAATTGCTATTGGCTGCTTGTTGAGATCTTTTTTGGATATCTCAGATATCCATTCATCATCAGACCATTTAAAAGCGGAAAGGTCTGTTGTCCTTGATGCTGTTCCAGGACGAAGTTCAGAAAAATTAGCGTAAGGGTCTGCTTTGTAAAGCTTCTCCCCGCCCGGTGTAGTGATCATATATTTATACAACTCGCCAACACCTACTCCGGGAATAAATAACTGCCAAATGCCGGTTTTGAGTCTTTCCATTTTGTGGACGTCTTCATTCCAGCCGTTAAAGGAACCTATAACATGAACACTTGCTGCATTTGGAGCCCATACGGCAAAAAACATACCTTTTTTACCGTTTTCCTCAGAAGGATGAGCGCCAAGTTTTTCGTAGATTTCATAATGAGTTCCGTTTCCAAACAGATACTCATCAGCTTCAGAGATAAATACCTTATTTCCCATACAAAACTTCCCGCCTTTAATATTAAGTTATTTATGATCCACTCTTTCGAAATCTTTCTCTGTCAGAATAATCATATCTTCTTCATCATATCGCTTATTGAGTACAACGTCAAAGAAATGACTTATGGTCTTTTTTTCGGCACTGCGAATTGCTTCATCCACGATATCGCGTACCTCAGAGATTGTTACATCATGATCAATGGTCTGCATCTCCTCGATTCTTGAGTGAAGAGAGAGCATACCAAAGTTGTCGATCTTGTACTCACGCTCAAGGGCATACTGCTTGGCATATGCTACAAGCGACTCATTATCAAGCGCTTCTACATCAACTCTTACGTTGAAGCAGCCTGAAAGCTCAGGATGGCGCTTTAAGAGACGATCCATATCCTTATGGTTGTCTTCCATGACAATGATTATGCCATGCTTATCTGCTGTAAGCTCTTTGTACAAAGACTCAACAGTATCAGATTTCATATCAGCTGCACGCTGGATGATAAGTGCACCTGAGTCGAGTTTTTCGATCACACTGCTTACGCTCTTTCTGTTAAGAGCCTGCGCTGTGATCTTGGCAACCTTTCCGGAGAATCCGGAACCATTGGCCTGCACTGACTTTATTAAACCTTTGGCAAGGTTGATCGTGCCTGTACCTTCTTCGCCTGTTACTATGGCATTGTTGGTTGAAGGTGACATATTAAGTGAATCAATTGCCCGGATGATCTGCTTTCTGGACTTACGATGGTGAATATAGGGTCCGAAAAGATCTTTCTCCTCCGGCGTCATAACGCGTACCCTTGTATCCAATTCCTTCGCCTCCGACTCTGTCTCCGCTTCCCCTTCGGAAAAGCCGGCTTCCTGTGCATTGTCTACTGGTTTTTGTTCTGGTTCTGATTCTTTTGTGTCTGTTTCTTCTGTGTTTGCTTCTTCTGAGTCCTCTTTTGATGTTTCTTCTATTGGTGTCTCATCTTCAAGGTCTTCATCTGATTTTTCTTCTGAAGCATCTGCCTCTTCTACTTCATTGTCCTTTGATGCTTCATCTTCTATATCTGATTCATCAGCTTTGGTCTCTTCAGAAGATTCTTTATCTGTATCTTCTTCAGCTTTATCTTCTGTATCGTCTTCCGTCTCGTAGTCGAAAGATTCTCCCAGGCTCATTTCAACTACTTCTTCAGTGTATTCCGGAACTTCGAGAGCTTCTGAATCATCCTTTTCTACAACTGTAATTCTTCTCCTTCCGGCTTTTACAGGTGCTTTGGTTTCTGATTCGGAATCTTCAGCATCTTCAAGTTCGGAATCGTCTGATTCTTCTGACTCATCTTCATCATCTTCTTCAGAATTTTGATCTTCTGATTCTTTGAAGTCTACGAATTCTTTAATGTCGTTATTAAAAGCATCAGCGTCGTCTAAATCTTCTGTATGATCTTTGGATTCTTCTAAATCCCTGCGATCATCTGAGTCTTTTGATCCAGATTCTAAATCCTTATCTTTAGATTCTTCGGATTCTTCTGACTCCTTTTCTTTTGAATCATTCAATTCTTCTGCAGCATCAGACTTTTCTGACTCATCTTTTGATTCTGTATCCTCAGAATCTTTTTCTTTGATTTCTTCACTGCTATCAACTGCATCTGAATCTTTTTCCTTAGCTGAAATATCCTCAGCCTTTTCATCACTCTTATCATCTGAGTCTGCATCAGGCATGTCATCGACGAGCTTATCAAGATCCATGACATCGTCTTCATCCATGATCTTTTCCTCATTGGCTCTTCTGATGCCTTCAGCTCCTGCTTTGACAAAAGGTTCTGTAGAAGGTCTTACCACATTGCCAGCGTGGCTAAGGAGGGCTCTACCTGCATTTCTTTCAGGCTTTGGACGGTTGCCTCCCATGAGTTCGCGCTTAACTTCTTTCTCCATTTCCTTTTGGAGATCGTATTTAACGTCCTCATCATACTGGCTAATAACTGTACTGATCTTATCCTGAACGCGCTTGGCAACTTCCTCTTCCTGGCGCTGGCGCTGCTGCTGCTTGATGCGGTTCATGATATCGTCGATACTGATCTGACCTGTGATCTGATCTTCAACTGTATCAACTTCAGGTACTACCATACTTATCTGACCATCAGTATCCTGCTTTAAGATATCATCATAATGGCTGGTAGCAACCTTTCTTGTAGGTCTTATAGTAACTCCGGGTTCTTCTTTCTGATCAAGCGGAGCATCTGTTCTGGCCCATGCTGCCGTATCCGGTGTTACAAATTCCTTTGTCGCATCCTCAAAGAACACTTCTGTGGTAGCTTTAACCGGTTTGTTCTTTTCCTCCTCAGCCATGATCTGTTCCATGCTCTCGGCAATGGCTTTCTGGAGGTTAACGGTATCGTATCCTACAGGTTTTGGTGGCGTTTTAGGAACAGAAGGTTCAGGCTTTATACCTGTATTTACAGAAGCAGGCTCTGTCACGTGAGGAGCCCTTCTGTATGAAGCCATCTGATCTCTTGTCTGCATCGCTTCAGTATACTGACCGCCCAGACCTTTATAGGTAGGATTTGTATTCTGGAGATCCTGCTGATCATAATAGCCTGTATTCGTGTTCTGTTGGTCTGGCTGGCTATAGTAGCCTGGTTTTGTGTTCTGTTGGTCTGGCTGGCTATAGTAGCCTGGGTTTGTGTTCTGAAGATCTGTCTGGCTATAGTAGCCTGGGTTTGTGTTCTGAAGATCTGGCTGGCCATAGTAGCCGGGGGTTGTATTCTGAAGGTCTGTCTGACCGTAGTAACCAGGATTTGTATTCTGAAGGTTTGGCTGGTCGAAATATCCCGGATACATATCTGTCATAGAGGGATTTCTTGCATCCACAGGAGATGAGTAATAAGCCTGCATTTCCTGCTGAGTAGGCATCCCTGCATTTAAGGCAGCCTGCTCTACGGCATTTCTTTCTTCCGGTGAATTATAGAAAGGTTTTGTAGGCTGCTTGGTCTCAGTTATTTCTTTTCCTATAGGATCTTCATCTTTTTTCAAAATGGCTTCACGGTCAATGCTTCCGTCAAGCCCGTTCTTGTATGCCTGATATCTGGCCTGCTGCTCCTGAGACAGCGGCTCGTGAAGTGCCTTGAGCTCCAAGGCCTTCATAACAAATTTGCCCACGCCGAACCAGAGGAACATCTCATCGACTTCCTCTATACACTCTGTTGTCAGGCCTACGCGATGGTACAGATATGCAAGCTCATATGCCCACTTCTCTCTGTAATCGTGTTTCTTGAACTCCTCAAGTACTGCAATACGCTCTTCAAGACTTACATCCTGAGCTTCGTAAAGCCTGTACTGAAGGATATAACGTCCGGTATCGCGAGGTGCGATTCGAACGAACTCTTTATAATATTCCACAGCCTGAACAAACTCTCCCATTTTAATGGAGAGTTCACAAAGTGAATATACAATTGCTCTACTGCTGGGATAACGCTCATATGCGAGCAGAAGGATCTCTTTACTTTCTTCGAAACGACGGTTGACCTTATAAAGATCACTGATAGTGCAGAGCATAGTTGTGCTCTTAACACGTCTCCAGTCGATAGTATCTGCAATCTTAACAGCTTCCCCGTATTTGCCTGAAGAAATCAGGACTTTTATCTCCTCTGCCCGAACTCTATATTCATACTTATCCAAAGTCATAGCCCTCTTTTTAAGGATTTTCCCATTTAAAATTTTAACATAGGTCTATCTGTCTGTCAAAAGACAAAAGCCCGAAAATAGCAGTATTTTCGGGCTTTTCTTGGCTATAGCACAACGTTTTTGCGAATATTTTATTGCGAAAATGTCATATGATTATTTAAGTTTTATTTCAGAAAAACAAAAAGATGTTTTTTATATTACTCAATCTCATATTATGAGGTAGGTGTCAAAAGTTCCTTTTGACCCTTACGTCATATTATATAAAGACAAAAAACATCAATCTTTTCTGGTAAATCCATAGAGAATATCAGACAGCTGAGCGAATTCCTTAAGAGAGAGCTTCTCTCCTCTTTCGGTTCTTGTACGACCTATCTTCTCCAGAGCATCGCCTGCCATATCTTTGGATATACCAAGCTCTTTATTATTAGAAAGGCCGTTAACAAGAGTTTTGCGGCGCTGGGAAAAAGCTGCCTTAACCACCTGGAAGAAGAACTTCTCGTCTTCTACGGCTACAGGCATCTGCTCATAGCGTGTCATCTTGATAACAGCTGAGTCAACACCGGGCTGAGGAATGAAGGATGATGGCGGAACCACGCATACAACTTCAGGATCAGCATAGTACTGAACAGCTATAGATAAAGCTCCGTACTCTTTTGAGCCTTCTTTTTCCTGCATTCTGTCAGCAACTTCCTTCTGAACCATTACTGTTATTGACTCTACAGGGCTTCCCTCTTCAAGAAGCTTCATGATAATGGGAGTTGTAATGTAGTAAGGAAGGTTAGCTACAACTTTAAAAGGCTTCCCGTTATTTTTTTCCTCAGAAAGGGATTTAATATCAACTTCGAGAATGTCGGCATTAAGAACCTGAGCATTGTCATACTCTGAAAGTGTATCCTCAAGGACTGGAAGGAGCTTGCCGTCGATCTCAACGGCTATTACCTGACCGGCAGCCTCTGCCAGATACTGGGTAAGGGTTCCTATTCCGGGGCCGATCTCAAGTACTGTATCGTCCTTGGTGATACCTGCTGATGATACGATATCTTCAAGCACTCCATCATCGATAAGAAAGTTCTGTCCAAACTTCTTCTGGGCATTGAGGTGATATTTATTTATTACTTCTTTGGTCCTTGCCGGATTTCCAAGATATGCCATTGATATCCTCATCTTTCCGCATTGCCTTAGCTTTTATGAGCAAAAGACGCTGCATTTGGCTAAACTTTATATTCTATAAAACTTCTTAGCATTGTCCATCGTTACATCCATCACTTCCTGCTCTGTAACGCCTTTTATCCTTGCTATCTCCTTCACTACGTACGGAAGGTATAAAGAAGAATTACGCTTGCCTCTGAAGGGCTCCGGGGCCATGTAGGGGCAGTCTGTCTCTAAAAGGATCCTGTCCAGCGGAATCTTCTCAACGGTTTCTTTAAGCTTCCTGCCGTTTTTAAAAGTAACAACTCCGCCAACTCCTATATAAAATCCAAGCTTTACATACTCAAGCGCCTGTTCAGGGCTGTAGGAATAGCAGTGAATATCAGCGACAATACCTTTTGCTGCCGCTTCCTTCATTATCTCCATTGTATCTGCTGCCGCGTCTCTTGAATGAACGACTACTGGAAGGTCTTCTTCTGCCGCAAGCTGGAGCTGCCTTTTGAACCACATGATCTGAGTGTCCCTGTCCGGATTCTCAGGGTAATAATAATCAAGGCCTATCTCGCCTATGGCAACAACCTTAGGATCACGAGACTGATCTCTTAACCACTCAAGTTTTTCATCATCAAGTTCATTAACATTTTCAGGATGAACGCCTACTGCCGCATATATAAAGTCATATTTATGTGCAAGTTCAAGTGATGACCTAACAGATTCAAGGTCAGCTGCATTATTAACAACTGCCCCTATCCCATTACCTGTCATGCTCTCTATAAGGCTATATCTGTCATCATCAAACTGATGATCATCATAATGTGCATGTGTATCAAATATCAAAGTTGCTTCCTCTTAACTAATAAAATCCGGGCACGTCAGATAGATCAAAAACCATATAAGATCCAGGACATGTCCTGACGTCATTCTATCATATATAGAAAATCGAAAAAACTCTAAGTCTTATGGGTAAAGCAAAATAATTTCAACCATACGAAAAAAGTACCGCCCCACGAGGTATACTCATGAAACAGTACTCGGCGTGCGCTGCCAGGGTCTCGAACCCTGGACAACCTGATTAAGAGTCAGGTGCTCTACCAACTGAGCTAGCAGCGCATTT
>JAEEGF010428105.1_pt1 | contig 15138 bp, 10 predicted proteins | sample 9134171 | NCBI WGS metagenome assembly JAEEGF01 (sample SAMN16246542, study PRJNA631951) | gut metagenome | biome: gut microbiome; feature: rumen; material: AP-attached | host: Bos | place: Iran: Karaj | collected 2018-10 | reverse complement strand
ACATATGCAGAATTGGCTTCTGCTATTGCAAAATTACATATTACCTGGCAACAATTAGGAATCAAGAAAGGAGAAAAGATAGCTCTTTGTGGGCGCAATTGTGCAAACTGGGGACTACTTTTCCTCGCAGTAGAGACATACGGAGCAGTCGTAGTTAGTATTTTACCGGATTTTACAGCTGATGGTATTTATAGTCTGGTGGATCACTCTGAAGCAGTTCTGCTCTATGTAGGTCCGAACGTAAAAAAGAAAATCGATGCTAGCCAGATGAAGGGGCTGAAAGCCACTATCTTCATGGACGAGATGAGTATCGTTGAAGCAGACGAAAAGACTCGCAAGGCATTTGAGAAAGTTGATGCAGCATTCGCAAAGGCTTATCCTAATGGTGTACAACTTAGCGATGTCAACTACCCTACAGATAACTACGATGATTTGGCAGTACTGAACTATACTAGTGGTTCAACCGGCAATCCAAAAGGTGTGATGCTGACTCACCTAAACCTAAGTGGAAATGTCGAGTTTGCACATTCGCGTATTCCGCACAAACCAGGCGATAAAGTACTGTCGATGCTACCTATAGCACACATGTTCGGTTTGATGTTCGAGTTCCTCTATCAAGTTTGTGAGGGAGCGCAAGTATATTTCTTAACACAAGCCCCTACTCCAACTGTGCTGATGAAAGCATTTGCACAAGTCAAACCATTTATGATCTTGACTGTGCCACTTGTAGTAGAAAAGATTATCAAAAAGGGTGTACTGCCTAAGATCAGCACTCCAATGATGCGTGTTCTGTGGAAAACTCCCGGATTACGTTGGGTTGTACGCAAGAAAGTAAAAGAAGGTCTGGACAAGATGTTTGGCGGTGAATTGCGTTATCTCATTATCGGTGGTGCTGCGCTAAATGGAGAAGTAGAACAAGTGCTGCATGATATTAAGTTCCAGTATTGCGTCGGCTATGGCATGACCGAGTGCGGACCACTGATTAGCTACGAAGACTGGTGGGATTATGCATTCCATAGTTGCGGCAAGCAACTGCCGCAATGCCACGTTCGTATCGATTCAGAGAAACCGACCGAGAAGGATGGAGAGATTCAGGTAAAAGGTATCAATGTGATGCGTGGTTACTACAAAAACGATGAGGCAACCAAGGCTGTCTTCACAGACGATGGTTGGATGAGAACGGGCGATTTGGGTATCTTGGACAAAGATGGAAATCTCTATATTCACGGACGTTCCAAGAACATGATTCTTGGTCCTTCTGGCCAAAACATATATCCAGAGGAATTGGAAGATAAACTCAATTCGATGCCTTGTGTAGTGGAGTCTATTGTCGTGGACCGCGATCACAAGTTGGTTGCACTCATCTTCCCTGATTCTTCGGCAGAAGGCAAGAAACTGTTAGGCAACAAGACACTAACAGAACAGATGGAAGAAAATCGTTTAGCAGTCAATAAAGACCTGCCTCAGTATAGTCAAATTAGCGCTGTGGAATTAGTGGCTCAGGAATTTGAGAAAACGCCTAAGCGCTCTATCAAACGTTACTTATATAAGTAACTAATAAGTGAGTAAGTTTGGGTATCCCTAGGGATACGAAGCATGCGTGTAACCGTGAGGCTACGCGCTTGTTTTTTTTTGTATTTTATGCAAAATGTTTGCATATATCGAAAAAAAATATTAATTTTGCAGCCGAAATTAGAAAATAGAATGCTGTTATGACGAAACATTATCTCCAGTATCTGACTGAAGTTATGGAGAAGCAGTGGAATGACCCTGCTTTGACCGATTATAATGAGGATCACGAATATACGTTTGGCGAGTTGGCTACGCAAATGTTGCGTCTCCAGGAACTCTTTCGTTCCATGGGCATCAAACCGGGCGACAAGATTGCTTTATGCGGTCGTAACTGCGCCAATTGGGCAGTTGCATACCTCGCGATTGCTGCATATGAAGGTGTATGCGTCAGCATCCTACAAGATTTCAAAGCAGAAGATGTGGCACATCTGCTAGAGCACTCTGATTCTTCGCTACTGTTTGTTGGTCCGTATGTTTGGAAAGAACTGCAAGAGCAGCCTATGCCAAAGGCGGTAAAAGCAGCCTTCTCGTTGGAAGATTTCCGTACGTTGTATAGTGCAAAGGGTGTTGATGTGCCATCACCGGAGAAACTAGATACTGCTTTACAGGCAAAATATCCATATGGCTTGCAACCGGAGGACATTCATTTTGCTGCAGATCCGGAGAAACTGTCGCTTATCAACTATACCAGTGGTTCAACAGGATCACCTAAAGGTGTTATGCTGAATGGTCGTTCTATCAGCAATAACATTGAAGTTGGTATGAAAATGTTGCCTGTAGATCCGGGACAACGCCTAGTATCAATGCTACCACTGGCACATATGTTTGGTCAAGTATGCGAACTACTCTATCCTTTGAGTTGTGGTACGCATATTTATTTCTTAACCAAGTCTCCCACGCCTAGCATCCTATTGAAAGCGCTGAAAGAAGTACAACCGTATTTGGTGGTCACTGTACCGTTGGTAATTGAGAAAATCTACAAAAAGAATCTGGACCCAACCTTGAGCAAGCGTATCATCCGCGCATTCTGGTATACGCCCATCATTGGCAATATACTGCGAGCCCGCGTCAAATCGGCACTAAAGAGTGCTTTTGGTGGACGCTTACGTTATTTCATCTGCGGAGGAGCAGCTATGAACCCGGTGGTAGAAAAATGCCTAATGGACATCCATTTCCCGCTCTCTATCGGATATGGTATGACCGAATGTGGCCCATTGATTGGCGGCAATCCGCCTAAGTATTTCAAGGCGCGCTCTGGTGGTGTTCCGGTTATGAACATGGAGGTGAAAATAGATCAGCCGAACGAGGCCGGTATCGGAGAAATTCTGGTAAAGGGTGAAAACGTGATGTTGGGCTACTATAAGAACGAAGAAGCTACAAAGGCTGCCTTTACCGAGGACGGATGGATGCGTACCGGAGACCTAGGCAGATTGGATCGCAAGCAAAATATCTACCTCAAAGGCCGTAACAAGACTATGATTCTCGGAGCAAGTGGTCAGAATATCTATCCGGAAGAAATCGAGGATAAGTTGAACAATCAGGAGGCTGTAGGCGAATCATTGGTCATTGAACGTGAAGGCAAACTCGTTGCTCTTGTTTTCCCGGATGAAGCACAAACTAAGCGTATGTCGCTAGAAGAAATCCAAAGAATCATGCGAGCCAATCTGGAGAAACTGAACAGTCTGATTCCTTCGTATAGCAAGGTCTCGAACATAGAGGTTCAGCAAGAACCATTCGAGAAAACTCCTAAGAAATCCATCAAACGCTTCCTCTATAAGTGATGTGGGTTGTTCTAGCCTTTGTTTCTGCGCTGTGTCTGGGGTTCTATGACATCAGCAAGAAAGTTGCGCTTCGTGATAATGGCGTAGCAGATGTATTGACACTTAGCGTACTTATCTCTAGCGCCATTTTGACTATTCCCCTGCTGCTTTCTCGTATTTGTCCCGATTTGATGGCAGAAACGCCATTCTATGTGCCTCACTTGAATGCGCAAGCCCATCTGTTGACATTTGTCAAATCGTGCATCGTACTAAGTAGTTGGATTTTTGCTTATATCTCGCTCAAACATCTGCCTATCTCTGTGGTTAATCCGTGGCAAGCCACACGTCCAATGTGGACTTTAGTAGGCGCTATGCTGATTTTCGGTGAGCGATTGAATCTGTGGCAGTGGATAGGTATTCTTCTGGCTATTGGAACTATTTTTGCGTTCTCTTTTCATCCGAAAAAGGTGTTAGCGCAGCAGCACTCTCCTCTCGCCCGCTACTATATAGCCTTAGCATTGGCAATACTTATTGGTTCCTGTTCCGGTCTGTATGATAAATACATGATGAGGCATTATGACCACAATGCTGTGCAAGTCTATTATACCTTCTATCAGGGCATTCTCATGTTAGGTGTATGGACAATCTACCATCATCGACAAAGCAAATCTGACGGCAGAGTTTTTTCTTTCTCCTATGGAAATATTCTTCCCATAGCACTAATCAGTATCTTTCTGGTCATCAGCGACAATGTGTATATGCTAGCCCTACGCGATCCTGATTCGCTGATTGCAGTAGTTAGTACTATTCGTCGCGGAGGTGCAGTAATAGGCTTTGCGTACGGACTGATATTCCTAAAAGAACAGGACCCTTGGAAAAAGGTCCTGTCCATGCTTGGTATTCTCGCTGGCTTAATTTGCCTAACGATTGGTACCTTATAGCAAGTGATAAGTTACTGTCAAACCGGCCATAACAATGCTGACCATCGACATCAGTTTGATGAGGATATTCAGCGATGGACCGGATGTATCTTTGAACGGATCACCTACTGTGTCGCCAACCACGGTTGCCTTGTGACAATCGCTTCCTTTGCCACCGAAATGGCCTTCTTCTACATACTTCTTCGCATTGTCCCAGGCACCTCCGGCATTAGCCATGAATACGGCCAGTACAAATCCTGTAGCCAAACCGCCAATTAGCAGTCCAAGTACACCGGCTACGCCAAGAACGAGGCCCGTGATAATCGGCACAATAATAGCCAGAATGGACGGTAGCAGCATTTCATGCTGCGCACCCTTGGTAGAGATAGCTACGCAGCGCGCATAGTCAGGATCGGCCTTGCCTTCCAATATACCCTTGATGGTTTGGAATTGACGACGAACCTCTTCGACCATCTTCTGTGCCGCACGACCAACTGCATTCATTGTCAGTCCGCAGAACAGGAAAGCCATCATAGAACCGATAAATATACCTACGAGCACAATCGGGTTCATCAGGTTAACATTGTATGCATTCATAAAGTCGACAAGCGTAGCTTGTGCAGCCTCTACTCCGTTCGGCAAATCTTGTCCTACGCGGATGAGCGCAATCTTGATTTCCTCCACATACGATGCCAATAGCGCCAAAGCTGTCAATGCGGCAGAGCCAATAGCAAATCCCTTGCCGGTAGCGGCTGTGGTGTTACCGAGCGCATCGAGTGCATCGGTGCGTTGGCGTACTTCTGCGGGAAGTCCGGACATCTCAGCATTTCCACCTGCGTTATCTGCAATTGGGCCATAAGCATCCGTAGCCAAAGTGATTCCTAAGGTCGATAGCATACCAACCGCAGCAATACCAATGCCGTAGAGACCCATCGAGAGGTTCTGTGCTGTCAGTTCAATGGCAAAGCCATTGGCACACAGATAAGCAAGGATGATAGCCACACCTACGGTGATGACCGGCACAGCTGTTGATAGCATACCCAATCCGAGGCCGCTGATGATAACTGTAGCAGGACCTGTCTGGCTGCTCTCGCTTACTTTCTGCGTCGGCTTATAACTTTGCGAAGTGTAATACTCGGTTGATTGGCCGATAATAACACCTGCCGCCAAACCTACTACTACCGAAAGACTAACTTGCCACCATTGGCTAGTCTCGGTGCCGAATAGCCATGCAAAAATACCGAAAGTGACACCTGCAATCAGTATGGCAGCTGTGTTGGTTCCGATACTTAGCGCGCGAAGCAACTGTTTCATGCCCGCACCTTCTTTGGTCTTAACGAGATAAATACCGATAATACTGAGCAATACACCGCAAGCAGCAATGAGCGAAGGCGCAAGTACAGCCTTCAACTGCATTCCCTCAACAGCGGAAGTAGCAAAGGCCGAAGCGCCCAGTGCCATCGTGGCAAGGATAGAACCTGCATATGACTCATAGAGGTCAGCACCCATACCGGCTACGTCACCTACGTTATCGCCTACGTTATCAGCGATGGTAGCAGGGTTGCGAGGATCATCCTCCGGGATGTTATATTCGGTTTTTCCCACAAGGTCAGCACCCACATCAGCTGCTTTGGTGTAGATTCCACCTCCCACACGTGCAAACAGGGCTTGAGTGGAAGCACCCATACCAAATGTCAGCATGGTGGTAGTGATGGTTATCAGATCAGCTTCTGCACCTACAAGTGCCAACAAGCCAGTCTTCTGTAGTACAAGGAACCATCCTGCGATATCCAATAGTGCCAAGCCGACTACGGTCAATCCCATCACAGCTCCTGAGCGGAAAGCGACTTGCAAACCTGAGTTAAGCGATTTGCGAGCGGCATTGGCTGTACGAGCAGATGCATAAGTGGCGGTCTTCATGCCGAAGAAGCCTGCTAAACCGGAGAAGAAACCACCAGTCAGGAAAGCGAACCATACGATACCATTTTGAAGATGGAAATAAGCCATTACGGCAAAGATAACAGCCAATACCAAGAAAACAATTGTTACTACTTTGTACTGCTGTTTTAGATAAGCCATCGCACCTTTGCGAACGTGCGAAGCAATGGTCTTCATGAGATCTGTTCCTTCATCTTTGCCCAACATAGAGCGGTAGAAATAGAACGCGAACCCAAGAGCCAGAAGCGATGCTGCCAGGACGACATACATCATTAAAGTAAGATCTGTCATAAAATCCGTATTATTAAATTTAAAGTTATTTTTTCAAAAAAGCTTGCAAAGGTACTGCTTTTTGCCCGAATACGCAAATTTTATGCGATTTTTTTGCATATTTATGTTCAAAAACATGGTTTCGCTAGCATGAGGAGCATAGTTTTCAAAAAAAGTCCTAAAAAATTTGACGAAAAAAAAAAAAAAAAAAAAAAATATCGAAGTACATGATCTCAATTCGTTTCTGCGTCCACTAGTTGGCATAACGCGCGATTGCCATATTGACCATATTGATGCAGACTATAAAGGAGACCGAAATATAGCGAAAGGCGAATTTTGCATGCAATACCATGGGATGAATGTTCAGGTGCACAAGGAAGATAATATACCATATGAGATCGTGAACAAGCTAAAACAAAGACAATAACCGCCCAAACTCCAAAAAATCACAAGACAGTCAAATAATGATAAATTTGACACGCGTAACAAAACGAAAATCTTAATCAGAGTACATTTTTTGAGGTCGAAAATGTCAGGTAGTGCTCTCGTGATTGTCTCGGTAAAGTCTCGTTCAAACCACGTTAGGCTCCCGTGAGGCAAAAATCTTAATCAGAGTACATTTTTGAAGCAACCAATATTAAGAACAAAAAGGGTGCTTCGGTGCTCTTTTTTCATTTTCTTCCGAAAATGCTTGCATATATCACTTTTTTTTTGTAATTTTGCGGCCGATTTTGAGAAATACGTATTTAATGCTATGAAATCTCTTCGTTTTTGGTTCGACACAATCATGCGCACTGGCATCAAAATGACGATGCTGACAGGCGTGGCTTTTGCTGTGACCGCATGTTATGGTCCGGTCAATAGGCCTGAAAACTATAACGATCCGGAGTTCCAGACTGATACGCAGCAACTGGAGCAACAGTTGATGATTGAACCCGAAGAATTAGCTGAATAAACATAATCACATATATTTTTTTGAACAATGGAAAAGAAGAAAAGAGTTTACACCTTTGGTAATGGAAAGGCTGAAGGTAACGCACAAATGCGTGAACTGCTTGGAGGTAAAGGTGCTAACTGCGCCGAGATGAACCTGGTGGGTGTTCCTGTTCCTCCCGGATTCACCATCACAACGGAAGTCTGCAACGAGTACTACCAAGTAGGTCAGGACAAGATCGTTGAGGAATTGACAGAAGAGGTTAATGCAGCTGTTAAGCATGTAGAGGATTTGATGAACTGCAAGTTCGGTGATCCGAAGAACCCACTACTCGTTTCTGTACGCTCTGGTGCACGCGCATCTATGCCGGGTATGATGGATACCATCCTCAACCTTGGTTTGAACGACACCGTAGCAGAGGGAATGGTTGAGAAAACCCAAAACCCGCACTTCGTTTATGACAGCTATCGTCGTTTCGTACAAATGTACGGCGATGTTGTGCTGGGCATGAAACCAGTTAACAAAACCGATATTGATCCGTTTGAGGCTATCATCGATGAGGTAAAAGCTATCCGTGGCATCAAACTGGACAAGGATTTGAATGTTGAAGAGCTGAAACTTCTTGTTGCTCGCTTCAAAACCGCGATCAAAGAGCAAACGGGCAAGGATTTCCCGAATGATCCTATTGAGCAACTCTGGGGCGCTATCTGCGCTGTCTTCCGCAGCTGGATGAACGAGCGTGCTATTCTCTATCGTAAAATGGAAGGTATTCCAGACGAATGGGGAACCGCTGTCAGCGTAATGGCTATGGTATTTGGTAATATGGGTGACACATCCGCTACGGGTGTTTGCTTCAGCCGTGATGCTGCAACTGGTGAGAACCTCTTCAATGGTGAGTACCTCGTTAACGCACAAGGTGAGGACGTAGTTGCCGGTATTCGTACTCCGCAACAGATCACACTGGAAGGTAGTCGTCGTTGGGCTGCGCTGCAAGGTATCAGCGAAGCTGAGCGTGCAAGCAAATATCCTTCCATGGAAGAGGCAATGCCGAAACTCTATGCAGAACTGAATGAAATTCAGCAGAAACTGGAGGATCACTATCGCGATATGCAAGATATGGAGTTCACCGTTCAGGAAGGCAAACTCTGGTTCCTCCAGACTCGTAACGGTAAGCGTACCGGTACTGCAATGGTTAAGATTGCCATGGACTTGGTTCGCGAAGGCGTTATCAGCGAGAAAGAGGCAATCATGCGTTGCGAGCCTCAGAAGTTGGACGAACTGCTCCACCCTGTTTTCGATAAGGACGCACTGAAGAAGGCTAAGGTCATTACCCAAGGTCTACCTGCTTCTCCGGGTGCTGCTTGCGGACAAATTGTCTTCCACGCTGACGATGCACAAGAGTGGCATCAGAACGGCCATAAGGTAGTCATGGTTCGTATTGAGACAAGTCCTGAGGACTTGGCTGGTATGAGCGCTGCCGAAGGTATTCTCACCGCACGTGGTGGTATGACCAGCCACGCAGCTGTTGTAGCTCGTGGTATGGGTAAATGCTGCGTTTCCGGTGCAGGTGCTATCCAAGTTGACTACAAGACTAAGACTGTCAAGATTGAGGGCGTAACCTATAAGGAAGGAGATTACATCTCGCTGAACGGTTCTACCGGTCAGGTTTATGCCGGTGAGATCCCGACCAAGGCTGCTGAACTCAGCGGTGACTTCAAGGATCTCATGGATCTCTGCGACAAATATACTCATCTACAGGTTCGTACAAACGCCGACACTCCGCACGCTGCACGCGTTGCGCGCCAATTCGGTGCTAAGGGTATCGGTTTGACTCGTACCGAGCACATGTTCTTCGAGGATAAGAAGATTCTAGCTATGCGTGAGATGATTCTGGCGAAGGATAGTGCTGGCCGTGAGAAAGCATTGGCTAAACTGCTGCCGTATCAGAAGGCTGACTTCAAGGGAATCCTTGAGGCTATGGACGGTTGTCCGGTTAATATTCGTCTGCTCGATCCTCCATTGCATGAGTTCGTTCCTCATGATCAGAAAGGTCAGGAGCAAATGGCTAAAGAGATGGGCGTTAGCGTAGAAGAGATTCAGGCACGTGTGGCTTCTCTTGCAGAGAACAACCCGATGTTGGGTCACCGTGGATGCCGTCTGGGTATCACTTTCCCAGAGATCACCGCTATGCAGACTCGCGCTATCCTCAGCGCTGCTTGCGAACTCAAGAAAGAGGGCAAGAACCCAATGCCGGAGATTATGGTTCCGCTGATTGGTATTCTCTACGAGTTGAAACAGCAGAAAGAAATTATCCAAGCTGTGGCTAAGGAAGTATTCGCTGAGTATGGCGTTGAGGTTGAGTTCGAAATCGGTACTATGATTGAGATTCCTCGTGCAGCTCTAACTGCTGACCGCATCGCTACAGAGGCTCAGTACTTCAGCTTCGGTACCAACGACTTGACCCAGATGACCTTCGGTTATAGCCGTGACGATATCGCTTCGTTCTTGCCAGCATATCTGGAGAAGAAGATCCTTAAAGTAGATCCGTTCCAGGTTCTCGACCAGAATGGTGTTGGTCAGTTGATCAAGATGGCCGTTGAGAAAGGTCGCGCCGTTCGTCCGGGATTGCGCACCGGTATCTGCGGTGAGCACGGTGGTGAGCCTAGCTCCGTTAAGTTCTGTGCTCGCGTGGGCATGAACTACGCTTCCTGCTCGCCATTCCGCGTACCTATCGCTCGCCTCGCAGCTGCTCAAGCTGCCGTTGAAGATGAAGCGTAAAAACGCGGCATAAGTGCGATTGGAAAATCATCCAAGCGATAATGAAAAATAGCGCACCTCAGTGAGATGCGCTATTTTTTTGTTTACATTTTAGTTATTTCAGCAATGCGTCAGTCAATGTCTCCAATTCTGCCGTTTGCTCGGGTTTGAGCGAACTGCGGATAGTGACAGTTGGTTCCACAATCTCTATGTTCTTGCAGCCGGCGAGCATTTCCTTCATGACACGAACTGCCTGCGGAGCCCAACTACCATTCTCTACCAAGGCCACACGGCGGTTCTGATAACCTTTCAAACGCAATTTATGCAGGAACATATGCATGGCGGGAAAGATATCTCCGTCATATGTTGCGCAGCAGAGTACCAGTTTATCCATGCGGAACGCGTCTTCTATCGCCTCCGCCATGTCATCACGGCTCAAATCGGTAATAGCAACCTTGCCTGCCCCTTTCGCTTTCAAGATTGCCGCCAGTTGCTCCGCCGCCTTTGCTGTATTACCATGGATGGAGGCATAGGCAACCAACACACCTTCCGTCTCAACACCGTAAGCACTCCAGATAGAATAAAGGCGCAACGCTTCATCACGTTTCTCGCCCTCCAACATTGGGCCATGCAACGGAGCGATAGTGGCAATCGGTTTGTCCGCCAATTTCTTGAGCACATTCGTCACGGCTACACCATATTTGCCAACGATATTAAAATAGTAACGCCGCGCCTCACATGCCCAATCGTCTTCATCTGCATGATAGACACCGAACTTACCAAACGCATCAGCAGAGAATAGCACTTGTTCCTCTTGACAATAGGTCATAATAACCTCCGGCCAGTGAATCATCGGAGCAGCGATGAACTGCATCGTTGTACCACCGAGATCTATACTTTCCCCTTCTGCCACTACCTGAATGTCCTTCGCCTCAATGCCGAACTGATTCATAAGCGTCATTGCCTGCTTGGAGCAAATAACGGTGGCCTGCGGATACTTCGCTAGAAATGCCCCCATAGAACCGCTGTGATCTGGCTCCATATGCTGGCACACCAGATAATCCGGAGTTCGCCCCCCCAGTGACTTTTCCACCCTATCCAACCACTCATCACAACACCGTGCATCAACAGTATCCATCACTGCCACTTTCTCGCTACCCAACACTACATAACTATTGTAGCACATACCTTCTGGTAACTCGTACTGGCTCTCAAACAAATCCAATTCAGCGTCATCACAGCCGACATATTTGATATTCTTCATAAGTCTTAAAATTTTCTGCAAAGGTACGACAAAATTTGCACATATGCAAAAAAAAGCGTATCTTTGTCGCAAAATTGAGCAAAGACGTGTATATCCACCTAGACTGCAATAATTTCTTCGTCAGTTGCGAACTTGTCTCGCGGCCTGAATTAAAGGGCACTCCCGTTGTTGTGGCTAACGATAACGGCAATAACGGAGGTATCATCCTTGCTCTCAATCAGGAAGCAAAAGCAGTTGGTCTAAAACGCGGTAATCCGCTGTTTCAAGTCAATAAACTGATTGAACAAAAAGGTGTAACAGTCATTGATGTACACCATCAGTTATACCACGATGTGTCGCACCATATTATGCAAGAGGTGCGCCGAACAGAGATGGTGTTAGAATTTGTACAGTATAGCGTGGATGAGTTCTTCGGACAGATGCCGGATGACGACCCTACTCGCTTACGCGGCTACTTGAAAACGCTCAAAGACTTGATTCTGCGCGAGACAGGTATTCCCGTTAGTTGCGGTGCAGGATTGACATACACATTGGCGAAAACAGCTACATGGTTTGCCAAACATTATACTGCCTACAACGGCATTTGCATTATGCCTGCCGATAAACGCGAGCAAGCACTCTCCAAAGTGCCGATAAAAGACGTTTGGGGCATCGGGCGCAGGAGCATCAAAACGATAGAACAACAAGGTTTCAAAACAGCGCTTGACTACACTCACCAACCGGAAACATGGGTGAATCATCTGTTTGGAGTTGTAGGAGTTCGCACTTGGAAAGAACTGAATGGTATTCCCGCCATCACTATTGCCAACCATGATCGGCAGAAATCCATCATGTACAGCCGCACTTTTGCGCATATGACCAGTAGCAAAACGGTCCTATTGCGTGAGCTGAGCAACTATGCGTCTTCTGCCACTCGCCGATTGCGCGAACAGAGTTCGCTCTGCCAAACAGTCACCATTTTTCTTGCCACCAACCGTCATCGCACTGATTTGGCGCAGTACAACGTAGATGATACCGTAAAACTACCAATGGCCACGGATGATTCCACCCAGATTATCCATGTAGTGACAAAGTTATTAGATCGGCTTTTTCGCGAGAATTACCAATATAAGCAGGCAGGAGTCATATTAGGCAAACTACAACAAGCCAATGGTGTACAATTGGATCTCTTTGCCGCAGACCAAGTGAGTGACATATCTCGGCAAAAACGTCTGATGCAAGCCATTGACGGCATTAACCGGCGTTTTGGACGCAATCATGTGCATTTTGCTGTGCAGGGCAAAGACTCTGACACGGACGATCAACCTGCCGGTTTTATGAGGCCGAGAATAGTGGAAAATGAAGAAGTAGAAGTCAATAAATAAGAGAAGAAGATATGAAACAATCTTACGCAATTGTCACAGGCGCATCATCTGGTATGGGCGTAGAGTTCGCAAAACAACTAGCTACACGTGGATATAATCTGCTTATTGTCAGCAACGAAGAGGCTATCAATGATGTGGCTAAGGACATAAAGAAAACGAATCAAGGCTTAGAGGTTCTTCCCCTCGTGATGGATTTGAGTCAACAATCATCCGCGCGCGAACTATATGAGTATGCGCATACCAACGGACTGGAAATTGAGGTGCTGGTCAATAATGCCGGTGTTTACCACGATCGCGACATTCTGGACGATAGCGAAGCCTTCACTTCGCTTATCATGAATTTGCATATGTATACCCCGGCCATGCTTTGTTATCTCTTCGGTAAAGACATGCGTGAGCGTCGCAAGGGCTATATCCTCAATGTCTGTTCCGTTACCAGTAAGATGGCTGCTCAGCGACTTGGTACGTATGGTGGCACTAAAGCCTTCCTTTGCCATTTCACACGTGCCCTACATATCGAATTGCGCAAGTATGGTGTTCATGTTACAGATGTTAGTCCGGGAGCTGTTGATACAGGACTCTATAGTATTAAGCCATGGGTTACTAAGCTAGGCAAATGTCTCGGCATGATCGTTAGTCCACAGACTCTTGTCCGCCGCGCTCTACGAGCATTGTTCTGGGGATGTAGCAAAGTGACTATTCCTGCTGTCTTTTGGATAATACTGACAACCATTATTCTACTTATCCCTACTTGTTTGCTACGTCTTATTCGACGTCTTGGGTGGTTCTAGTGATTCCGACTATCAAATATATTCAGTCTCGTTTTGATGAGTTTAACGTCCTGTATTTCAATGGGACGCTACCACCATTGCCTATCAAACTAAGTAATGCTCGTAGTTTTCTAGGCAAGTTGTGCTACAAGAAACAACGCTATTGGTTATTTGGTCCTTACCACTATTCGGATTTCGTTCTTCGTATCAACACGCGTATGGATATGTCCGAGCCACTACTGGAAGATACCATCCTGCATGAGATGATTCATTATTATATTGCTGTCAATCAGTGGCGTGATACGCGCATGCATGGACAACTATTCCGCCGCGAGATGAAACGTATCAACGAAACAGGCGGCAGACATATTTCTATATCATACCGCCCGAATGCAAATCAGTTAGCGCAATTGCGCGCCAAACATCAATCTAAGTAATAATCTACTGTAGTAACCACGCGTACACGCTTGATCCATGGTTGGTACTCGTCATTCTCAATAGAGAACTGGCCTTGACTGGCACGACGAATACTACCGAGCGAGCACTGTGCATCGTCTGCAAACTTCTGTGCAACGGCGCGCGCGTTCTGCGTAGCTTCTTCGATCATTGATGGTTTCAACTCTGGAAGCCCATTGAATTGGTAATCCAGATTCCATTTCTCCGTCTTTACAATAATACCTTCTTTCAGCAGTTCTGCTTCCTTGCCCTGACTAGCAACAACCAGTTGCACCTTGTCGGTGGACACAATGAGCGAGGTGCTCAGCGTGTATTTGTACTCAGGACGATGGTCTCCGTAATAACTGTCCCAATTGTTGCTAACAGAAATCGATCCTTGACGAATGTCTGATTCTTCAAATCCAAGTGCCAAAAGATGTTTCTTAACGCGGGCAGTAACTTGCTCGAGACGGTCGTAGAGTGCAGGCAGATCATTGCCATTCCATCCGTAAGCCATTGGCCATACAGCGTAGTCTGCTTCCACCTCGCGAGTACTCAAACCCTTAACAGTAACGGCTCTATCGCGCTCTGCAAAACGCTTTAAGCCACAATAGATAAACAAGCCTGTGAGGCTTAGTCCTAGAGCAATCAGTGCTCCTGCTAAAATGTTGTTCTTCATAAGCGTATATTATTTATCGTGTTTGTGTTCGTAAACAGCTTCCTCGACGTTAATGATATAGTCGCCCATTTTTTCTAGTTCGAGAATGATATCCATGTAGTTAACACCAGTGGAGTAATCATAAAGTTTATCTGTGATACTCTGCATATTCTGGTTTTTGAGTTCATCACGGAAATTGTTGATTTCGTTCTCCATGTTGGTCATCTCGTAGAACTCATCATTCGTGATATTTCCTTTCTCTAATGCTTCTACCATTTTTGTTTGAGCACCGGTAAGCAGATACATCATCTGTTCAACATTCTTCTCCTGTATTTCTGTATATGCAATTTTGCTGTCAAACTTATGACGAATATATCGTGAAAGATTGTAGTTAGCATCACCTACCGATTCCAATTCGCTGACAATACGCAACATCTTGTGCACCTCATGCTTGGATTGATCGGACAAGCGACCATCTGCCACTTGGTTCAGATAC
>JAEEGF012290348.1_pt1 | contig 15141 bp, 7 predicted proteins | sample 9134171 | NCBI WGS metagenome assembly JAEEGF01 (sample SAMN16246542, study PRJNA631951) | gut metagenome | biome: gut microbiome; feature: rumen; material: AP-attached | host: Bos | place: Iran: Karaj | collected 2018-10 | reverse complement strand
AAGGGCAATTTAGTCCCACCCGCTGGGACTTATTACAAATGTTAAATTTCTGTTACGAAAATAGATTTTTCTTTGCTCTACAGCAGAACACAAATAGCATAGAGTCACCGTGCTTGTTTATTTGCGAATGCAAAAAGGGGTAGGTCATTTACCTGAAACCGAGCACGGAAATCGGCGCAAAAAAGCTCGCTCAGCATGAACGTGAGCGGGCAACTTTATAGCCAGACGGGGCTTTTGACATGTATTCAAAGGCTTTGATATGCCTCTCGACAGGATATACCTCGCTGATGAAAATGGAATTGCATCGCCAGCCCATCCAACCGCCTTATTTATTCAGCGTTTCCTTGAATTGGCAGTTGTCTATGCTTTTCAGACGTCAAAGTATGCGATGGAATCGACCAAGCGTGCAATCAGCATTGAAATAGCAAACGGGAAAAAATATAATAAATTATTCATCGGATGATTGTATCTTTTCGCCTGGACGGGTACAATTCGCTTTGTTTTCCCGCCTTGACATAAAGTTGTATACCTTGTATTGTAAGTAAGGAGGTGTCGAAATGCGCATCGCGGTGGTGGATGATGAAGAAATTGTCCGCAATCAGATCGAAAGCTATGTGGAGCAGTTTTGCCGGACAAGAGAATTGCCTGTGGAATGCGTATGCTTTGAGGAAGCGGTAACCTTTCTGAAAAACTATAAAGCAAGTTTTGACGCAGTGTTTCTGGATATCAAAATGCCCGGATATAATGGCATGGAAGCCGCAAAAATCCTACGGCAAACCGATCAGAACACGATCCTGGTGTTTATCACCAACCTGAAGCAATATGCGATCCATGGATACGATGTTGACGCGATTGGCTTTGTAGTAAAGCCCATCACTCAATATGATTTCGATGTGGTGATGGATAAGGTGGTTCGGAGAATTGAAGCCGGCATCTCCCGCGATATCACCGTGAAAACTGCCAATGGCATGAGCCGCCTGAAGATCAACGACATCTACTATATCGAGGTCATCAAGCATAAGCTGATTTTTCATACGGTTTTTGGTTTAGTTGAATCCTGGGGCACCTTGGTCACTACGGAAAAAATGCTGCCTGACCGGAGCTTTTCCCGATGCAATGTATGCTATCTGGTGAATCTTCGGCATGTCCAGTCGGTTGACAGGGAGACAGTAACGGTATGCGGCGAATCGCTCAAAATCGCCCGGTCGCGCAAGAGAGAATTCATGATGGATCTTGCCCGGTATGAGGGAACCATGGAGGGATGATATGCTGGATTTTTCTTCGGCACTGTTCTGGTATAAATTCATGTTTGTGACAGAATTGGCCATTGCCGAAGCATTGACCACATACACCCTGGCCAAGCGGAACCGGTTTATTCTGCGGGTGGTCTGTTCTATGCTGGGCATGTATGTGCTGGCGTTTTTGTTTCCGATCGCCGCGTACAACGCCGCGTATTCCTTCTTTATGTTTTTTTCTTTCTTTGCCGCTTCCGTGGCAGTCATGAAATTCTGCTATGACGAGACCTGGCTGAACATGCTGTTCTGCGGCATCATTGCCTATACGGCCCAGCATATCGCCTACCAACTGGACAATTTGCTGACCATGGTGCTGGAGATCGACACCATCAATGTGTACCTGCCGGAGCAGACGCAGCCGCTGCAGGGCGGCGTGCTCGCAGTCAATCTGGTGCTGTACGCGGCGGTGTTCGCGCTGGTGTATTGGGCCATCTGGGCGTTTATCACAGTGCGCATCCGCAGGAGCCAGGAATTGACCTTCAGCAATTTCTACCTGTTTTTCTGGGTGGTGCTGACCATCACCTTCGATATCGTGTTTTCATCCATCGCGACCTATCATGTGGACGGCGGACGCAGCCCAGCCATGATTATGCTTACGCTGTCCAATATTTTTTCCTGTGCCCTCTCTTTGGGATATCAGTATCTGATGCTGGAAAAGGATGATACCACAAGAGAGCTGAAAACCATTCAGATGCTGTGGAATAAGGACAAGGAGCGATATGAGCTGAGCAAAGAGAATATCGAGCTGCTCAACATTCGCTGCCATGATCTGAAAAGCCAGATCAGCGCCCTGCGCAATATCAACGGCCTGATTGACGACAGCACCATTATTGAGCTGGAGAACGCGCTGAGTTTTTACGGCGTAAATATCCAAACCGGGAATGCGGCGCTGGATGTCATCCTGGCGGAAAAGAATATTCTGTGCGACAAAAAAGGAATACGGCTGATTTGCATGATCGACGGCAGCAAGCTGGATTTCATTTCACCCGGCAAGCTCTATTCTCTTTTTGGCAACGCCCTGCAGAATGCCATTGAATCCGCCGAGCAGGTTGAAGATCCGCAGAAGAGACTGATTATCGTGAATGTGAAAGAGCAAGGCAACCTGATCCACGTCCACATCGAAAACAGCTGCCCGAAGAATATGGCGTTGAATCTGGTGAACGGCCTGCCTCAAACCACCAAGGAGAATAAGCGGGAGCATGGATTCGGCCTGCGCAGTATGCGGCTGCTGAGCCAGCAATTGGGGGGAGAGATCGATTTCACCATTGACCAGGATCGGTTTAATCTGGATATTGTGCTTCCCATTCCCGTGGGGCAGGAGGCGAAAAAACAGGAATGAAGATGGAGCAATCGGTGTTTCGGCCTTTGTTGATCATCCTGCACGCAATCCTGCTGGCCTTTACCGTTGTGGGCCAGGCCTATGGGACGGCGCTGGATCAGCATTTCGGATACGGGAAGCCTATTCTCCACGCGGCAGACAGCGAAGGAAGGGACGCGCTGTATTACGATGTACCCTTCTTTCAGGATACGGACACGCTGGATCACGCGCATATCATCAATAAACAGATTACGGACGAGGGGATCGTGCTGCTGAAAAACAACGGGCTTCTGCCCCTTCAGGAAGGAAGCGCAGTCACACCCTTTGGCTATCGGTTCATCTCTCCCGTGTACGGCGGCACCGGTTCCGGCCATGCCAATGTCAACGAGGGCTACGTATGTACGCCGGAAGCGGGGCTGCGGGCTCATTTTTCGGTCGCGGAAACGATGGAGGAGGCGATGCGGAAAGCGCCTCTGACGCGGATTTCCACCACAGAGATCGCTTTGATCGATCAGCACAGCGCCGACAGCGGCAGCGATACCGTGTATGAATTTCCCGCGTCGGTGTATCAGGGGCGGGAGGCGCTTTGCAAGGACACGGTCGGGATTGTGTTCATCGGCCGCATCGGTGGAGAAAGCGATAATTACTCCACCGCGCCGCTTGCGGACGGGACGCCCCACGTGCTAGCGCTGACAGAAGCGGAACGGGAGGCTGTCGCCTTCTCTATTCGGCATTGCCGGGGTACCGTGGTGGTCATCAATTCCTCCAACGTGATGGAAATCGGTGAACTGATGGCTGGGCCCCTGTGTTGCGACGCCATCCTCTGGGTGGGCGGCCCTGGGAATACGGGTTTTGCCTCCCTGGGTGATGTTCTGGCTGGAAAGGTAAATCCTTCCGGCCGGACACCCGATATCTGGGAGGCTGATCTGCTGGCCAATCCCGCCCAGGCCAATTTCTGCGATATCATTTACAGCGGCACTGAAGGAGTGGTCTATTCTTCCAATTACAACGGCACCAACCGTCCGGCGGGACTGTATTATATCGAATACGAGGAAGGCGTTTATATCGGTTACCGGTATTATGAAACGGCCGATGCGCTGGGCGTTTTGCCCTACGGCGCGCTGGACGCGAAGGGCGCGAAAACAGCGGAGGGAGCGGTCAACTATCCTTTCGGCTGGGGGCTCAGTTATACTTCATTCACCCAACAGATCGTTGGCTGCGAGGTGATCGGCGGGACGGGAGAAATCACCATGACTGTCCGGGTGTCCAATACAGGTGCGCTGGATGGCGGAGAAGTCGTTCAATTGTACAGTCAGCCGCCATATACCGATTTTGATCGGAAGATGCGCATCGAAAAAGCGGTCAAAAACCTGATCGCCTATGATAAGGTATTCCTGCGGGCGGGGGAGAGCCGGGACGTTGCGCTCACGTTTTCAGCGGAAGATTTGGCCTCCTACTGTTCTGCCCGGGAGAATCCCGACAGCACCCGGGGCTGCTACCTGCTGGAGCAGGGAGAATACAGGCTGATCCTGGGCAAAAACAGCCATGATGCGTGGGATGAAGCGGTATACACGGTTCCTCAAACGGTTTACTATGACGCTTCCAATCCCCGGAAAAGCGAACAGAAGGCTCAGCAGGGCGTGAACACCGTCGCGGCGGTCAACCGCTTCGAGGACGTGACCGCCTATATGCTGGAGGAGGGCATGACGGTGCTTTCCCGTGCTGACTGGGAGGGAACCCAGCCCGCGCCGCCGGAAAAAAAGGCACTGTCGCCGGAGCGCCTGGCCCGGGCGTCCGGATACGATCCTTTGACCGACCCGTTCACAGGCAACAGCGGCCTGTATACTGTTCATCATCAGGAATCGGGGCAAAACCAACAAAACGGTCTGGTGCTGGCAGATATGCGGGGCCGTGCATATGACGATCCTCTGTGGGAATGGTATCTGGATCAGATCGACTATACTGAGGATGCGCTGTGGGAGATGCTGATCACCTCTTCCTCTCATACGGCTGCTGTGAAAGCGTTGGGAAAACCTCGGTCCATGGATCAGGATGGGCCGCAAAGCCTGCGGACCGGCAGGGGTTCTGCAATGCGCACCTATGCCTACTGTGCCGAGGTGATGCTGGCTGCCACCTACAACAATCAGCTGGCGTTTGCCTTCGGAGATTCCATCGGCAGGGAAGCTTTGCTGATCGGCCTGACAGGATGGTATGGCCCTGGCCTGAATATCCACCGAAGCGCATTCTGCGGGCGAAATTTCGAGTATTACAGTGAAGACGCGCTGCTGTCCGGCCGGATGGGGGCCCATTGCGTTTCCGGCGCAGCCGGATGGGGTGTGGTAGCGTACATGAAGCACTTTGCCATGAACAATTATGAGGGGCCGCCCACCTGCCTGACCGTCTGGGCTACGGAACAGGCCATCCGGGAAACCTATTTGCGCAGCTTTGAAATCGTTGTCAAGGAAGCGGAGACCTTTCTTCGCTTCTTTGATGGAAGCGAAATGTGTGAAAAGCCCCTCCGCGCCGCGCTTGGCGTCATGGGAGCCGCCAACATGATCGGCACGGAATGGTGCGCCGCCAATTATGCGCTGCTCCAGGGGGTATTACGGGAGGAATGGGGCTTTCAGGGCGCAGTGACCACCGATATGTCCCTGCAGATGGTACCCGGCATTGTCGATAAAATCTTCCGGAACGGCGGGGATCTGCGGATGTATTATTATGGCGGCGAAATGAAGGATCGCACTTCTCCTGAAGCGCTTTGGGCCTTCCGCCGGGCTGTCAAAAACATCTGCTATGCTTATGCCAACAGCAATCTGGTCCAGGGCGTTCCCCCCGGAGCCATCGTGACCTATGGTACTGCTCCCTGGCGCGTCGTTCTCTATAGCGCGGATGCGCTGCTGCTCCTAGTGGACGCGGCGCTGACGGTGCGCAGCGTCACCCGGATTATCCGGCGTAAACGAATACGATCCGCATGATTCATGCAAGATCTTTTGCCGTCCCAGCCTGCGGACGGCTTTTTCATGGCATATCTGGTTCCAAACGAGCCGAATCGACAAACCGTGCGATGAAACAGACCAAGGATGCAATTGCGATTGCAGGGGGAAAAAGGATTTGTTATCATGGCGCCAGTAGGGGGGACCCTGTAAGAATGATGCAAAGGAGACGAAAACATGAAGACTACTGGCAAACGTAGGAACCTGATCCGTGTACTGGTCAGCGTACTGGTGCTGACACTTGTGCTCGGCTCTGCCGCTCCGGGCATGGCCCAGGGCTATGACCTGAGCCTCTTCGCCGGCCCCGACAATTTGCAGTACGGCGGCCGCTTCTTCAGCGAATTCTCCTCCCTGGAGGATGTGTTCGACGCCGCCAAAGAGCTCAACGGCGAAATTGTGGCGGAAGGCACCGTGCTGATGAAGAACGACGGCACCCTGCCCCTGAATCCCAAGATCAACACCATCAGCGTGCTGGGCGTTCGCTCCGGCGATCTGCGGGAGGGCGTGGACGGCACCGTGGTGGAGCCCAACGCCGTTTCTTCCATGGCCACCGGGCTGCGCAACGCGGGCTTCAAGGTGAATCCCACGCTGGAAAAGTGGTACGCGCACCTGGATAACAAGGTGGAAATGCAGGAAGTCGGTATCGACGGCTTCGCGCCCTTGTTCTCCGAGGCTGTGAACCGCTCCTTTGAGAACTACAATGACGTGGCGGTGGTGGTAATCCAGCGCTGCGAAATGAAAGAAAACGTGGGCGCCAGCGTGGCCCTGACCGGCCACAGCACCAACAGCGGCGATCCCGCCGATCCCGTGGACGGCGCGTTGGCCGGCAACCGCGCCAACGACAGCCTGCGCCAGATCCAGGACGCCGTAAAGGAAGGCGCCGCTGAAACCGATCCTTACGGCTGGAAACACGCCCATTCCGCCCAGTCCCCCGCGGAAGAAGGCGAAACCCCCACCGTGGGCAACAATGTGGAAGTGAAGCACGCCCTGCAGCTGACCGATTCCGAAATCGCTCTGATTGATTTCGCCAAGGCCAACTTCGGCAAGGTGCTGGTGCTGTTCAACTCCTCCCACACCTTTGAAATGTACAACCTGGAAAAGGATCCCGACATCAACGCGCTACTGTGGTTCGGCCGTCCCGGCATCCATGAGACCGGCGTGACTGCGGTGGCGGAGATTCTCTCCGGCGTCATCAACCCCTCCGGCGGCTTCTCCGCGGAATATGTCCGCGACTTCACCGCCGATCCCACCTGGATGAACACCTCCACCGGCCGCCAGTTCCGCTATGGCGCGTACAGCGAAGACGTGCCCGGCGACTATGTGTACCGCTATCCCGACGAGGACGGCAAGTACCTGACCATCACCCCCGGCGGCACCGGCACCGGCGGTATCCGCGGCATCGAATATGAGGAAGGTATCTATCTGGGCTACAAGTACTACGAGACTTTCTGGAACGAAATCGCACAGGGCAATACCTCTCTGACCGAAGGCAAAGACCCTGACGAATATCGGGCCATCGCTGACGCGTGGCATGATTTCAACGTGGTGTATCCCTTCGGCTACGGACTGAGCTATACCACCTTCTCCCTGGCGATGGGCGGCATCTTTACGGATGCGAAGTGCCAGAACGCCCTGAGCGGCGATGTGGACGGCGCGCTGTTCGCCTCCTCCGTTGCCGGCGGCGACGCCCAGATCAAGAAGCTCTATATTCCCGTCACCGTGGAAAACACCGGCGGCGCTGCGGGCAAGAAGAGCGTGCAGATTTATCTGACCGCCCCCTACACCCCTGGCGAAATCGAAAAGTCTTTCGTGAAGCTGGTGGGCTTTGGCAAGACCCGCCTGCTGACCCCCGGTGAAACCGATACCGTGGTGGTCGAAATCGACGCCCAGGATGTGGCCTCCTTCGACTACAACGACGCCAATAACAATGGCCACGCTGGCTGGGAACTGGATGCGGGCGAATACGTGTTCCGCGCCATGGCCAACTCCAGCGTGCTGCGCTCCCAGCGGGAGGGCGTGTATGACGAAGCGGCCTTCACCCTGACGGCCGCCGCGGTCATGGAACTGGACAGCTTCTCCGGCAACGAAGTCACCGCCCTGTTCTCCGATCCCGCCGAGATTGACTATTCCATCCGCTCCGGCGCGTTCAACCTGGATCCCGACGCGGGCATGACCATCCTCTCCCGCGCTGACATGGAAGGCACCTTCCCGCAGCCCGCTACCTACAGCGATCTGATCATGACCCAGGCCGCCGTGGACCGGGAAAAGCAGGTTTTGAATATGAACTCCGGCAATAACTTCAACGGCTTCTTCGGCGACGTGGTTGCCGACGCGCCCAGCAGCATCGACGGCCCCGACCAGCCCTGGTACGTGGAAGCCGTGCCCGAGAACTGGACCCAGCAGAACCCCGACACCGTGGACGCGGACCGCGTGAACGGCAAGACCGCGGTGCAGCTGTATCAGATGGCCGGCGTGCCCCTGGACGGCAGCATCACCGTGGACGGCGCTGAATTCACCTGGGACGATTTCATGAACCAGCTGACCTACAACGAAATGAAGGGCCTGTGGGGCTCCACCCCTGGCGCCATCGATTCCATCGGCAAGGCCCGTGACGCCAACGCCGACCGTCCCCTGAACCTGGGCGGAACCTTCACCTGGGCAGACGCGCCTCTGCAGGCTGCCACCTTCAACACCAAGCTGATCCGCCGGATGGGCCAGATCTGCGGCGAATTCGACCTGCAGAAGGGCATGACCGGCACCAGCGGCTGGTGGGGCCCCGGCTCCAACATCAACCGGTCCCAGTTCGCGGGCCGCACCAAGGAATATTATTCCCAGGATGCCATCCTCAACGGCTATATGGCCGCGGCCTCCATTTCTGGCGCGCAGAGCAAGGGCACCAATGTGTATATCAAGCATTGCGCTCTCTACGACTCTGAGGACATGAACGCCGGCACCACCGTATGGGTGGATGAGCAGACCATGCGCGAAAACTACCTGGCCGCCTTCAAGAAGGCCATGCAGGACGGCAACTCCGCGGGCGCCATGGTTTCCTGCTGGCGCATCGGCCAGCAGCAGATTGTCCACAACTACGATTTCATCACCGGCGTCTTTTCCAAGGAATGGGGCTGGTACGGCGAGTGGGTGACCGACCATACCGGCGGCCAGGGCGGTGAAAACTGGACGAATCCCTTGGCGCCCGAAGGAGAAACCAAGTACAACTGGACTAGCGGCAACTTCAACAGTCAGGAAGTGCTGCTGCGCAACAGCGGCCTGACCATCATGGGCGGCGGCTCCGGCGCTCTGACCGGCGTGTGGGATGCTTCCCTCCGCGACGGCAAGGGCGGCGTGAACGTCACCTTCGGCAAGGATGACAGCGCTATCACCAAGGAAAGCGTCGAAGAATACTACTACATGCGCATGATGGCCCTCAAGGGTCTGTACAAGGCCGCCAACAGCAAGCTGGTCGCCAATGGTGTGCAGATCGGCGTGCTGGCCGACCAGGTGGTGGAGCTCAAGCAGGCGGAAGCCGCCAACGTGCCCGGCCCCCTGAGCACTGAACAGCTCAACGGCGGCGACGTGGAATACGTAATGGAGGGCGCTCTGCCCGCTGGCCTGAGCCTGAACACCTCCACCGGCGTGATCTCCGGCCTGCCCACTGAAATCGCCGACGCGGAAGTGACCCTCAACGCCGTGGTGGACGGCTGGATCAAGGGTTCCACCAAGATCACTGTGAGCGTGGCTTCCCCCTGGACCTATGACCTGCCCAAGGCCTGGGCCGGCGAGGAATACGATGGCTCCATCGCTTCCAACATCAACGCGGCCGGCACCCTCACCTACGGCATCGCCTCCGGCGCTCTGCCCGAGGGCCTGGAGCTCAACGCTGAAACCGGCGTCATCTCCGGTACGCCTACTGAGGCTGGCGACTACACCTTCCAGGTGTCCGCCGACTTTGCCAGCGGCAGCGGCTGGCGCGTGACCCACACCGTCTATGTGTCCGAAGCGTTCACCCTCACTGTGCGCGCTGACGACTGAGACAAAGCAGCCGCGTCCTGACAGGACGCAATCATCTGAAATGGATCGGCTCCGGGCAACCCTGTTCTGGGAGCCCGGAGCCCTTCCGGTTCTATAAATCGACCCGCTTTCGTGTAAAAATGGATTCAGGGAAAGGACAGGGAAAGAAAATGAAGCATTACGGAAAACGATTGACGCTGGCCATCCTGGCCATTCTGGCGGTATTTCTGCTGACCGCCTGCAGCGGGTCCGAACAGCCCAAACAGCAGGCTTCCATCGAGGATATTTCCATCAAAACCGCGCCGCAAACTGTCTATACTGTTGGCGAAGCCTTTACCGTCCAGGACGGCGTGATCGCGCTCAACTATGACGACGGTACCACCAAAGACCTGGCGTTTACCGCGGAGGGCGTGAAGGTTTCTTCCCCCGACATGGCCGTGCCGGGTACAAAAACCGTAACCGTGGAATATGACGGCTTCACCGCGTCCTATATGATTACGGTGGAGACGAAAAAATATACCATCAGCCTGAACCTGAATTATGATGGCGCGCCTGCCGCGCAGACGCTTTCCGTGGAGGCAGGCTCGGCGGCGGCCCGGCCCGCTGATCCGGTTCGGGAGGGCTATCGCTTCCTGGGCTGGTACGCTGACGTGGCTGCCGCGCAGGAGTTTGATTTCTCCGCCGGTCTCCAGGCTGACGCCACTGCCTACGCCGCCTGGGCGGGTGTGTATACCGTAGCTTTCGATCTGAATGATCCCGACGCTGCCGCTCCCGTCACCGTATCTATTGATGTGGGCAGCCCCGTCCAGGAGGCCCAGGCCCCCGAAGCTATCCGGGAAGGGTACGCCTTCGCCGGCTGGCATACGGACGCCCAGGCGGACGCGCTTTATGATTTTTCCGCGCCCGTCAGCGAAAACCTGACCCTGTTCGCCCATTGGAACGAGATGCAGGCGGGCAGCGTGCAAGTTACCGTCACCTTCGATTACAATGGCACCGACAGCCTGCCTGCCCGGACTGTAGCCGTTGAGGCAGGTTCCCCCGTGGAACAGCCTCAGGACCCCGAGGTGAAGGGACGCACGTTTACCGGCTGGTTCACCGCCCAGGAAGGCGGCGAAGCCTATGATTTTTCCGCGCCCGTGTCCGAAGATATGACCCTCTTTGCCGGCTGGGACGTGGAATACTACCAGGTCACCTTCAAATACGTCATCGACGGCCAGGAAACCGTACTGCGCACCCGAAAAATCGAGCCTGGCGACCGAGCTTCCGCCGGTTCTCTGCCTGTCGTTGGAGGATATAAGTTCATCAATCAGTGGTTCACGGATCCGGAATATGCGAATCCTTTCGATTTCAAAACCGAAATCACCCGGGATTATACTCTCTGGATCCGTCCCCTGAAGGAAAACCGGTTTGAAGCGGAGCTGACCTATATCGACCATGAAAAAACAGGGGTAGGCTCCTCCGACAATTTCAGCGGTCTCAAGCTGATCTTCCAGGATAACGGCACGGCCGATGCCAGCAACGGCTATTGGGTCAGCGGTCTGTATTATAACACCGCGTTCCTGGAATTTGTGGTGAAGGCGGATCGGGACATCAGCGACGCCCTGCTGCAGCTGCGTTTGTCCGCTGAATGGGCAGATATGTACATTGCCCCGGAGAATGTGACGTTCAACGATCAAAACTATTATGAATTTGATATTTCCTGCACACCCGCTCAGGTGGATGACACAACGGGCGAGGTGAAAAAGGATCTGAAGGGCTATGCCTTGTTCGACACGGAAAAGGCGGTCAGCTACGATTATTCCCCCATCGCCATCACCGGCGCCATCTCTTTCTCCGAAAGCATGGTGGATAAGCGGCCCTTCACCGAATATCTGGTCAATGAACACTTCGCTCTGTCCGAAGGCTGGAATGTGATCCGCCTCACGGTCGCAAACAACCACGCACCGTATGACGGCACCATGGAAGCCACCGCCCCCATGATCGACTGCCTGAGCATCTTCACCGACGGCGGCCTGGAATGGAATCCCATGACGGAAAACTTGGCCGATCCGGAAAAGCTGAACAACTGACAGGAGGAAAACGTGCATGCATAAGGATCAAGGAGAACGCAGATCAGGAGCGTTTTCATGCCTGATGGCGGCCATGCTTCTAACAGCGCTTTTTCTGGGCCTGTACGCGCTGACGGGCGTGACGGAGTTTTCTCCCCGGCTGTCCACGCAGGTACTGCTGTTCGCGGGGCTTTCGCTGGCGGCTGGGCTGGTGCTTCTGCAGCCGGTACGCAGCATAAAAAAAGACGCCTGGAACGCACGCTTGATTGAACTGGCGCTGTATGGCGTATACGCGCTCGCTCTGTTGTCCTGGCTGTTTTACCTGGTGAGCCAGATCAATTACATTACCAATATGCTGGTGGCGATCGACGGCACGAAGCTGTCGCTGATCTTCGTGATTTCCGTGCTGTTGATTTGTGCGGCCTGGGTGCTTTCCCTGATGACCGCCGTTCGCTTCGGTAAATCTCTTCGGATTTCGGCTGGCGCGGACGCAGAACAGGAGGCGCAGCATGCGTAAACAAAAGGGCCTCTGGGCCAAGCGGGTATTCGTGATCTGCCTGACGCTGCTGTGCGTGCTCTCAGCGGTGTATGACGCGGCGACCGCCAACGCCACGATGATCAATAACGCGCTGGGCGTGCAGACCTTCCGCGTGGTGGAAAGCCGGGCGGACGCGGGATTTGACGCCAACTATTTCCCCGCGGATTACGATTCGCCGGAAAAACTGTTTGAAGCGGCTGCACTGCTTTGCCGTCAGGCGGAGGCGGAGGGCCTGGTGCTGCTCACCAACCAAAACAACGCGCTGCCGCTGCCCGCAGGGGCGAAAATCAGCTTCTTCGCTCAGGGCGCGGTGAATCCGAACTTTGGCTCCACAGGCTCCAGCGCTGCCAGTACCGATATGTGCGTTTCTTTTCGGGACGCCTTTGAGCAGGAGGGCTTCTCTGTGAACGCCAGCCTGTGGGATTGGTACGCTGGCAAGGCCAAAGGGCTTCGGATCAACACGGTGGACGGACTGGTGAAAACCTATACCGTCAATGAGCTTCCCTGGAGCGATGTGCTGGCGGCACAGCAGGACGGCTTCGCCGTGTATGGCGATGCCGCGATCGTGGTGCTGTCCCGGGACAGCGGCGAAGGCTTTGATGTTTCCACGCAAGGAAGCGACGGCAAAAACGGAAGCTATCTGTCTCTCACCGAACAGGAAGAGGCAATGCTTCGTGGTCTGACGGAACTGAAGGCTTCCGGAGCGTTCCAGCGGGTGATCGTGCTGCTCAACGGCGCGATCCCCATGCAGATGGATTTCCTGTTTGACACATCCATCAGCGTGGATGCCTGCCTCTGGATCGGCAATTTGGGCATGGCGGGCACGCGGGGCGTGGCGGATGTGCTGGCGGGCAAAGTGAACCCCTCTGGCCGCCTGACCGATACCTACGTCCGCGATTCCTTCTCTTCTCCCGCCATGGCCTCCTGGCGGCTCAACGACAAGGGCATTTTCGCCCAAACGTATACCAACGCGGACGCCATGGGCCTGAACAACTCCCAGAAGTATTACGGCGTGTATGTGGAAGGCATTTATGTGGGCTATCGCTACTACGAAACCCGGTACGAAGATATGGTGACAGGCCGGCCCGGCGCCGGTTCGTATGATTATGACGCCGTGGTGGCGTTCCCCTTTGGACATGGCCTGAGTTATACATCTTTTGATTACAGTGGTTTTTCTGTCGCTGAAGATACGGCCGAAGGCATGTATACCGTATCCCTCACCGTCGAAAACACCGGAAATGTGCCGGGGCGGGAGACGGTGCAGGTCTATCTGCAGAAGCCCTATATCGACGGCGGTACAGAAAAAGCCTCTGTGGAGCTGGTCGGTTTTGCGAAAACGGCGCTGCTTCAGCCTGGGAAAAGCGAAACGGTCACCATCGCGGTGAATCGGGAAAGCTTCAGATCCTACGATGCTTATGGGGCCGGCACCTATATTCTGGATCCCGGCGACTATTATCTCGCAGTTGGTAAAAATGCGCATGACGCGCTGAACAACATCCTGGCTCAAAAAGGGCTGACACCTGACAGCACCGGCGGTGGAATGACGGCCCCGGGCGATAAGTCCCTGGCTGCGGCTGCACTGCACGCGGATCGCCTGGATGCTGAAACCTATGCCGTTTCCGCCGAAACTGGCAAAGCGATTGGCAATCTGTTTGATTTCACCGACATCAACCGCTATGAAAACCGGGGCGAAAACAGCGTAACCTACGTATCCAGAGCAAATTGGGAGGGCACCTGGCCCAAGGCGCCGATCAAGCTGTCGGTTGCAGGAGACGGCATGCTGGCTGATCTGCAAAGCCACAAGGCGCTGCCCAATGACACAGATGCCCTGTCCCCAGCCTACAATGTGCCCAGCGGCAGCCAGCTGATCGCCCTGCGGGGACTGCCCTACGATCACAGCGCCTGGGATATTCTGCTGGATCAATTGACCTACGAAGAACAGGCCCTGCTGATTTCCAACGCCGCATTCGGCACCAGTACCCTGGACAGCATTGCGCTCAAGGAATCCAAGGCCAGCGACGGTCCTACCGCGGTATCCGGTTCCGTTACCTCCATTTCCTTCCCCAGCGAGGGTATTTGGGCTTCCTCCTGGGATGTGGAGCTGATCCGAAAAATCGGCGACCTGTTGGCGGAGGATGCCCGCATGAATGGGGTAGATACCATGTATGCTCCTGGTATCAACATTCATCGCACGCCCTTCGGCGGCCGCGCCCACGAATACTTTTCCGAAGATCCCATCCTCACCGCCCAGGCGGCGATGGCCGAAATCGCCGGAATGCAGCAAAAAGGCGTTGTGGCCGTGCTCAAGCACTATGCCTTCAACGATGAAGAAGCCGCCCGCAACGGGATCTGCGTCTGGCTGAACGAACAAGCGGCCCGGGAAATCTATCTGCTGCCCTTTGAATATGCCATGCGTCCCTCCAGCGGTTCCGCATTAGGCGTGATGTCCAGCTTCAACCGGGCCGGGGCCCTGTGGACCGGCGCATCCTTTGCGCTGCAAATCGCCCTGGCTCGCGGCGAATGGGATTTTCAGGGCTACTTCATCACGGATATGGCTTCCTCTAACGGCGCGCTGTTCATGACCTACGACGATGGCGTGTTCAATGGCACCGATCTGTTCCTGGGCAGCGGCAGCAAAACTGCTCTGAAGGAGTGGAAGAGCAGCATTCCCTTCCGCCAGCGGGTCAGGGAGGCGGTGCATCGGGTGCTGTATGTTACTGTGAATCACAGCGCGGTGATGAACGGCGTTTCACCCACCAGTCAGGTGATCCCTGTTATGCCCTGGTGGCAGATGGCTTTGTTGGCCGCACTGATCCTATCTGCTGTATTGTCTGCGGCTGGGCTGATGATGTGCATCGTTCAGATGATTCGAGATAAACACTCCTGTGTAAAAACATAATGATATCAGATCGCAGAAGGCTGCATAGCTCCTTCCAAT
>JAEEGF012362556.1_pt1 | contig 15144 bp, 14 predicted proteins | sample 9134171 | NCBI WGS metagenome assembly JAEEGF01 (sample SAMN16246542, study PRJNA631951) | gut metagenome | biome: gut microbiome; feature: rumen; material: AP-attached | host: Bos | place: Iran: Karaj | collected 2018-10 | reverse complement strand
AGTCAAACAAAATATACATTTTTTCAAATATTTGTTGACATATACTAATATTTAATTATATTATTTAGTTATTAAATTCATACCGCAGACTTATGTTTAAAAAACATATTTATAAGGGCGTACCTTCCGGTAGTATATTAGCTTTACTATTAAGTTCGCTAAGGAAGGACGCCCTTTTTGCGTACTTAGGAGGTGTTTTATGAATGAATTTGAAGAAAACAAATATTTAGAAATTAAAGAAGAATTATTACAAAGTAAGATTGATAAAAAAGTAGATAATTACTTTCTTAATCGTAATGAACTATCTCATTATTATAATGTTGGTAAAATGATTATTGATGCCCAAGGTGGGGAGTCAAGAGCTAAATATGGTGATGAATTAATCAAAAAATTCTCAGAGAGACTAACAAAGGAATTAGGTAAAGGCTTTAATACTACAACATTAAAAAGAATGCGTCAATTTTACTTAATAATTGAAAGAGGTGCCCCACTGGGGCACCAATTAACTTGGAGTCATTATCGACAACTATTACCAATAAATAACATTAATGAAATAAGTTATTACGTTAATCAAATAACAATTCAACACTGGAGTAAAAGAGAATTACAAAATCATATAAGAAATAAAGAATATCAAAGACTTGATGATAAAACTAAAAATAAACTAATTAATAAACAAGAATTAGATATCTATGACAATATTAAAAATCCAATATATATTAATACATTTGGTAATAATAAAACTAATATCGAAGAAAGAGTATTAAAGTCATATATCTTAAAAGATTTAGATAATTTTTTAAAACAATTAGGTAATGGATTCTGTTATATTGAAAATGAATATAAAATTCAAGTTGGTAAATCATATAACTATATTGATATTTTATTATTTAATTATATTTATAATTGTTTTATAGTTGTTGAACTTAAAGTAACTAATTCTAAAAAAGATCATTTAGGTCAAATAATGGTTTATATGAATTATGTTGATAGATATGTTAAAAGAATTAATCAAGATAAAACTATTGGGATTATTGTATGTAAAAAAGATGATAGATATTTAATTGAATATTCAAGCGATGAAAGAATTAAAATAACTACTTATGAATTAGTATAATATTGACTATTAATTTATTTAATGATATTATCTAATTGAAAGGAACATTTAATATCAGGTGTTAGGTGTTACCTTTTGTGGTGTATACCTAACAGATTGTTAGGTATTTTTCTTTATAGCAATACTACGAAGAGTAAAGATAATTGAAGAAAGATAATGATGAATAAAAAAATGATTAGCAAATCTTTCTTTTTCATATTATCACCTCCCTTCATTATAAGAAGGTAATACCTAACTATTAAATGTTCCTGGTTACCAATATAACATCAATGAATTTATTTATTATATTACTTTACAGCACTTTACAAAACAGATTTTAAATTGATATAGAAAAAGAAATCAAATATTATTTTTGATTTCTTTTTTCCTTGAAAATTGATTTTTATTAATGACAAATTAATTTACCTGCATTACCACTATCTCCACCATAAATAGTACAACTTGTTTCATAATGAAGACTTGTATATCCATTAGTCTTAGTATCACCATTATAAGAGCCATCTGTACAAGTATATGTATGCCCATCAGATATTGTTCTACATTGACCAGCTGTAAATATTTGGTTTAATATCGCAATATTACTATTATGATATGCACCATTTATTGATCCTTCAATGCAGTATATTTTATCATTCTTTAGAATACATGCATAAGCTCTTTCAATAGTATTACTAGAAAGAATTAATCCAAAGAAATTATGTCTTTGTTTACCACCTTGAGTCTTTAAATTATTAATATCATTTGTATAATCACTAGATGAAATAGTAGAACCAAGTCTTACTGCTTCATCACCTTCTTTACTAAAATATGCAAATACACAATTTGGACAGTTAATAACTTCACTCACAGTAGTTGTTCCTTCATTAACTGGTGGCTTATTATCTTCATCATCAATATCAATTATTTCATCATCAATAACTACTTGGTTATTGTTTTCTTTTGGTGTTACTTCTGGTGTATTTGTTGGTGCTATAGTTGGTGTTGTTTCTTTTTCTTTATCATTATCATTTCCACAAGCTGTTAATGTAAAAATCATAATTAAACTAAACAAACAAACTAGTATTTTTTTCATAAAACTCTCCTTATTATTTAAGACGCCACTTGTTAGGACTATTAAGTCCAGATGGAATCCATTCTATTTCATCATCTTGATAATCTGTTATTTCTGGTATTTCTTTAATTTGTAACCCTCTAGTATTTATTACTTCAATAATGCCATCATCATTCTTTTGACAAATTAATCCATATTCAACCGCTTTACTTATTCGTACAATTTTTTCTTTATTCATATAAACCCTCTAAACAAGTTTATATTATAAAGTAAAACGTTTAACTTTACAACATTATTTTTTCTTTATAAGTACTTTTTCTCCCCAATAAGTACTTTCTATATTAGAATCATATGATCTTAATCTTCTAACCCATTCTGTTGGAAATGGTTCACCTATTTTTTCTTCTACTAATTTATTAATCCCTTTTTTTCTACCACTTTGTATTTCTCTTGCAAGTATCAACATAACCCCTTCTTTTTCTGGAGTAGTTCCTTGGAATTTAATTATTTGTCTATTATCTTTAATATCAATTCTAATCTTTTCATCATTTAATAATTCTTCTGATAAATAACAAAATAAATCTTCATCTTCTTCCATTGTAATATGACCAATTTCAAAAGTATTCTTTTCTCCTGGATTACACGAATATGTACTTAATCCATGCATCCACATTTCTCTTAAGCATTTCTTTAAAGCAAGGGACCCTGCTGAAAACTCTTCTAGTGCTAATTCAGTATCTTCTATTGGAATACTATCTAATGGTATATGTACTCCAATATTATATTTTTTATTTTTCATAAATATTACACCCTAAACATTATATCACAAAAAAAAGCTATTTCTAGCTTTTATTTTAAGAATAATCCCCATCCAGTAATAATACCACGTCCACCTACTACAGCTTGTCCTGTAATATTCTTAGGATGATTTATTAATTTACCTTTAATAACTAATTGACTACTTGTTCCACCATCAAGATTAGCTGCATTATAAGCACCATACTTCTCTAATGTATCAACAACTTCTTTCATATTAGGTCCTGCTGTATGAGTTCCTTCAGTAACAAGGAATAATACTATACCATCTTTTCTTTGAGCTATAGCTACTCTTGCTGCTCTTGAGAATCCTCCAGCAGAATTACTAAATTTAGGTTTTTCTCCATTTACCATTAAGAATGGTCCAAATTGAAGTCCATCTCTCATACCCATTTTAACAGCTTCTTCACCGGTTGTATGAACAAGCATTAATTTATTATCTTGTGAAAAACCAATTAAATCCATTTTCTTAGTAGATGGTGACCAAATAACTTTACTATCTTTGATTACATAACCAATTGGTATATCACTACCATAACCATAATCAACAAATCCACCACCATTAATACCTATAGTAGCTCCCATTCTTTTTGTCATTTGAAGTACTGTTTCTTTACCAGATTTATCTTTAGTATTAAACTTCTTACCATGTAATAATTTAACTTTACCTGGATCATATATAGCTACTAAATGTGCATCATATTTACCAACTTTAATTTTTAAATATTTATAATCTTCATTATTAGCATCTCTTGTTAAAATAGCTTCATCATATTCATTATCATAACTTTCTCTTGGTTTAGTATCAATAACTACTTGGTCTAAATCTATTTTAGCATCTATCTTTGGTACTGTATTAGCTGCAACTACTTTATTTATTCTTTCATCACTATAAAATACATGTGCAATATAACCATGTGTTTTAGTAACCATAGCTGTTGATATAATAGTATTTTGTAAATTCTCAAATAATGGTGAATAAACAACAAAGAAACATATAGCTGCTAATATATCTAATATTAAAAATGTAATAGTTAATTTCTTCATCCTACTCACCTACCTTAAATATACCATCAACGTATTTTAATTTATTTACTGTATCTTTACTAATAGTAATACATGGTCTCATACTACGATAAGTAGTTACTTTACCTGGTCTTAATGGATTTTCATATACTAAAACTCTTTCTTCATTAACTGTTGATGTAAAATATGATTTAACTTTACTATCAAACTTAATATCTAAGATATTTGGAATACCAACTTTAGTCTTAACAGTATCTTTCTTAACATCATAAATACTATCTTTATATTCACCAATATCATAAGTATTTTCAATAATCATATCTTTATAAGATAAACTATTTAAATAAGTATCATTTAAATAAGTCATAAGACTAGATTCTTTATAAGATAATTTTTCTTTATCAAAATCAATTTGTTTTTCTAAAGTAGTTTCTCTCATTAATCTAACATTATCTTTAGTATCATAAACTATCCAATTATCTTCTCCTAATTTAACACGACTACCTATAGTTATTTTATTATCTTTATCTACTACAAATGGTTTTTCTTTAGTACCATCACCACTACTATAAATAGTAGTATTCTTAAGTCTTACCATAGGTCTTATTTCATAAAAACTATTTACTAAACTTTGACTAACATTACTTCCATTAGTATGCCATATCTTTTCATCACTATAATCAGCTAACCACATAATTTCATCAGATGCTACTAAATATGATTTAGATTTATTTACACTATTTAAGAAATTAGCTACATCTAATAATTTAACATAATTATCTGTATTAGTATCATCACATGTAATACTAGATAAACTACTTAATTTATCAGTACAGAAACTTGTTTTATTTAAAGCTTCTTTATCTAATAAATCTAAAAATTCATTATTTAAATATTTATATATTTCAGATTCAGAAAAACTAGTTACTTTATTATTCCAAGGTAGTAAACTAATATAATCATCTAAAATAATATCAATTGAATTATCAGAATTAATTCTAACTATTCTCCATAACATATTATTATATTTCAAATAATTATTTTTAACATCACCACGATATATATAATTACCACTTGATGAGAATAAACCATCCTCATCATCAGTAGCAAATTCTGATTTACCAACTATATCTTTAGCTAATAATACACTACCATCACCAGAATCTACTTTTGGATTATAAATCTTATAATATTTAATAAATCTACTTCCATAAAAAATAATACAACCTAGTATAAAGATTGCACTAACTAAACAAAATATTCTTTGAAAAGCCGTACCTTTTAATTTCTTTTTCTTCTTTGCCATTTTCTTTACTTCTTTCTCTTCACCATTATTTGATCCTTGCATCTTTTCCTTGTTTTCTAATCTAGATACTCGACTCATCGGAACTTCATTATTTTTTTTATTAAAGATATCTAATATTTCTATATCATCATCCATATTCTACCTCTTAACTTTTTACTTAAATAATTATATCATAGTAAACCATTAAACTCAATAAAAAAAACGGGATATTTTATCCCGTTAACGCTTATTTACAGTTACAGTTTTATTTATCTAATAACACTTAAATTATGTTATTTTATATAACTCTTCATCACCATAGCTAATTACTTTATTAAGTTTATTAATTGTATCCCAATTAATAGTTAAATCACTTCTTTCACTAGCTCCTATATATAAATAAGTTATATTATGTTCTTTACAAAAACTAATTAATTTATCATAATCACTATTATATATTTTCTTAATCTCTAATTCACGGTTATAAAATTCTTCACCAAATCCATGATAAAACACATAAAATGATGAACCAACATAAACATTTCTTCCTGCTAAAGAAACTATTGGATTAATATGGGTTGTACTAGTTAAGAAAATAGCATCTTTCTCAGTATTATCTTTAACATATTCACTCATTTTAATCATATTATTAGAGAAAGTTTGATAAATACCACCACTAACATATTCTCTTCCTATAGTAAGTATTCCCGATAACGTTGATAAAATAATTATTAAAACTAATACAAAGTATCTACCAGGTACTTTTTTAAGTTTATCAAAGATGTGAATATACCAATTACAACAATTTATTAAGAAAATCATATATACTATAAAGAATAACTTATTATTATCATAATCATTTGGTTGGAATACAATTAATTCAGCCAAAATAAATAATAATAATGAACTAAGTATTAATTTTCTATTATCTTTATTAGCATATAAATAAGCTGGAATAATAAATATTGCTACTAAACCCCAATTCTTAATATAAAACCATACATAAGGATCAGTTTGATTAACCCAATTAAAGTGAAATTTTAAAAAATTATTATTACCAACAGTTTGACTAAATGTCCAATAAAATAATTGTGGAAAAGCTAGTAATAAAACTATTAATCCATAAATAAACCAATTCTTAAATACCTTCTTTTTCTCTTTACTTTTGAAAAAATAATATATAAACATACCAACACTAATAACACCAAGTGATAAGAATGAATGAGTATGAATCATTGGCATACATGAAGCAAGTAATCCTAGTATTATAAAACTCTTTTTATTATTAGTTTTACAACCATCAATTAAAAACCATAAACATGGCATAATCATAAACCATCCAGCCATAGTAGATCGTTGTGGAATAATCATATCACATATTGGATTAGCCCAACGAATATTCATTTCATTAAAGTTAGTTGGTGTATGATAATAATCAGTAAATATTCTGGTAAATACTGTTGTATCAGATATAGCTCCATCTAAAAAGTATATAAAGCCAAGACCTCCACCTAGAAAGAAAAGAACTGTTGATAATACACTAACTCTTCTACTATCACTAATCTTATAAGCAAGAAAATAAAATCCCATTATAAGAAACAGACATAGAAAGTAACTAGGTATTAAAACTGACATTCTAAGCGATGTACCTAAACTATATAAACTAGATGAAAGTGAATTTACTAAAAACGGATAATTTAATTTAACACCAGATAAGAATGCATAATTAGGTGGAAATACTTCTTGTTCAGAAATACTTGTTATAAAACCTAAATGCATATTCAAATCCCCATAAGTAGATTGACCTGATGCAACTCCATTTTCTACTGGTACTAAAATATGATTAGTTAGTAAAATAGCTATTAATAAAAAGATAGGAATTATTAAAAATATAAATATTTTGGAAGTCATTTCAACTTTTTTAATATTATCTTTTATTTTTGGCACACCTTTTTTCTTTATTAAAATAATTAATGGTATTGTAGATAATATTAATAAAATAATATGACTAATTATAGTAAAACCAAAGATAAGTGATGGTATAATTATTCCCACCATTAAAAGTATATTTCCAAAAATCCCACCTATCCATATATGAAAATAGATGTTTTTATTAAAAATATACTTACTATATAGAAATCCTAAAATTAAAAAATATAAATAATATAAAATTCCTATCATAAAATCCTCTTATTACGTAGTTATAAAATAATTTTTTATAATATCTCTTGTATATAAAACTAATAATACTAAAAATCCAATACTAAGTGTTGATAAATTAATTGCAAATCCACTAAATAATAAATACATATAACCATTTAAAGAAATAAACTCAATCATTAATGGTACATAATATTTCTTTATATTAACTACTAAATATAATATAGCTATTACATCTCCCATAAACAAATATCTTTCATGCATTTGTGGTAAGAAGAAAGTAGTTATTAATATTGATAATAAACCAAAATCAATAATAGCTTTCTTATCAAATTTAACTTTCTTAACTATTACAAAATAAGCTAAAGTGATAAGTATTACAAAAGTAACTATAATACCAATTGTACCTAAATCACTAAATGGTGTATCAATTAAGTTACTAGTACCATTACCTTTTAAGAAAATACTATATACATTAGGGAAATTTAAAGTAATATACTGACTATATGTTCCAGCTTGATTAATATATACTTTAAAACCTGCTAATAAGTCATGTGAATAAATTACTTTAGGTATACTAAATATAAATATCACAGCTGGTAATATTAATAAATATCTAAGTTTAATCTTTCGATCAGATAAAAACATTAATACATAAAGTGGAAAGATAAAAATAGCTTGAAATTTAAAAGCAAAAGCAATGGAGAAAAACAAAAATCCAATTTTAAAATTATTTTTAATTAAATAATAAATTGATAACAAGATAAATGCTGTATATATACCATCACTTTGTGCCCAATAAGCTGAATTTAAGAATACTGTTGGTATAAATAAATATACTGTATAACATAATAAAGCTACTTTATCTTGATATTTTTTATTTTTAAGTAATTCTTTAACTATTTTATATACTGCAAAAGCACCAACAAAATCAAAAATTATAGAAACAATCTTTATTGATACTAATGAACTAACTGGAAAATAAGTTAATATAGCTAAAATAGTCATATATATAGGTGTGTAATTACCAATATCCATTGCTAATCCTTTTAATCCACCACCTAATTTTAAATAATTAAACCATGGACTTAAAAACATTTCATAATCACCAGAACTATATTTAACTAACACTCCTCTTAATATAATAGCTAATATTGTTATTAAAACTATATAGATAAAATTAGTATTATTATCAATAAAATTCCATATAACATTCTTTTTATTTTTCATAATAACTCCTAAAAATACCAACCAGGTAACCATTTAAGTGATTCAATATAATCACCACTAACAGGCATACCAGATACTATTGGATAGAAAATAATAAACATTACTATAATCAGAACTACATATGTATAATAAGCTTTATTACTTTTAGTTTTTTCAGTAATCCATTTAATTAATGAAACTATACCTAACATTACAAATGGTAAAGTAATAAAGAAATGATACATAAACATTAATCTACCAATAAATAAATACGGAATTATTGTTGATACAATAAATATTAAAATAAATATACTATTTTTACTTCTCTTTTTAATTGCATCAATAACTAAATATACAAATCCTACTATACCAAACCACCAAATAGCTGGATTACCAATATCACTAATAGTCATATGAAGACCATCTGTTGTACCACCAACAAATAACCAAACTGGTTTAGCCATTATTGGCCACTCATACCAACTTGATGAGAATGGATGAGTTGCATCTAAATTAGAATGATAATTATACATCATATCTTGCATATTAAGTATTCCACCTAATGTACCATCATAATAACTAATACCAGGTACTAAAACATAACTTAATACATAAATAATAATTGGTATAAAGATAAAACTAATTATACATGTAAACATTAATTTAATTAAATTACTATCTTTACTAATATGAATACCAAATATAACTAATAAGATACAACATATAGTAAAGTAATAAACTAATAAAGATAGTGAAGCACCACTTTTACCAAATAATACAAATGATAAATAATATAAAGCCAGTGGAATAAATACACCCACTATTAAGAAATTAATTACTCTATCAACATTAACATTCTTTTTAATAAACTTTATAACATTAAAATGATATTCCTGACATAAATGAACAAAGAATGTAATAGCTAAACCAAGTCCAACATATAATGCATTCCATTTAGTTGCAATTGCACAACCAATAAAGAAACCAGATAATAATAAATTAATAGCTTTCTTCTTAAATTTATCATCTTTTTTAAGATCAATATATTCTTTCATAAACAAGACAGATAATAATATAAATGTAACTTGATATCCATCTATTAAAGCAATACGCGTATGAACAAAATGGAATGTATCAAACATCATAATAAGACCAGCTAATATAGCCCATTTTCTATTTTTAAAGATTCTTTTAGCTAATATATACATAATTGGGATTAATAAAATACCAAAAATATTACCCATAAGTCGATATGTAAATGGACTAAAACCAAATATAGCTGCTGGTATAGTCATTAATAATTTACCTAGTGGTGGATGAGTCCATTCATAAACATCAATTCCATGTAAATATTCATAAACTGTTCTACCATAATATATTTCATCAAAATAAGTACTATTCATATAACTAATATCTTTTGGTACTAAATCAGTTTCATCAGTTAATGGATTATTTAAATCAATCTCCATTGGTAATATTTGATAATGATTACCATAGAAAACCACATCACCTAAAGTAGCTTTTTCAGTATTAGCAACAAATTTTATAAAACTAGCTTTAGTTTCTAAACGAAGATCTTGCCAAGTAAATACACTTTCTATTTTAACTTCTTTTATTTTTTTATAACTAATTCCATCAGATGATACAAATACATCAAATTCACCAAGATTATAACCAGTATAATAACGCATCACACTAATTTCTTGTTCACCAATTAATGCAATTGTTGCATTTTCACCAATTGTATTAAATGTTTGATATGTATTAGGTATAGTAGTATCACCTAATCTAATAAATGATAATATTCCATATAATAAAACCATAATACCCATTATTATCCAATCAGTTTTATTAAGTTTTCTAGTATTATCTTTTAATTTAATATTCTTTAACATATAGACTCCTTTAACTATAATAATTATACAATAATAAACTAATTACTGACAATTAATTAGTCAAAAAAAAACATATTTTATAACGTTAACTAACTTTAAAATAATAAATATATTTGCTATAATAAAATTACTTATAAAGAGGTTTTATGAAAAAAGAAAAATTACCAGTATTATATGTAGTTATACCTTGTTATAACGAAGAAGAAGTATTAGAGATAACCTATAGAGATTTTACTAGTGAACTTGATTATATGATTAAAAACAAGCTAATTAGTAAAGATAGTAAGATTATGTATGTTAATGATGGATCTAAAGATAGAACTTGGGAAATAATTAATAGACTATGTAAAAACAAAAATGTTTGTGGAATTAGTTTGAGTAGAAATAGAGGTCATCAAAATGCATTATTAGCTGGTCTTATGGAAGCAAGAAAACTATGTGATATAACTATTTCAATAGATTGTGATGGTCAAGATGATATTACATGTATGAGAGAAATGGTTAAATCATACAATAATGGTGCAGATATAGTTTATGGTGTAAGAAGTAGTAGAAAGAAAGACTCTTTCTTTAAGAGATTTACTGCAGTATCATTTTATAAATTATTAAATAAAATGGGTGTTGAAGTAGTATTTAATCATGCAGATTATCGATTAGTTTCAAAAAGAGTTCTTGATGAATTTAGTGAATTTAAAGAAGTTAATCTATTTCTTAGAGGAATGTTTCCTTTAGTTGGATTTAATAGTACTATAGTTTATTATGAAAGAGAAAAAAGAAAAGCTGGTAAAACTCATTATCCACTTAAGAAAATGTTACAACTTGCTTTTGACGGAATAACTAGTTTAAGTATTAAACCACTAAGAATATTTACTACAATTGGTTTATTTACTTCTTTTATAAGTTTCTGTTTTATAATCTATACCATAGTAATGTATTTCATTGGTAAAACCGTAGCTGGTTGGGCAAGTATGACATCAATTATTTGCTTTATTGGTGGTATTCAGTTAATTGGCATTGGTGTACTAGGTGAATATATTGGTAAAACATACCTAGAGGTTAAAGCTAGACCAAGATTTATTATTAGTGAAAAAAAGAACATTAAATAATGTTCTTTTTATTTTATCTTGCATCACCTATTATTATATAAGGATCATCACTTGTTCCACTACCAGCAAATTCTACTGTTGGTTTAAGAATTATAGCTGGTCTCATACTTAATCCAACAGCTGGAGCTACGGTAGAAGTAGTTCCATCAGAAAATACTGTCCAAGGATAATTTGATGTTGTACTTAAATTACTAAGTCTCCAAAAAGTACTAGCCAATAGATATCCCGTTCCATATGAAGAACCACTACATGTTGAACTCTCAACACAACGATAACTATTATAATACTCAAATGAGTTTAATAATCCCACATTTGCATCAATTATAGTTGTTGACGCAGGTCTTGCTGATACAGTATTTGTCGATGTAATATTCCATTTTTTACTAGTATCAATAAAATTATTTGGATAATACAAAATATTATAAAAATCGTTGTTTAACCAAGAATAAGCATTAGAATATGTATTAGCATTAGTATAGAATGGTGCTTCTGTTGAATTAAAAATTATTAGATCCTCTAATCCTTGAGTAACGAGTTTCATTGCTCCATCAGAGTATATTGAAGTAATTCTCCATAATTTACCAGAATACTCTACATAATTCATATCAACACAAGTATTATTTCCAGAGAAATAATCTATGTTATCAGTAGTATCTTTCCATATTGGATTACATGAGTTAGTCTCAGCATTTTGTTTAGCAAGAATTGCACTTCTAACAAGATTATATCCATATGGTAGTTCAAAATCTTCATCTACATTCTTAACGTATAAATAAATATCAAAAGCAAATGTTTTAGATGTTTGTTCATTATAACTTTCATCTAACCAAAGTCTTAATCTAAAGTTCTTTGTTTCATTCTTGGTTGTTCCATTATTATTAACTTCTACTATTCCTTTATAGATTACTTTACCATTTTCTACTTCAGAATTACCTAAATCATTATAGATAGTTATTCCCTTTATTTCATTATTAGATTGATCTGTTAAATATGTTTTTAAGTAACTTGTATCAAGGGTATTACCTGAGTTTGGTAATAAATATACTTCATAATAAATTCTTTCTGTATCTACTGTTGAATTAACTGTAAAATCAAAATAACTATTACTATTTATTCCATCAAAATCACTTACTGGAACAACGTTAGTTAGTGTTTGATTACCATTTGATCCACTTAAATCTATTGATATATCTCCTGTTGTTAAACTTACTTCCCCTACTTCTTTATTGTATACAAAATAAGAGTATGATATTCCACCTACTATCATAATAAAAGCTAGAATACTGATGATTATTAATACATTCTTTCTATTCATACTCTCACCTATAATAATTATAATAAAAAAATCATAAAAAGTCTACAAATAAAAGCAAGTACTACTTGCTAATATTAAATCCTCGATATGATTTTAAAAATCCATTATCATTTTTATAAATAGCTATTGGTTTATTATGATATATAAACATAACTATATCTTCTTGATAAATATTTTCTATCTTTACACCATTACTTATTTTTTTAAATAAATTATCATCTATTTCTATTTTTTTTATATTAAGTGCATCTACTATGGGAATAATATTTAAATTATCTACTTCATTTGCATCAGTTAAATAATAATTACCTACTCTAGTTCTAGTTAATTCTTCCATAGTCATTGGAATATTAAGTTTATTTCCAATATCATTAATTAAACTTCTAATATATGTTCCACTAGAAACATTAACTTTAAACGTAAAATTATCTTTATTAAAATCTAATAATTCTATATTACTTATTTTAACTAAATGTTTTGGTAATACTACTTCTTCATTATTTCGTGCGTATTCATATAATTTTTTACCATTAACTTTAACACTTGAATATATTGGAACTTCTTGATTATATTCACCAACAAAAGAATTTAAAGTATTAATTAAATCATCTTTATTTAATAAAACATCTTTTTCTTCTAATACTTTTCCAGTTATATCATAAGTATCTGTTTTAATTCCAACTTTTACTTTAGCTATGTACTCTTTATCATGATTAGTTAATAATTCTACTAACTTTAATCCTTCATTAACACATAAAATCATTAAACCCGTAGCTAACGGATCAAGTGTACCTGTATGCCCTACTTTATTAGTATTTAGTTTTTTACATACTTTATTAACTACATCTCTTGAAGTAATACCTTTTTCTTTATTTATTAATATAATTCCATCCATAAATCACCAAAAAAAATAGCCTAAGCTATTTATTATAATAATAATTCCAACAACCAACATAACTAGTTGATGTTGTAGTTATATTACCCTTACTATCTTTAGATAATGGTTCAATCTTAAGTAATACAATATTTACAATAGTTGGAACTAAGAAAATAATTACTGCGTAAATAACCCTTTTAATTACTCTATCAAAAGCTTCTTTACGAGCTTTTTCATCTGGATTAGCATTAACAACTACTTTACTTAAATCAAATACTATTACAAGAATTAATATAATTGGTACAGCCCATCTAAGTATCTTAACAACTTGTACTATAATTCCTAAAATAAAACCTGCATCTTGACACATCTCACTCATAAGTACCTCCTAAGCATTTCTCCAACAAGCAGATAAACTACCATTATCACTTGTTACATCATTACCTGTTCCCCAATCAATTACTTTTAATGATAAATTAATAATTGTTGGTAACAAGAACACAATTAATGCTGCAATAGCTCTTATCATAATCTTTTTTTGTCCATCTTTATCATCTGGATTAATTACTTTTTTAGCTATATCAAATGATGTCATTACAATTAGTCCAATTGGAACCACTATACGAATAACATCTAATAATATTCTAATCATATGTAAAACTGGTTGAATACTATTTTCACCAGAACACCATGACCAACTAACAATTAAATCAATAATATTCATAATACCACCCACATTTAATATTTTACACTAAATTACATAAATAGTAAATCATTATTTTCAATAGTTTTACTGATTAAAAAAAATAGAGTTTAAAACTCTATTTAAAATTGAAATAATTCTTTTTCTTTTTTTCTTCTTTTGGTGTTGTAATCATATCAATTAATCCATATTTTTCATTAAAGAAATTAAATAATATTTTAATTGCACCAATAGCTGGTGTTGCTATAATCATACCAACTATACCAAAATAATGTTGGAATATTAATAAACCTACAACTATTGTAATTGGATGAATATCTGTTGCTTTACCAACAATAATTGGATTTATAATATTTCCTTCTATTACTTGTACTAACAATATAGTTATTAATGTAATAACTCCACACATTGGGTTTATTGAGAAAGCTACGATAATTGTTGGTATACCTCCAATATATGGTCCAAAGTAAGGAACTATATTAGTAATACCACAGAATATTGCAAATAGTAATGGACTACTAATACCACTTATTAATAAACCAACAAAAGTAAAGAATGTTACAACCAAAGAAGTAAATAATGTA
>JAEEGF010310743.1_pt1 | contig 15144 bp, 16 predicted proteins | sample 9134171 | NCBI WGS metagenome assembly JAEEGF01 (sample SAMN16246542, study PRJNA631951) | gut metagenome | biome: gut microbiome; feature: rumen; material: AP-attached | host: Bos | place: Iran: Karaj | collected 2018-10 | reverse complement strand
TGCGCTTCTTCAGGAGAAGCTTTCGTTGAAGCAATGTCTTTTTCCTCAAAGGTAGAAGTTGTGGGAAGGACATAGGCTGTTGGTTGAAGAGCTATATAAGATATGTGTACAAGAGTGATAGAAGGGACTTTTTATGAAGAAAAGACAATCTTCGCTAAGCTAGGATTGTCTTTTTCTAAATTGAAATTATGCTCTGGGATCTCGTTCAAATACCGGAAATTCCAATGATGCATCTTTATATACCCATGGAGAGGCCTTGCCACCGGCAGCATTGTACCAGTTGCCTGTAACTTCATTCTTTATTGCAAGTTCACCATTTTTTTCTTCAATTTCAAATAAGAGAATTCTTTTTTTCATGTGATTGTTTGGACAATGAATGGAAAGCATTAGTTCATTGCCAAAGGTCCTAAAGAGCATGCCATGACCGCCATCAAATGAGTAAAGCGGTTCTTCTTTCTGAATCCATTCTCCGGTAATTTCTCCGTTTGAACTTTTGGCATAGCTTATGGCGTAGGCACCGCCTTTAGTAAAGCTGGACCATAGCATAAGCAGATCGCCATTTTGAGCTCGATATAAAAATGGTCCATCAGTTACGAGTGCGCCTTCGCCGTTCTGTCCGACCCAGGGACCGTCAGAAGCTCTAAATAAAATGGTTGGTTCTTCAAGGTAATCTGATAAATCATCTTTTAATTTGACGGCACATATCTGTCCATCATTTACCTGCAACCATTCGTGACAAAAGACTAACCAAGGATTTCCCTTTTTATCCTCATAAAGTGTGCCATCAAGGCATTGCCAACCTGGAGGAGTTAAAGGTCTTTCTGTGAAGACTTTGAATGGCCCTCTTGGAGAATCAGCAACAAGCGCCCTACAATTTCTATACATTCCCTTAGCTCTGAAAGAACTGATCAGGTAATATTTGCCTTTCCAATAATGCAGCTCAGGTGCCCATAAATCATATTTTTCTGAGAATGTCTCATCCTCAAAGCAAATGGTAGGACAAGTCCAATGAATTAAATCTTTACTTTCAAGATAATAAAAGACACCCTGCTTCTCTAGACTCTCCGGAAATCTCTTATGGTCTACGAACTGTACGTATGTAAAATAGCTTCCGGTTTTTTTATCAACAAATATAAATGGATCACTGATATGAACATCGCGGATATGATAGGGATATTTTATAAGGTCAGCTTCTTGGTCGGAACAGATAAACATTTTGAACCTCCTTGGAATTAAGTAGTCTATTTTATTATGGCACGAAATTTATAATTATGCAGACAAAATTTATGTGGTATCTTTCAGATACGATAATGGTTGGTTCTATATAGCATTAAATATTAGTGTGTACCGCTCATAATAAGCACCAATTATGTATTGATTTTTGATTATGAGCGGTTTATTATACATCTATATATTGCGCACAATCTAATGGAAATAAATGCATGTTTGGCATGAGAGTGGAGGAATCAAATGAAGGAAAAAGTAAATGTTACTGATTATGCAAATCTGATTACAAAAGCACTTCCTAAGGGAATATTACTTAACACACAAGCAGATAAGTTCAACTCCATGGTAGTAGGCTGGGGACATCTTGGTACTTTATGGGGCAGACCTACTTTTAATGTTTATGTAAGACAGGGACGATTTACAAAAGGGCAGCTTGACAAATCCGGAGAGTTTACTATAAGTATTCCGATGGAAAATCCTGACCCAACCATCAATAAAATATGTGGATGGGAATCCGGTTTTAATATCGATAAAGTAAAAGAAGCAGGACTTGAACTGGAGGACGCTGAAGTTATAAAGACTCCGGGTGTGAAGCAGTATCCACTTACACTTGAGTGCAAGGTACTTTATTCCCAGGAGCAGGATCTTTCAAAGATTCCTGATGACATAAGAGAAAAGTCATATCCTGAGGATGTACCGGGAACATACCCTATGGCAAACAGGGATCTGCACACTATGTTTGTTGGAGAAATAGTAGACGTGTATATTATCAGATAAGGGATGCACATATGACGATAAGAAAAACAACTGAGAAAGATCTGAAAAGAGTAATGGAAATATACGCCTACGCCAGAAAATTCATGGCAGAACATGGCAATCCCAATCAGTGGGGGAAAAGAAACTGGCCTCCCGAAGAGTTGATCAGGTCTGATATTGAACAGAGCCATAGCTACGTTTGTGAAAATGATCATGGTGACGTAGTTGGAACATTCTTTTTTAACCGGGGAAAAAATATCGAGCCTACCTATGAGACCATTGATGATGGTGAGTGGATTGGAGACGATAGCTATGGAGTGGTTCACAGGATAGCTTCCGATGGCTCTGAAAAGGGAATTGGTTCATTCTGCATCAAATGGGCATTGGATCAATGTGGGCATCTAAGAATAGATACCCATGGAGACAACAAAGTGATGCAGAGTATGCTGAAAAAACTTGGATTTACTCATTGCGGAACGATTTATGTTTACGAAGACAACGATCCAAGACTGGCTTTTGAGAAGATAGTGTGAGGATTTGATATGGATTTAAAAAAGATTGTAATAATCGGAGCAGGAGCAGTCGGCAGTTACATACTGTGGGGACTTTCTCATAAGGATAATATAGAGCTTTCTGTTGTGGCATCAGGAAACCGAAAAGAAAGACTTGAGACTGAAGGAATATATATAAATGACCAGCTGTATAAGCCAGTGGTAAAGACTCCTGATGAAGCGCACGGAGCCGATCTTGTAATCGTGGCGGTAAAATATAATGCCTTGCCATCGGCTGTTCTTGATATAAAAGAAATTGTAGATGAACATACCGTAGTAATGAGCCTTATGAACGGTGTAGACAGTGAAGATGTGATAGCTTCTGAAATTAGCGAAAAACACATTGTTCCTGCGCTTATAAAAGTCGCTTCTGAAAGAAAACAGAACAGGATTTATTTTGATCCGGAATCCACTATAGGCATTGTTTATGGAGAAAAAGATGGACGCAGTTCAGAAAGAACCCGTGAAATAGCAAGGCTTTTTGAAGGAACTGGACTTCATTACAGAGAGACAGATGTTATATTGCCGGAAATATGGAGCAAGTTCAGATTGAACGTGGGTAATAACCTTCCGCAGGCAATGCTGGGAGTTGGCGTTGGCGCATATGGAGACAGTGAACATGTGGCGGCAATTAGAGACGGCCTAGTAAAAGAGCTTGATGCAATTGCAAAAGCAAAAGGCATAGATATATCATTAGCGGATCCGTCATCCACCAGAGGAAGTAAGGTACAAAAAAGGGCGCGATACTCAACACTTCAAGATCTTGATGCGAAACGACACACAGAGATTGATATGTTTTCCGGTGCTATTATTCGTATGGGAAAAGAACTGGGCATCTCTACACCATATAATGAATTTGCATTTCATATGATAAAGGCTTTGGAAGAAAAGAATGACGGAATTTTTGATTACAGTTAACAGCGCAGAGGTATCTTGCGGAATAGTAACATAATTAGCTTTTGACATCCTCTCACTACAGAGATTAAAAAAGTAGTTATAAATAGATTATAATTTTATCCAAATTAGCACTCTCTGTTGACGAGTGCTAATCGTGGTGTTATAGTGTTCGTAGAACAAAGGAACAGAGAAGACCAGTAGGACTTTATGATTCCGATGATCTTAACCCTCCGTCCCAATGCTCAATTACAGTTAAACAATTGTTCTTGTGCAAAGGAGGTAAGCATTATGTTAACACCTAGTATTTTTGAAGAGAATTTCATGGATGACCTGTTTGGATTTCCTTTTATGAAGGATTTTGACAACATGGAGAAAAAGCTCTATGGCAGAAGAGCTGGCAGGATGATGAAGACCGACATCAGGGAAAATGACAACAACTATGAAGTTTCAATTGATCTTCCGGGCTTCAAGAAAGAAGAGATTACGGTAGAACTAAAAGAGGGTTATATCACAATCTCAGCTGCTAAGGGACTTGATAAGGACGAAAATAATAAAAAAGGCAAACTTATCCGCCAGGAGCGATATGCGGGAGCTGTATCAAGAAGCTTCTATGTTGGCGAGAATGTAGAGAAAGAGGATGTAGAGGCAACATACAGGCATGGCGTACTGACGCTGACAATACCTAAAAAAGCCGAAGAAAAGAAGATACCGGAAAAGAACCTGATAGCTATTGAGGGATAATAGTTGTTACATTCCCCTGCCGCTTGTATGACGGCAGGGGTTTTTTTTATTATTCTTCAGGATGTCCTGTTCTTTTAACAACATCGATATTTCAAATCAGAGGAGTTAACAAGGGGAATATATGAGTTACTTTACGCTAAAAACATGTTGCAAAATAGCCCAAAATGAGTCATTATAATTGGGAACTAAATAGACGGGAGCTTGTAGACAGGCTGAGAGGAAGGTGTGACCTTCGACCGAGAACCTGATTTGGATAATGCCAACGTAGGGATGCCGTGCAAGCAAAAAACACATGGAAACCATCTAAGTCAGGTGGTTTCCATTTTTTTATGGCTTTTTGCTTTGGGTGAAATGTTGACTACAGGTTGAGCGGAAGAAAGGAGGAGATGGGCATGGTACTGATAAACGGAAAAGAGAGTGATGCGGCGGGAAAGGCTGTCCTTGGCGTAATTCAGGAACTTAATTATGATCTTAGAACAATTGCTGTGGAACTGAATGAAGAGATAATTCCTAAAGCGACACTCGGTGAGAGATTATTAAAGGATGGAGATGTTTTGGAGATAGTCAGTTTTGTTGGAGGAGGCTGATTGATGGTCACAAAAGAAGAATTTCATCAGATACTTATTGACAGACATGGGGCAGAAAATCAGAAGAAATTTGATGAAGCCAAGGTAGCGATTTGTGGTCTTGGTGGGCTTGGCTCAAACATAGCTATTTCCCTAGCGAGAGTGGGAATAGGGAGACTACAGCTGATAGATTTTGATGTTGTTGATATATCTAATCTTCACAGACAGCAGTACAAAATAAGTCAGGTTGGAAAGCCTAAGGTAGACGCGCTTAAAGAAAATCTTCGTGAGATAAATCCATTTATTCAGATTGAAGCCTGTCAGGTTAGATTAACAGAGGAAAATTCCAGTCAGCTGCTTAAGGATGCGAATGTTATCTGTGAAGCCTTTGATGATCCGCGGTGTAAATCTATGCTTGTTGACACGGTTTTTTCATATTATCCGGATAAGTATCTCGTGTCGGGCTCAGGCATGGCAGGATTTTGCAGTGCCAATGAGATAAAAACAAGGAGTGTGACGTCAAGGTTTTTCATATCCGGTGATGGAGTAAGTGATGTAAATTCCGGGATAGGATTAACTGCAACCAGGGTAATGGTCTGTGCAGCTCATGAGGCCCACATGGTGCTGAGGATACTCATGGGTGAGCTGCGACCATAATATGACATAATTCGAAAGGACTTAAACATGGAAAAAGATAAACTGATAATTGGGGGAAAAGAGTTTGATTCGAGATTTATTCTGGGATCAGGTAAGTATTCAATGAAGCTTATTAAGGCAGCGGTAAAAGATGCAGGTGCTGAAATAATCACTCTTGCGGTTCGTCGTACCAATACAAAGGAAGAAGAAAATATTTTGGACTATATTCCAAAGAATGTGACACTTCTTCCAAATACAAGTGGTGCCAGAGATGCAAAGGAAGCTGTTCGTATTGCGAGACTCGCAAGAGAGCTCGGCTGTGGCGATTTTGTAAAAATTGAAATCATGAAAGACAGTAAATATCTGCTTCCGGATAATTATGAGACCATAAAGGCAACGGAGGTCCTTGCTAATGAAGGCTTTGTTGTAATGCCATATATGTATCCCGATCTGAATGTGGCGAGAGAGCTTCAAAACGCGGGCGCTGCAACAATCATGCCATTGGCTTCGCCTATAGGCTCCAACAAGGGACTTGCAACGAAGGAATTTATTCAGATTCTGATAGATGAAATCGATCTGCCGATTATTGTGGATGCGGGTATTGGTGCACCGTCGCAGGCATGTGAAGCAATGGAGATGGGAGCCGCTGCAATCATGGCAAACACAGCACTGGCAACAGCAGGAGACTTAACGATGATGGCATCAGCATTCAAAAGCGCTATAGAAGCAGGAAGAAAAGCGTATCTTGCAGGACTTGGCAGAGTTCTTACAAGAGGTGCGGCAGCCTCTGATCCTTTGACCGGATTTTTGCACTAGGAGGCGGACTATGGAGAATACATTTCTAATTGATTCAGAAGAACTGTCTGAGGCAGGACTTGAAAAAAAGCATCGGATTGAAAATGATCCCGATGCCAGAATCAGCCATATGGAGTATCTTCCTGGCATGGATATTATTGAATCTGACATAAGACAAAGGGTAATTGAGGAGATGGATTCCTACGATTATGGCAAATATACCAAGAAGGATGTGCTTCGTGCGCTGGAGAGTGACAAATGCACTGTTGAGGATTTTAAGGCACTGTTATCACCTGCTGCTGAGCCATATCTTGAGCAGATGGCGGCAAGAGCACAGCGTGAAACAAGCAAGCATTTTGGCAACACGGTATATCTTTTTACACCTCTTTACATAGCTAATTACTGTGAGAATTATTGTGTATATTGCGGCTTTAACTGTTACAACAAAATCAATCGATTAAAGCTCTCTTTGGAGCAGATTGAGCATGAAATGCAGGTTATTTCGGAGAGTGGAATGGAGGAGATACTGATTCTTACCGGTGAGAGCCCTGCATTTTCTGACGTCAAATACATTGGAGAGGCATGCAAAATCGCCAGAAAATACTTCAAGATGGTCGGCATAGAGATTTATCCTGTAAATGTTGAGGATTACAAATACCTTCACGAATGCGGTGTGGATTATGTGACTGTTTTTCAGGAAACCTATGATTCAGAAAAATACGAGACTCTCCACCTTATGGGAAACAAGAGAGTCTGGCCATATCGATTTGATGCTCAGGAGAGAGCGCTTATGGGTGGCATGAGAGGAGTCGCCTGCGCGGCTTTATTTGGGCTGTCTGATTTCAGAAAGGACGCTCTTGCATCAGCTCTTCATGTTTTCTATCTGCAACGCAAATATCCACATGCAGAAATGTCACTTTCATGTCCGCGCCTTAGACCGATTATAAATAATGAGACAATCAGCCCTCTGGATGTAGGCGAGAAGCAGCTTTGTCAGATTCTTTGCGCGTATCGGATTTTTTTACCATACTGTGGAATCACTGTGTCATCGAGAGAATCAGAATCCTTCAGAAATGGCATCGCGAAAATTGCTGCCACAAAAGTGTCTGCCGGGGTATCCACGGGAATCGGAGACCATGAGGAGAAATACAAAGGAAAAGAAAACCGGGAGGCAGGCGATGAACAGTTTGAAATAACTGATGGAAGAAGTGTTGCTGCAATGTACAAAGACATGACAGAGGAGGGATTACAGCCGGTTTACAACGATTATCTTTATGTGTAGAAGGGCGATGTACAGAGGATCTTAACTAATTCGTAACCAATGAAGGAATATAACGTTTACCTGATGTAAACAGTTAGTTGTTTTATTTCAGTACATTCATGCTGTAAAATCAGTATATAAGAAGGAGGCAGCTACTTATGGGAAACAGTATAGGTGAAAAGATTTGCTATTACAGGCAGCTAAAGAAGCTGACACAGGAAGAGCTTGCATCACGTATTGGTGTAACACCTCAGGCAGTTAGCAAATGGGAACGTGAAAGTGGTCTTCCGGATGTCAATGTACTTGCAGGAATAGCATCAGTGTTGGATGTTAGCGCCGATGATCTTCTTGGAATAGAAGCTCCCATAGCTGAAAAGAGCGAAATCTTGGCCAAGGACATAAAGACGTGCTTAGCCGCAGAACCACTTCTGTTGGAATTCGGAGTAGGGGTTATACCAATAGTCATTGAAGGACTTAAAGCAGACTATGTCAGTGATAAACGCCGAGAACTGGCTCTTAAAACTGGAATGCTCTTACCAATGCTCCGTTTCAGAGACAATACTGAACTTGATGAAAACGCTTATCAGATCTCCATATATGGCAAAAAGATGGCATCGGGTATCTGCGAACAGAGTGGCTTTAATGAAATGATTGATGCAGTAGTTCTTTGCTGTAAAGATAACTATGCCGATGTGCTTAATAAGCAACTGGTAAAGATCATGGTAGACAATCTGAAAGAGCAATTCCCTGGCGTAGCAGATGACCTTATTCCTGAAAAAGTATCTTACTTGCAACTTGAGAGAAAACTTCAAGAAAAGCTTAGAAAAGGTGAATCAATAAAGGACATGATTCACATACTCGAAGAATTAGAAGAACAGTTATTGTTTATAATTTAGCACCACTGATCTGTAGCTTTGCCCCACTAAGTGGTATGTTATACTTAATAATACAAACAGACATTATTTTTATATTATGCACTAAGAAGGACACATGAAGAAAAGAATTAATAGTAAAGAATTTAAAGAATTTAAAGATTCCATGCAAAGAGATCTAAACTCATATGAATATCCCTTTGTTGTAACTATTCAAAAAAATAAAATTGTTGCCAGATGGAAAACACAGCAAATCCAGGAAGAAGCTGACAACAGGGCTACCAGTTCTTTTTCTGTGACATATATACTTAGCAGAGATAAAACGTTTTATGGCGGTGAAACCTTGCTTATCAGAGATACTTATAAGCCGCCAATGTCCACGGAGGCCAGAACTGTTTTTTCACTCTCTACACCGAAGAATTTGCCCTGGAGAAAAAGAGTTGATCATAAGGATTGGGCGAATATCGGATTTGATGAGGACAAGCTTCTTTCCATCATTGAACATTATCTGCAAGACCATGATTTTAAGTATCGCCCGGGAATATGGAACCACAAACGCTTAAGCTGGGAAGAAGGACGTTTGTTCCGTATTGCCGGAATTATTTTTTTATTCGTGGGCATTTTTTTGTTAGCAGGATTTTTGAATAGCTCAATGATCAGTGAATATTTGCGATTGGATGCATTTTTTGCAGTAGCCCTTCTCTTATTATTGATCGCGACACTGCTTCCATTGATCTTGATCATAATTGGAACCCTGATGTCTTTGATCGGTTTTGGCAAAATGGAATTCTATGACCTCAGACCGGATGTCGGCGTTAAGTTGGTTTTAGGGATCATTATAGTAGCTTGGTTACTGATACCTGCATTGTCTTTCCTTGTGCATTAACAAAAATAGATGGTAGCAAGTTCTTAAGAGAGATTGCAATAGAAAAAAATGTGAACCCGGAAGAGCTTGAAAAGTATGATGAGAAGCCAGGGAGCATGCGGAGAAGCTGATTGCTTTTCACAATAGGAAGAGAAAGGCTTACCATAAGCATTACTGCAAGGGAAAGTGGGGAGATTCAAGAAACTATGAACTCTCCATAAATAGCAGCAGGAGTGTAATGAAGTCAATGGGAAGAGGCCCCGTGGAATGCTTATCTTAGCTTGAGAGGGGCCTGAAACACATGAGTATGAGAGTATATGATCGTATCTCAGTGGTAAGATACAACAAAGATTATAATCTCCCTGCTCTTGAAAGTGCCGGAAAGACATACGTACAGTTCTTGAGACTGGATTTGATATGTATTACTAAGGAGTGATTACATGTCAGAGGAGATTTATAAATTGGTGAAGAAAACAAAGTTTTTATTTGGCAGAATTACAGTGGTGAGTTTTGTACACTACTTAAGGCTAATTTATCGTTCTGTGCTATTCATCGTTCTGCTCGCTGGATATATAGTAAACAAGCTTAATGGCAAGGGAAGCATAATTGACATGATAGAAAGCATTCCTGCCATTATCTGGACAGTATGGGCAGTATTTGTAGCGGAAATGATATTTCGATTCTTTCCATCAAAGATTGAAAGTCCGGGATGTCAGAAGCAGTTTGCCCGTTATTATCGAAAGTCAGGAAATACCGATGTTAAGATTCATGATAATAACGCATCAGTACTTGTTCTGCTGGTATGGATCTCCTTTAACATAATTTTCGGTGCGCTTAATATGTTAGGGATACTGGATGACGGGATCATGCTGTTATTGTGCAGTGCATATTCAGTCTGTGATATAATATGCATCCTCTTTTTTTGCCCTTTCCAGACATGGTTTCTAAAAAACAAATGCTGTAGCACTTGCAGGATATATAACTGGGACTATGCCATGATGTTTACGCCTTTGTTCTTTGTTGAAAAGGACTATCTATGGACACTGTTAGCTCTTTCGCTTGTGCTGATGATACGTTGGGAAATAACTTTTTTTAGCCATCCTGAACGTTTTTCGGAGAATACCAATGACTATTTGAAGTGCCAAAACTGCACAGAAAAACTGTGTGCGCATAAAAAACAGCTTCATAGTCTGTGGGGACAGATTGAATCTTATACCAAAGAACGGATACACCGGTTGGAAAAATAAAATTAGTTTGACATAAAAAAGATTCTCAGAAATTGGATGCTGTGGATTTATGAAGTTATAAAAATTCCTCGTGAAAGTTTTGATCCCATGCGGATTTATAACAAGTTGGAGTTTTATTACATAAATCAGGAAGGCAAGATGAATATAAAAGAATACATTCAAAATCCATGCGTAATGCTGTATCAATTGACCATCAGGCAAAGCAACTCTGCAAAATGATAAATATATCTGGTACATATGTCATGTATGTCCATTTTCATAAATGATGCCAATAAATGATCTTTCGGGAGCCCGATTTTTCGGGCTTCCTTTTTTGTACATTGGCAACCTTGATGTATAAATTTTTCACCCAGCTTGCCATTTATGGTCGATTTTTCATGGAGTTTGCCAACGATGAGAGATTTTACATGAGTTTTGCCAATGACGGGCGAAAATAAATAAACTTTTACACATAAAAACGTAGATTAAATATCAATATTATGTTAATCTCGATTTATGGGAAAAGAAAAGCACCACTTATTGCAGCATGTTTTGACGGACGCGCAGCAATTTGTGATGCCAGGTTACAGTAGAGTTGCAGCCATCTGGCAAATGGCTGTGACCACTTTCTGTACACAAATCGTACCATACCCCAGGTTATTTTTCAATCAAATCTACGCGATATAACAAATATTTAATTGTTATAGCGTCTTTTGGGGTATATTCCATCTTTTCCTGGATAGATACAAGCCAAAACAGAATAGAGGAGGTCTTTGTGAAGTATAGGTTTACTGTACCTTTAGAAGAACCAAGAAGCAAATCGTACATGAAGAGCTATCATGTATGCTTCAGCAGAAAGCTTGCACGCAAAATCTCTGCGCTTGGACAGCTCCAGTTTGACAACCTGTTATGCCTTGAGATGGACCACCGGGTGCTTTGGTACTGCGAAAGGCCGCTGAAGCAGAAATATCATGTTGATGGCAGGGCGATAACAGTCTGCCCCTCGGTCTATGTTGTCTACGCAGATGGAACAGATGCATTCCAGCTTGTCATCTCAAAACCGGATGAGAGCAGTGCAGCTGATGAATTCAGCCTGTGGGGAGTGAGCGCAAATGAACATATTGAGATACTTGGTCATAAGGATATCTATAAGGGATCATTCTGGATGCGGAATATATCATATCTACTTGGAAAGGCCAGACGCATACATGGTATAGATGCAGGAGCAGATGATGCTTTTCTAAGGTACCTGTCCATAAAAGGCCCCATGACCATAGGCCAGCTCATAACAGCAGGAAGGATCACATCCTCATCAGGATTTGACTATCTGGCAGACCTTTATTTTAGGGGATCCATTTCTTTTACCGGTATTGAGGACAAACAGATCTCGTATAAAACGGAGGTGCATTGTAATGGCGAACAGAAAATTTGACCGCACAGAGCTCATGGATATAAGGGTGATATGGCCGGAGCCTTTGGCGGGAGCAATGTCTGCGGAAAGAAAAGCTCTGTATGAAGCCCGTAAAAGGGCCGTTGACATGTACATAGATGGCGAGACTCTTGAGGAAATCAACAGCAAGACCGGGATAGATAAGAGCCATATCGTCAAATATGTCTCTAAGTGCTGCTCAAGGGACGGAAACGGAAATTTTTCTGGCTATGCAGCCCTCTGCCCTTGGAAAAAGGCAAGAGAAACAGGCGATAAGGAAGGTGTGGCTTCAAACGGAAGATTTTTAAAGCTCCTTAAATGTCATGAGGAACTGATTCCTTTCATAGAGGGGAACTATTTTGGATATGAGAAATATACCCTTGAAAAGAACATGAGCCTTACAAGGCTCCACGGCAGGTTCATATCTGAGTGCCTTAAGATCGGCATAGGGCCTGATGATTATCCCTTAAATACGGCGTCTAAAGGATACCAGGCATTAAGGCGTTATGTAAAATCACTTGAGGCGGGGTGCGTAAAACTTGCGAACAGAAGGACTGATGAGGACTCAGCAAGGAAAGCCGCCAGTACCGGATATGGTGAGAATTACAGCCCGGCTCCCGTTGTTCCTTTTTCCTGCGGACAGATAGACGGGCATAAGATCGATCTTTTATATATCACTCAGATAGAGCTGGATGATGGAACAGAAGTGAAGGATGTGTGTGAAAGATGCTGGTTTCTGCCGGTTATAGACGTGGCAACCAGATGTATCGTCGGCTATCACATGAGCCAGGAGACAAATTATAACCAGCACGACATTTGTAAAGCTGTAAAAAACACAATCCTCCCGCACAGGAAGATGAATTATACCCTTAAAGGCCTTGAAAATAAGGATATGGACGGATTCCCATCGTCAAGATATCCGGAGCTAGAGTATGCCATGTTTGATGAGATCATGCTTGATAATGCAAAGTCTCATCTTACTGATCATGTAATGGACACATTTACTGAAAAGCTGGGAATAACATTAAACTATGGAGCAGTTTCAACGCCTGAGACCCGGGGTATAGTCGAGAGATTTTTTAGGACCATTGAAATAAAAGGGTTTCATACACTTCCCGGGACAACCGGCAGTAATAGCAGGGATATCAAGGGACGGGATGCCAGGAAACAGGCGATAAAATATGGCATCACATTTGATGAAGTATGCCAGATCATGGAATACCTCATCTGTGAGTATAACAATACTCCCCATAGTGCGCTCCTTAACAGGACCCCGCTGGAGATAATGGGAGAGCGTCTGGAACAGGGGATGCTGCCCCATATAGCTTCGGATATGGAAAAGAAGGAAGTTGACAGGATGCTCTTTTTAGATAAAGAGGTTATTGTACGCGGCAGCATAAAGAGCGGAAAGAGGCCCCATATAAACTATCTTGGTGCCAGATACCGTGGAGATATTTTGTCCGTGAACTATGAGTTTCTGGGGAAAAAGCTGTTTCTTAAGATCGATCCCGATGACATATCCAGCATTGAGGCATATAGCGAAGACGGTGATTATATCGAAAAGATACGGGCCGTAGGAGAGTACGGACATAAGAAACACTCAATCGTCACCAGAAAACTGGCCATAAAGTATGCAAACGCAAATAAGAAAGAGCATTCGGACTTTGAGACCCCTCTGGCTGATCTGGAACAGAGCCTTAAACAGAGGGCAGCAAAGAGCAAGAAAGCCAGAACAAGAGTCGATATAATCCAGCGGGAGCAGGATGCCAAAAGGAAAGGCCCAGGCAGTAAAAAGAAAGCAGAGCTTATACCTATAGATCCAAAGACCAGGGAAAAAGACAGGGCTCTCGATCCAAAAGTACATGACATGACTTCAGAAGAAACCTGGATACATATGCTAAGCAACAAGAAGAGGAGGTCCCTATGATAACCGAGAGTATCTATGAAGACCAGCAGGCCATCACAGCTGCGGCAACAATTTCCTACATGCAGTCTGCAAGCTTCCATATAGCAACGAACAGTATCTTTGAACTTTTGTATAAGATCAATGGATGGCTCTTATCTGGTGTGTGTGGAGCAATGATCTATGGCAGGTCACGAATAGGAAAGACATCAGCCATTGCATATATTGTGGATGCTCTCCACGTAAGATACGGCAAGGAATTCCCAATAATCGTATGGTCACTTACAGAACATGGCACCAAGGCTACTGATAAAGCATTCTATGCCGGTATACTCAACGTTCTTGGGATAGATATCGGGAAATATAACCGCATAACTGCACTGGAGCTTAAGATAAGGGTCATCAATTACATTGCAATAAAGGCTGCAGAAACACCATTCTATAAGGCGGTACTTATCATTGATGAGGCATATAAGCTGGATAGCGATGAGTATTACTGGCTGATGGATATATACAACACCTTGCGTCTTCAGCATCAGGTACAGCTGTCGATCTTTTTTGTTGGCACACCTCAGGAGATGCTTAGCACAAAGAATGCCTTCATCCTTCAGAAAAAGAACCAGATAGTAGAGCGGTTCTTCCTCAACGAGTATAAGTTCTGCGGTATAAGAAACTGCGAAGAACTGTCATACTGTCTTGCGGAATTGGATAAGATCAAGATCCACGAAGCACTCCCTATTGACAGCAACGTAGGGCTTGTGGAGTTCTTTTTCCCATATGCATATGCTGACAAAAAGGCAACATTCCTTAGTATAGCAGGAGACTACTGGGATGCATTCAATGAGGTGAAGATCAAATATTCTATCAGCGTTGAGGACATACCTATGCAGTATTTCATGCAGTCGTTCCTGCAATGCCTTATATCATACGGGACAGGCGGTATAGGTCCACAGTATTTTCTCAGGAAGAAAGATATTGAACAGGCAATAGAAGCCACAGGATATGGGAGGATAAGTTCAAATGAGTAATATGACCATGATAAAAGATATTCCGGATCCGGCAGGTAAGCCTAAATACATGTGGAAGAAAGAATGGGTGAGACCGCATGAATCCCTGTGGTCAGTTATGAGAAATTTCAGGATAGTAAACGGCCAATGCAGCTACAAAGAAGCTCTGAATCTTCTGGACATTGGGCCACTTACATCCAGAAAGCAGGATTTCCAGCCAGATAGTGAGTTTGTCATCTATTCCAGATATACTATTAAAGATAACTGGAGAGACAATATAAACAAGATGCTTCTGCCAGAGGATTATCACGCAGATATGGCTCCATTATCAAAACTTATGAAATATGCGCCAAGGCTTATTACACGGAAATTCTTTTATTGCCCGGAATGTATGAAATCAGGCTATCACTCA
>JAEEGF011341432.1_pt1 | contig 15145 bp, 12 predicted proteins | sample 9134171 | NCBI WGS metagenome assembly JAEEGF01 (sample SAMN16246542, study PRJNA631951) | gut metagenome | biome: gut microbiome; feature: rumen; material: AP-attached | host: Bos | place: Iran: Karaj | collected 2018-10 | reverse complement strand
CTGGGAACCAATAGTACCATAGCCAGTAACAGGGCGAGCATCGCGATGGTATAAAAAGGCAATCTTTCCATAAGGTTTCAATGACAGAGCCAAAGAACCATCCTCACCACGACGAATGTCAGTACGAATATTCACCTTACGAGCCAAATCAGTCTTAAAAGCGAACACCATGCCACGAACGCATAATTCCGGACGCTTAAAATGCTGGACAAACAAGAATGCATCACGAACCAATTCAAACAAGAAAAGGCCAAATGGCGAGTGCGTTTTATCAGGAAAGAAACTCCAGAACGAGCTGACACAAGCCACTTCTGGTTTAGACAGTTTGGTCATCATCAAGTCAACATAGCGTGGTGGATAGAACGTATCGGCATCAATACAAAAATGATACTTTCCACGAGCATTCTCCAATCCGCACTGACGGGCGAAACCTGGGCTCTGCTTAGTTTCATTAAAGTACGGCAGCCCCAACCGTTGATATACTTGTTCTGTCCGATCCTTGGAATTATTGTTCACACCAAGAATCTCAATAGGATATGTCGTCTGAAGCTCGCTAAGTGACCAAAGGCAAGCTGCAAGACGCTTTTCTTCATTATAAGCGATAACGACAATAGATATAAGAGGCTCATCACTTTGGTGCTGTGCGAGTTTACTCTTAACCTCATCAAGTATGCTGTCGGGAACATCATCAAAAGACTTCCCATAGATACTTAGATATTTGTCGTACCATTTTGACATAACGCCTACATTTAATTTCTGTGGGCGAAATTAAGCAATTTTCCTCAAATCTCCAAATTTTATATTAACTTTTTCATTTTACCAAGACATCTGATGGTCTCGACACACAAAAATGAAGGTAATTTGCCTATCAAATAAAGGAGTAGATTCTTAAAACGCGCATGCTGAAATGAACATATCTCCTTAAAAGTTGCAGGATGGGACATTAGGTTTCTGAGTTCTTGGTATGTGAATGGCGGGGCGATATGCTTTCCTCGTTTCAAGATATTACAAATCATATAAAAATAGGTCATCATAACCACATAGCAACGTTCAGGATAATATGGCTTATCTGAATAATGGAGAGTATTCGATTTCAGAACATCGATTGCTTTCACATTGTTCAGGATTTCATCTTTGTCAATCTCCTGTCTTGACTGGTAATGAGACAACGAATTTTCGCGACACAGATAATGATAGGTAATCTGACTTGACATAACAGCGCGATGAATATATGTCACCAAGTCGAATGTAAAGACCAAGTCTTCCCAATAGTTTACATCAATAAAGCGGAGATGGTTCTCCCGCAAGATGGACAGTTTTACAAGATAATTGCAAGCCGAAGCTTGAATACCACCGAATTTACGATAAGCGAACCTTGCTAACGAATCGTTTTCAAGCAACTGAATATCAGGATACTGATATATAGTCTTCAAACTAGAAATTTCTATCTTTTCATATGAGCCAAATGCAACTTCTGCCTGACACTGCCGAATCATTTGTATTAACAGACTGATGGCATTCTCAGCAATCACATCGTCGGCATCCATAAAAAAAAGGTATTCTCCTCGAGCCTCATCGATGATTCTATTTCGTGAAGCAGAAACGCCAAGATTATTTGGATTTGAAAGTAATCGGATATCAGCACCACGTGGATGATTTATTTGAAATTGTCGGACAATATCCGCAGAAAGATCACTGCTAAAATCATCCACAAGTAAGAACTCAATAGAGGGATAGGTTTGGGCTAATGCGGATTCCAAAGACCGGGCGATATATGGTTCCACATTATAGACAGGAATACCTATGGTGACATCATATTTCATTCTCTTCACTCAATTGGGTGAACAACTGTATCCATTGATTGGAGATCTTATCAATACGATATCGGCCAGAATTGCGGTAGGCTGTTTCAGAGAACTTCATTCGCAACTCCTGATTCTGCATAAGTGTTTGCAATTTCTCAGCCAAAGCACGAATATCGCCAACAGGTACCAAAAAGCCATCCTCACCGTCTGAGATAATTTCATCGGGTCCCATCGGACAATTGAAAGCCACCACGGGCACACCACAAGACATTGCCTCGATAACAACAAGACCGAAACCTTCGAAACGAGAAGGCAAGACAAATACGGAACTATTCTGATATTCTTTTATCACATCATTGACAGGGCCATTCAGCAAGCAACGGTCTGCATCGATTCCCAATTCACGCATCTGGTTCCGTAAGGAATCCTGATCTCCCATTCCGTAAATAGCCAATTGCCAGTCTGGATATTTCTTCTCTATTTCAGCCCATGCACGCAACAACATATCATAACCTTTCTGATAGGCATAACGACCGATGGTAATAATACGTTTAGCATGAAGATCAGACTTAGCATCTACCTGGAATGGCAAAGGATCTGGTATCACCTCAACATTTGATAGTTCTGGCCAAGATGCCTTACTTTTCTCAGTTAAGACAACCAGTCTGTCTAATTTCATCAGTTTCTTCACCAAGCTATCCATCCAATATTTGGCAAACATTCTTTTCAGAATATTAGAGTCGTTCTGCTCAAAATTACGGTAATTGGCTCTATTGACATGCAGTTCTCCAATCTTCTTGCTGCCATCATGAATGTCTGTCAAGAAATTAATTTCCCGACGAAGCATGCTGATCGTAAAATCCGGACGGATACGCATCAGCTCTGAAGTCAGCAACTTCTTAAACTGCCTTTGCTTCTGAAGATATAAAAGAATTTTTCGAAAAAACGAGGCTCTCCACAGTTCCTCAAAGCCCAGCTCGAAGTTGATGACTTTCACCTTGTCTGACAGCGGGAAAAACGATTCTCGACCTTTTCCTTCTGTGACAATCACAGTGACATCATATCCCAAGACATCAGCAAAATAACTGGCTTTGACTGAGACTATCCGCTCAACACCTCCTGCAGAATACAAGGCAGGGGTGCAATAGACAATCTTATATTTTGAATCACTCATTTTCCTTATCCTCATTGGGAATACCTCGCAAATGTACAAATAATTATTGAGAACACAAAAAAAAGAGCCAAATATTTGGAAGATTTCGGAAAAATAACTACCTTAGCACCAAATTTCAAAACAGAGAATATGAAAAAAGCCCTCTTCCTCATATTCCATGGATTTGATCCTAACAACGGGATCAGCAAAAAAATCTCATATCAGGTCGATGCACTCAAGGCCTGCGGTATGGAGGTTTATCTCTGTTATATGGACGAATCAACAAGCAAGAGAAGGATTGTTGACGGTACTACTATCGCAGACTATGGCACGGGGATCATGAGTAAAATCAAGAAGAGGACAGAATTCTCTTCAATCGTAAGATTTGCGGTCACCAACCAGATAGAATTTGTCTATATCCGTTCGAACCATAACGCAAACCCATTTACCATCCACATGGTGAGGCAAATGAAAGCGGCTGGCATGAAAGTGGTGATGGAGATACCGACCTATCCATACGATTCTGAATACAAGGCACAAGGGATGAGCAAACAGATTTTCCAGGATAGGATTTTCAGAAGGTTTCTTGCCCAGCAATTAGATGCCATTGTTACATTCTCTGACTATCCCCAAATATTCGGTCAAAAGACCATTCGGATTTCTAACGGAATAGACTTTGGGCATGTGAGCATGAAGACCACTGTGAACGACACCTCACAGACATTAAATCTGATTGGCGTGGCAGAGATTCACAGGTGGCATGGATTTGACAGGCTTGTTAAAGGGTTAGCAAATTACTACTCCCAGCCCCAAAAATACATCGTTAAATTCCATATGGTCGGCTACTTTTATTCTGCTGAAGGCGAAGCCGAATTCAAACAGCTGATAGCTGAAAACCACATGGAGGACTACGTCATTCTTTATGGGAAAAAGCACGGGGAAGAACTTGATAAGCTATTCAACATGTGCGATTTTGGCATTGGCAGCCTCGGACGCCACAGAGTTGGCATCCAAAAAATCAAGACCCTCAAAAACAGAGAATATGCTGCTCGCGGCATCCCATTCACCTACTCAGAAACCGACAGTGACTTCGACAACAGACCGTACGTGCTGAAAATGCCTGCAGATGAAAGCCCCGTGGACATTCAAGAGATTATCCGTTTCCACCAAAACCTGTCGATGTCTGCTGCTGAGATCAGAGACTCCATCAAGGATTTGTCGTGGGAACATCAAATGAAACTCGTTATATCAGAAACCTACAAATGAAACAGAGAATCTGCTTTTTGGTTGATAGTATTTTTAGCATTGGCGGTGTCCAGCGTGTCACTGCCGTGATTGCTAAGGAACTATCCAAAAGTTACGATATCACCATCGTTACTTTTGACAAACCAGAGGCCAAGAATCTCACTTTGTATGATTTGGGGCAATCTGACATTCACTATCGTTTCATATCGTATCCATCAATCGGGTATTTCAAGAATAAGCTGTGCAAGGCATACAGCGGACTATACATGCGCCTACTGCCCCAATCCCAATGGACATCAGACCTCTATGCGCACAGTTCGTTCCCATCAGAACTGAGAAAGGCACTTGTAACAGAGCTTAAGACTGGTAACTATCAGACCATCATTGGCGTACATGCACCTTTGAGTGGCAGGCTGGCGACCATCAAGAAGCATCTGCCAGGTGTAAAGACCATTGGATGGATACACAACTCTTTCGAAGCACTATTCGGAGACAACTTTATCTATATCGGGGGAGCCAGAAAGCGACATTACGTCTATCAGTTCAGGAAATTAGACCATGTCGTGTTGCTATGCCATCATGATGCAGAAACATATTACGGTTATGACCCTGTATTCAAACCGACAGTCATTTATAATCCCCTGACACTTGAACCAGGTAAAACTTCCCAAGGAAATACCAAACGGTTCCTGGCTGTTGGAAGGTTCTCGCACCGTCATAAGGGGTTTGACCTGCTCATCGAGGCATTCCATATCTTTGCCCAGAAAAATTCCGATTGGCACTTAGATATTGTTGGTGAAGGCATGGAAGAGAAAATGTATAAAGAACTGATTGAGAAATATCACTTAACTGACAGGGTAACCATCCATCCCTTCACAAACCATGTACAAGACTATTACTCTCAGGCACAGGTCTATGTGCTCAGTTCGCGATGGGAAGGATTTGGACTGGTATTAGTTGAGGCTATGGCCCACGGGCTTCCCGTCGTATCGTCGGACTTGCCTACCAGTCAGGAAATCATGGGGGATTTCGGTCTCTACTTCAAAAACGGTGACATTGACGAGCTGGCGCAACGGCTGGAGGATGCCACCAAGTTAGACTGGGCTGCAAAATCGAAAGAAGCCATTGAGATATCACAACGATTTGAAGTGGCACATATCATCAAGCAGTGGAAACAACTCATAGAAACATCAATTCATGAATAACGAGGAGATCAGGGAAAAATTCAAAGGTAATCCCAAGGTCAAAAGACTGGTTGACTGGCTGATTATGAACCAAGTGGAGACTCGGCCACGCTGGTTTATCAGGATGCTGGCACCTCTGTATCAGCATCGAGGCAAGCATGCCGTGATTCATCGCTCGGTCAGGATGGATACCCCACCCTATAGGAAGTTCTTTCTCGGCGACTACTCTGTCGTGGAATCTTTTGCCTGTATCAATAATGCCGTAGGTGACGTGATGATAGGCGACCATACGAGAATTGGTTTACACAACACAATTATCGGTCCTGTAACGATAGGCAACCACGTCAATCTGGCGCAAGGTATTACCGTTACGGCGCTCAATCACAATTTTTCTGATGCAGAAAAGAGAATTGACGAACAGGGAGTCAATACGACACCCGTCGTGATTGGAGATGACATTTGGATAGGCGCAAATGCCGTTATATTACCTGGTGTCACGATAGGCAGTCATTCAGTAGTTGCAGCAGGTTCAGTAGTTACAAAAGATGTTCCGCCACACTCTCTCGTAGCGGGCGTTCCAGCAAAAATAATCAGACAAATATGAGAATAGGTATTGAAGCACAACGCATTTTCCGCAAGAACAAACACGGAATGGATTATGTCGTGTTGCAGGAAATTAAGGAACTGCAACAGATGGACACAAAAAACGAATACTTTGTGTTCGTCGCTCCTGGTGAAGACCATTGTCTTGAGGACACCAAGAACGTGCACATCATTGAGATAGGGGGAAACTTCTATCCCATCTGGGAACAAATCACCTTGCCAAATGCTGCCAAGGAACTTAAGGTGGACATTTTGCACTGTACCAGTAATACAGCACCTATCTTTTGCAACATTCCCTTGATTCTTACACTTCATGATATCATCTTCCTGGAGCCACGTGACAAATCTAACAAGTCACTATACCAGAATATGGGATGGCTCTACAGAAGACTGGTTGTGCCTCGAATTCTCAACAAATGCAAAAAGATCATTACCGTCTCTGATTTTGAGAAAAAGAACATCATCAGCAAACTGTCTATTCCTGAGGAAAAGATGGTTATGATCTATAATGGCTATAATGATTGGTTCAAGCCAGTACAGGATTTGGAGCGAATCTATCAGAAATATATTGATGAACCAGGCTATTTCTTCTTCCTGGGAAACACGGATCCCAAAAAGAACACGGAACGGACACTTATTGCCTATTCAAAATACCTGGAGAAATCGGATGCGAAAAGGAAACTACTGATGGCCGATCTTGACCAATCGTTCCTCGATGATATCATTGACAGGAACCATATTGAAAATATCAGAAAGAACATTGTTATTCCTGGCTACATCATCAATAGCGACCTACCTTACATCTACAACAATGCCTTTGCTTTTCTCTACACATCACTCAGAGAGAGTTTCGGCATACCATTATTGGAGGCTATGGCTTGCGGAACACCTGTCATTACCTCTAATACATCTTCTATGCCAGAGATCGGTGGTCAGCATGCCATTCTCGTAAACCCAGAAAGTTCAGATGAGATTGCTCAAAAGATGCTGGAATTGGAAAATAATGATGCATTATACAGAGCACAAGAAGACATCGGACTTAAAAGGGCGGCATTATTCTCCTGGAGACAGACTGCAGAACAACTGCTGAACGTATATGATTATGTCTATAGACACAGACGTTAATCAAACAAATCCAAAGAGAGGTCCTGCGAGGACTTCTCTTCTTTGTCTTCTAACTGTTGGCGCTCTTCCTTGAATTCTATCATCAACTGTCTGGCATCAGGATTGTTCTGGGTGTTGAGGCGATAAAATCCGCGCTTGTCCATACTCTCAACCAGTGGCAAAGAAGACTTTGAATTCTTTAAAAGATATTGTTGGACATACGAGCGGATCTCATCTAAATCAGGTAAAAAAAACAATGATGTATTCAGATTATAGAGATGCTTGGCCAACAGCTGAACACTGATGCCCTTCTCCCCTACATCGATGAGGATCTGTAATATCTGCCTGTCGTATGTCATCCGATTAAAAAAGGCCGGTAAGATACTTACCGACCTTTTCTTATTGAGCGTAAATGGATTAAGCCAAAGTTACTTTCTCTCCATCGTTAGCGAGCTTGCCCTCCTTGAAGAGCCAGCCGAGACCGAGAAGAGTCTCCTCCTCTGAAATCTTTGCAGCCTTAGCAATCTCCTTAACGGTGAGAGCCGTACCTGCTGCTGCGAGTGCCTGATAAACATCTCCTGCCTTGAAACCAGCATTCTCTGCGTTTGCTACAAATACTACCTTAGCTGCCTTAGGAGCTGCAGCCTTCTTTGCGGTTGTGGTTTTCTTAGCTGCGGCTGCCTTTGTCTCAGTAGCCTTCTTAGCTGTTGCTTTCTTTTCTGCCATAATTCTTAAAAAATTAATACTTTATTGAAGTTTTACAACTTATTTCAATTTATCGCGTGCAAAATTACGATTATTATTTCTTACAAGTTATCAAAATTTAAGATTTTTTGGCAAGATGCAACTTATTCTTGATGTAAGTCAACCGATAAGTTCAGTTCCTCTAACTGTTTCGGATCCAATTCACCAGGAGCATCCAACATCACATCGCGACCACTGTTATTCTTCGGGAATGCGATGCAGTCACGAATACTGTCAAGACCTGCCATCAGAGAGACAAAGCGGTCGAGACCGAAAGCCAAACCTGCATGAGGAGGAGCACCATATTTGAAGGCATTAATCAGGAAGCCGAACTGAGCCATTGCACGCTCTGGGGTAAAGCCGAGAATCTGGAACATCTTCTCCTGAAGTTTCCCGTCGTGAATACGGAGAGAGCCGCCACCGACCTCAACACCATTGCAAACAAAGTCATAAGCGACGGCACGCACCTTTTCTGGTGCAGTATCCAACAGGGGAATGTCGTCGGGGTTAGGCATCGTAAACGGATGGTGAGTTGCCATCAAGCGCTGCTCCTCATCACTCCACTCAAAGAGCGGGAAGTCAACAATCCACAGACAAACGAAATTGTCTTTATCACGAAGTCCGAGACGATCACCCATCTCCAGACGAAGTGTACAAAGTTGGATGCGAGTCTTGTTAGCATTGTCGCCAGAAAGAATCAGTACAAGATCGCCGTCCTTGGCACCCATAGCCTCCTTGACCTTTGCCCAGACCTCTGGTTCATAGAACTTATCAATAGACGACTTCACTGTACCATCTTCATTGAACTTCACATAAACAAGTCCCTTGGCACCTACCTGTGGACGTTTCACGAAATCAGTCAACTGATCCAACTGTTTGCGAGTATAGTTAGCGCAGCCAGGGACACAGATGCCACCTATATAGTTAGCTTCGTTGAACACTGGGAATGAGCCAGTTCCCTTCAACACATCCATCAGTTCTACGAACTCCATGCCGAAACGAAGATCGGGTTTATCGGAACCGAAGCGACGCATGGCTTCATGCCAGGTCATACGCTGCAGCGGTGGTAACTCTACACCACGTACCTCCTTAAAGAGATGACGGGCCAGATCCTCGAAAATCTGAAGCACATCTTCCTGTTCTACGAACGACATCTCACAGTCGATCTGTGTAAACTCAGGCTGACGGTCAGCACGAAGATCCTCATCACGGAAGCACTTGGCAATCTGGAAATAACGATCGAAACCAGATACCATCAACAATTGCTTCAACGTCTGAGGCGACTGCGGAAGGGCATAGAACTGTCCGGGATTCATACGAGAAGGAACTACGAAGTCGCGAGCGCCCTCAGGCGTAGAACCAATCAGAATTGGTGTCTCTACTTCGATGAAGTCCTTGCCATCGAGGAAGTTACGAATCAGTATCGTCATGCGGTGACGCAGTTCAAGATTCTTGCGGACAGCGGCGCGACGAAGATCCAAGTAACGATATTTCATACGGATATCATCACCGCCATCGGTATTATCCTCAATGGTAAAAGGCGGTGTCAGACTCTCACTAAGAACATTCAGTTCCTTAACGAGAATCTCAATATCACCCGTAGGCATCTTGGGGTTCTTACTCTGACGCTCGCTTACCTCACCCTTGATCTGGATGCAGAACTCACGTCCAAGCTTATTGGCACGCTCACAAAGTGCAGCATCATCAGCCTCATTGAAGACTAACTGAGTGATACCATAACGGTCGCGAAGGTCAACGAAAGTCATACCTCCCATCTTGCGGCTACGCTGTACCCATCCGGCTAATGTGACCACATTTCCGGCATCTGAGAGACGAAGCTCTCCACAAGTCCTTGTTCTATACATATTTATTTCAATTTTATTCGTTTTGAGGTGCAAAGTTACAAAGAAAATTAAAAATAAAAGATGAAAAATTAAAAATTATGCTTGCGGATGCATTTTTTTCACTATTCATTTTTCTCTTTTAACTGCTTTTTTGTATCTTTGCCCCCGAATTTACATTAAAACGATACAAAAAATGAAGAAATTACTAGTTATCACCATGATGATCGTATGTGGAATCGTAACCGCATTCGCTCAGAAACCTGCCGAAATCAAGTTCGACAAACTCACACATAATTTTGGAACTTTCTCTGAGAAGGAGCCTGTTGTTACATGTACCTTCACATACACCAATGTTGGTGAACAGCCATTAGTAATCAATCAGGCGATAGCCAGCTGTGGCTGCACTGTTCCAGAATATACTAAGACACCGATCAAGCCAGGCGAGACTGGTGTGATTAAGGTGACCTATAATGGTACAGGAAAGTTCCCTGGACATTTCAAGAAGTCGATCACTGTCCGCACTAACGGAGCCGTTGAGATGACAAGGCTATACGTTGAAGGTGAAATGACAGAAGCCAAATAATAAATCACCCGCCAGCTGGCGGGTGATTTATTTTTAGAACGTATAGGCAAAACCTAAAGAACTATATTCCTTAAACTGCCAGAAACCTAAGTCATCGTCATAGATGCTGGCATCGTCGAAGCGCGGGAAGAGGAACAGATTTGCCGTGATATACTTCGACACACGCAGTTCAAACGTATTCTCCCACTCTATCTCAGCACGCTTGAAAGAAGTAAAGGCATAGAAACGCGTCTTCCATGTGACGACATCGTTGAACTTCCAGACCAAATCGGCTGTCATATTCGGGCCGAACTCAACCATCGAATGTTTGCCTGGATCCAAACCATAACTGGGTCCCAAGTCGAGTCTGCCTACATATCGATAGTTCACGGCTATCGGCGAGAGGTTGACAGTTCCTGTCAGACGCTTATTCTCTGTTTCCACCTTGTAATCCATACCAAGACCGAGGTTCAGGTTGAAAGGAGAGAACCAATCAGAATAGACTTTCGGATCATTCGACTTATAGCCCTTGGTAAACTGGGTATAAGCCTGAAGTTGCAAGGTATAGTACCAATGTTTAGTGGCCTGAAGTCCGACCTTGCTGGTAAAACGAATCAGGTCTTCGTTCGACTTCACCTTATGCAAGGTATCAGTACGAGAACGAAGGAAGCCGAGTTTCAACTCCAGTTTATTATCCCACTTCCATTTGTTCTTGTTATCATAATTGGCCTCCAGCGTCAGAGCTCCCACCATCGAGTAGTTACTCTCACCACCCTTATACCAGTTGCCAGACACATAGTTCTGCATGAACTGCAGGAAGCCGTCGCCTTTGTAGGTCCAGAATTTCGGCACTTGAACCATCACCGTATCGGGAATGTCCTGAGGAACATCCACCAACTGAGGGGTTTCCACCTTTTCCACAAACGCCACCTGATTCTCCATCGGCTGATAGATGTCCTCACGGACAGACCCAGTCTCAGCCAGTTCCGACTCTGTGGTCTGAACCAGATCAGGACGTTTCAGATAGACATTCAGCAAAGCAGCATCAATAGCGTCAGAAACATTGTCTTTGCCAGCAGACTCGGAATTCAAGGCCAACGTCTTGTCGGCTACATTGTGATAAAAGGTCAACGGTGCGAACAGGCGATAATAGCGTCCATCAACACTGTCATTCGGCTGTGCGGCACTTGCGCTGAGCGTTAAAGCAACCGCAATTAATAATGTTAGTTTTCTCATAACTGAATGCAAAGTTACAATTTTTTCTCTATAGATTGCATAGATTTCCTATTTTTTTCGTAATTTTGCACCTTGATTTATCGCGTACATTAAATAATAAGACAAATAAATGAATAAAGACACTATCATCGGCTTTGTCCTCATTGCGCTGGTCCTGATTGGATTCAGCTGGTATAACCAGCCTTCTGCAGAGGAAATCGAAGCCGCTCGTAAACAAGACAGTATCGCTGCAGCCATCAAGGAGAACGCAGCTAAACAGCAGAAATTGAACGAGGCTGCCCAGAAGGCACAGGCTGAAGCCGCCAAGGCAGACTCTTCTGCACTATTCTTCTCGGCACTCTCTGGCAACAGCCAGCCCATCGTTCTGAAGAACAGCAAGGTGGAACTGACGCTCAACACCAAGGGCGGCACACTGACTAAAGCCATCATCAAGGGATTCGAGAATCTGGAAGACGGTATGGACGTGACGCTTTTCGACGAGAAGACCCAGCAGATGAACTTCATGCTGGCCGGCAAGTCGGAGAACATCATTACCAAGGACCTCTACTTCACGCCTTCAAACGTTTCTGATTCTACCGTAACCATGACGGCTCAGGCCAACAACGGCGGAAGTATCGTGTTCAACTACTGGCTGGGACAGGACTATCTGCTCCATTTCACATTCCAGGCTATCGGACTGAACGGCATGTTCGCTCCTAACTATCAGCAGATGGATATCGAATGGAACGACTTGGTTCGTCAGCAGGAGAAAGGCTTCACTTTCGAGAACCGCTACACTTCAGTTACCTATAAGGAGACGAACAGTGGAACAGATGAGCTTAACGAAACTTCTGAGACGATCGATGAAGCTATCGAGGGACAGATGGACTGGGTGGCCTTCAAGAATCAGTTCTTCTCTGCAGCACTGATATCAAAAGACAATTTCGCAGCCAACGCTCTCCTGACAAGCATTCCTCAGGAGAAGGGAAGCGGCTATCTGAAACAGATGGGAGCCAAACTGAAGACGGCTTTCGACCCCAATGGCGTCAAGCCCTCAGAATTTGAGATGTATATCGGCCCGAACGACTTCCGACTGATAAAGGACGTAGAGCAGCAGAGCACCTTCGGCAAGGATCTCGATCTGGAGCAGCTCGTCAATCTGGGCTGGTGGCTCGTCCGCTGGATCAACCGTTGGTTCACCATCTACGTATTTGACTGGCTTACCTCGTGGGGCTTCTCAATGGGTATCGTACTGATTCTGATTACCCTCTTGCTCAAGGTGCTTACATTCCCAATGGTGAAGAAGAGCTATATGTCGTCTGCCAAGATGCGTGTTCTGAAACCGAAACTCGACGAGGCTACCAAACAGTATGACAAGCCTGAGGACCAGATGAAGAAACAGCAGGAGATGATGAATCTCTATGCCAAATACGGTGTATCACCCTTAGGTGGTTGTCTGCCGATGCTCATTCAGTTCCCTATCTGGATGGCCATGTTCTTCTTCGTGCCGAATGCAATCCAGTTGCGCCGCGAGTCGTTCCTCTGGATCGACGACCTCTCAACCTATGATCCCATCATCGAATGGGGTACCAACATCTGGGGTATCGGCGATCACCTCTCACTGACCTGTATCCTCTTCTGTGTGGCCAACGTGCTCTACTCCTATATGACCATGCGTCAGCAGAAAGACCAGATGGTAGGCGCTCAGGCCGAACAGATGAAGATGATGCAGTGGATGATGTATCTCATGCCGCTGATGTTCTTCTTCATGTTCAATGACTATTCTTCAGGTCTGAACTTCTACTACTTCATCTCACTCTTCTTCTCGGCTGCCATCATGTGGACACTCCGCAAGACGACCAACGACGAGAAACTGCTTGCCATCCTGGAAGCCAAATACAAAGAGAACAAGAACAATCCCAACAAAAAGACTAGTGGACTTGCTGCCCGTCTTGAAGCCATGCAGAAGCAGGCTGAGGAGATGCAGAAGCAGCGTATGAATCAAAAACGATAAGATATGAAGAAACTATTAACGACTGTTGCTGTAGTAGCCCTGATGCTACCTGGCAGCGTAAATGCTGATAACGACGTGATAGGCAAACAGAATATCAAACTTAACAGCAACCTGATGACCCCTGAGGCTCTTTGGGCTATGGGTCGTATCGGAGCCGCAGAGGCCAGTGCCGACGGCAAACAGATAGTATATCAGATAGGCTATTATAGTGTGAAGGCTAATAAGAGTCAGCAGAAGATTGCGATCATCAATGCTGACGGCACAGGCAACACCACGCTCACGACGGGCAATAAGAGTGAGACTGATCCAACCTGGTATCAGGGCAAGATAGCCTTCCTCACTGGTGGACAGATCTGGACGATGAACGCCGACGGAACAGACCGGAAGCAGATATCGAAGACCACCAAGGATATCGAGGGTTTTCAGTTCTCGCCTGATGGCAAGCACGTCATCCTGTTGCATAGCATCGACTTCCATGAGGTCATCAAGAAGAATCCGGATGATCTGCCAAAAGCTTCTGGCCGCTTGGTGACAGACCTGATGTACCGTCACTGGGACCACTATGTGGAGAGCATTCAGCACCCATACGTTGCTGAGGTCACAGCCGATGGTATCAAAGATGGTATCGACATCCTCGAGGGTGAGCCATACGAATGTCCGATGGAGCCATTCGGAGGTATGGAGCAACTCGCATGGAGCCCCGACTCTAAATGTATCGCCTATACTTGTCGGAAGAAGACTGGTCTGGCCTACTCTATCTCTACCGACTCTGACATCTATTTATATAATATAGGTACGCGCGAGACTAAGAACCTCTGCAAGCCTGCTGACTACAAAGCACCAGAGGTTGATCCTACCACTTCGCTGAAGTACCAGAGCGTGAATGCCAAGGAGAATCTGCAGAACAATGTAGGCTACGACCAGAACCCCAAGTTCTCACCCGACGGTAAGTTTGTAGCCTGGACCTCAATGGAGCGCGACGGCTATGAGGCCGACCGTAACCGTCTGTGTGTCTATAACTTAGCTACTGGTGAGAAGAAATACGTCACTGAGAGTTTCGACTCCAATGTCGATGACTTTGTATGGAGCGACAGCAAAGATGCTATGATCTATTTCATCGGTGTTTGGCACGCTACAGAGAACCTTTATGCCGTCAACTGGAAAGGCGAGTTGAAGCAGCTTACGGATACTTGGGACGACTTTGGTTCCATCCATCTGATGAATAATGGCAAGCAGCTCTTGATGGAGCGTCACAACTTCACCTCGCCTGCCGACCTCTATATCGTGACACCAAACTTCAAAAAGCCCGAGAAGACTGCCATCTCACAGTTGACCTTCGAGAACAAGCATATCCTCGACCAGTTGGCTAAGCCAACCATCCAGCAGCGCTGGGTGAAGACCTCCGATGGCAAAGATATGCTCACATGGATCATTCTGCCCCCGAACTTCGACGAAACCAAGAAATACCCTACCCTACTCTTCTGTGAAGGCGGACCTCAGAGTCCTGTTTCACAATTCTGGAGCTATCGCTGGAACTTTATGATTATGGCCTCACAAGGCTATATCGTTGTAGCTCCGAACCGTCGTGGTCTGCCTGGCTTCGGACAAGAATGGCTGGAAGAGATCTCTGGCGACTGGACAGGTCAGTGCATGAAAGACTATCTGGCTGCTA